>JAEEGL014526165.1_pt1 | contig 12928 bp, 5 predicted proteins | sample 9134231 | NCBI WGS metagenome assembly JAEEGL01 (sample SAMN16246548, study PRJNA631951) | gut metagenome | biome: gut microbiome; feature: rumen; material: fiber-attached | host: Bos | place: Iran: Karaj | collected 2018-10 | reverse complement strand
CTTAACTAATTTAGATTTAACTAATTTTAATACAAGTAATGTTACTAATATGATGGGAATGTTTTATGGATGTTATTCATTAATTTCTTTAAATTTATGTAGTTTTAATACAATTAAAGTAACTAATATGAATAATATGTTCTCTAATTGTTCTTCTTTAACTTCTTTAGATTTATCTAATTTTAATACTAATAATGTTCTTAGTATGTCTGGTATGTTTTCTGAATGTTATTCTTTAACTATTTTAAATATATCTAACTTTAATACAAATAATAAAAAAATAAATATTAATAATATTTTTGATAATGTAAACAAAAATTGTAAAATTATTTGTAATGATGAAAAAATAAAACAAATTCAACATAAAAAATTTGAATAGATTTTTCCTGAGTTAAATTATTTATTTGAAATTGTGAATAATAAATATATAATAATATTTTAATTTTAATTTAAAATAATTTAATTTTAGTTTTATGAGATTAATTTAATATATAACTATATTCTATTTCATTTAAAAAATATTTTCATTTTTTCATTAATAACAACAATAAAATAACAACTATACTTGATCAATGACAGTTGACATATAAGTTCCTCTCATATTTTCATTTTGAAGATCCATTGTTTCTTTTATTAAAGTATTATGAAAATCTCCTTTTTCTGAAAACATTTTAACAAATGAAGGTAATCCTATATTATCAAAATTAATATCTTTAGTTTCATTATTAATCATTGTTTTAAATATCTGTCCTTCAAATTCGGGTTCTATTTTTAAATCTATATTTTTCTTTAAATCAATAATTGAATTTTCTAAATCTTTGAAAATTTTTATTTGATTTGATAAATCTTCAAATTTTAAATTAATAATTTCTGAAATTTTTTTTTTATTATATTGTAATTTATAATAATTTTGAAGTTGAATGAAATTATTTTGTAATTTTTTTTGTAATTCTTCTTGATTATAATTTTTTATTTTAATTAACTTATGTTCTAAAAATAATATACATTTTTCCATTAAATTTTCAGTATTAATAAAATCTTTTAATATTGAAATAAAAGTTTCGTTTGGAACATCTTTTACTATTGATTGAAATTTATTATTATATGCATTTGATAAAAAACTTGGAGAATTTTTTTTTAAATTTACAACAGAAAATTCAATTTTTAATTGTTTTTGTGATGATTCTAAATACATATTATATATATTTAAGGAAATAAAATCTTTCCAATCTTCTTCATTATAAATAGGGAATTCATTAATATCTGATGAGTTTTCTTTTTTTTTTTTTATCACATATAAAATATAAAAATAATCTTCTACTCTTTTAGCTTTTTCTTGACATTTTTTTATTATATTATCATAAACATCTATTAAAGGTAAATTAGATAAATCTACATAAGAATATGCATAGTCTTTTTGACTTTTTGATCTTTTTTTAACTTTGATTAATATTGATTCAGAATTTTTTTTTTGCTCCATTATATCACTGTTTTAAATTATATAAATTATTTTATAATTTATAATTTATAATTCCTATTAATAAATTATAAAGAAATATTTAATATTATAATATATATCTATTTTTAGAATGATATAATAAATTATATAAAATAATAATAGATATTTTATTGAACTATAATTCTTTTTATAATAAAAAATATAAAATAAAACTAAAATAAATAAAAAATCAATTAATATTATAAATAGTTAAATAAAAATAAAGAAATTAATTAATTAAAATATATTTTAAAATTAATTTTATTTCAATTTGCTTAATTTTAAATGAATAAAACTTCATCTAAAGATAATAATTGATTTTCATCATTATTTCTTTAGCCAAAATGCAAAATTCATATTCCTAAAATTTATATTTATTTTTCCTAATTTAGAAATATAAAAATAGTATTTATTTGTCAGAAAAAATTCAAAAATATATTATACCAGGATATTTATGCTCATTTGGAAATGACACTATTAATATTGATTTTCAATCAAAAAACTTGGATTAAAATTATGTGTGTGATAAAGATTATAAATATGATTATTTTTGTTTAAAAAGTAAAAAAGTAATATCTTTTTAAAATGAGAAAAAATCATAAAAAATGTTTAAAGCAGTTAAATATAATAAATTTAATATTTAATATTCTAAAATAAACAATTTTTCATTCATAAAGAATAATTCTTAAATCTTTATATTTGAGATATAAATGTTTATCTTTTATTATTCAATTAATAAGAAAAATTAATATATGAAACTCAATAGTCTTTTGATCAAAGGTAAATAAGATAAAATAAAATTTAATTATAAAATAGATAAATAAAGAAAATAATTATATGAATTTAAATATAAAAAAAAATAATAAATAATTCATTTAAATTAAAAAAATTTTCTTTTAAAAATAGCCAAGCATAAATAATAATGATAACCAAAAAGATTGTTCATATTTTAAAAAGAATTGATATTTCTTCATTAAAACCATTTAAATTTCAAATATCTATTAATGAAAACATAAATATTTTAAAATATATAATTATAATTAATAAAATTTTAAATTTATAATTACTTCAATTTCAAATCACTAATCAAAAATTATTTATTTTAATAGAAATTAATTATTTTGAAATGCTCATGAAGATTTAATTATTGAAATACTTTATAGAAAGTAAAAAATTTTAAATTACTATTGGAAAAGAAAAAATTAAAAAAATATATATGAAAAATTTAACTTGTTAATTTAATATTAATGTTCAAAATAAATAATTCCAAATGTAATTTTTATAAATAATTATATTTATATTTATAATATAATTTTGTTAAATAAAAAAAAATCCTATTTTTAAAATTTTGGAAAAAAAATGAACAATAATATTTTACTAATATAAGAAGAAACAATAATAATAAAAGATTATCTATAAAATCAAATAAAAATTTAAACTTTAATCAGCCTATCATAATAATATTTCAAATAAAACAAAAATTTTTTTTTTTGTGATTTTAGAAAAGAAAAAGGTGATGTATTAATATTTAAAAACAATATTTTTTCAATAGAAATAATACTTCATTTTAACAAGAATAATATTTATAAAAAATAAAAATTATTATTATTTTTTAATTGAAATAAAATATGATTCATTTAACTACTATTATAATTATTTAATCTTCTTCTCAAATCTGAAATTTGATCATTTAATCTTTTTATTTCTTCATCTAATTGCATTCTTCTTCCTCTTTCAATTCTAAAATCTCTTTTATAATTTTTAAATAAAATTTTAATACACATGAATTGATTATGATTTATAAAATCAATATGAGTAAAAGAATTAAAACAATAATAACAAATAGTACAAAAATTAATACAGTTTTTTTTATGATTAAGATAATTATTCATTTGAACTTTTTGAAAACATAATTCACATTTAATTAAATTTTCTCCACATTTAATTTTATGTTCATTCAATTTAATCTTAGGATATTTATTTAAACAAAACGCACATTTAACTAAACTTAAAGCACATTTTTCAATATGAATATTAATATCTTTCTTTAATCCAATATATTTACAATCATCTAAAGGACATTCATATTCTCCAAAATCACAATTTTTAATATGATTAATATAATTATAATATGGAATTATTTGATTACATCCTTCATTAAAATGATAACATTTTAAATTAATATTATTTAATACATTTAAAGATTCATTATTTATATTAATTCCTTGGAATATTTCTCTACAATTAGGACATTTATTTGATTTTTCTTGTGATTCTCCTATACATTTTCGACAGAAATTTTTATTACATTGTGAACATGATATTGGAAAATTTAATAAACATAAACATATTTCACATTCGAGATTATAATTACTGTCTAATATTGTTTTATCTATTAATAATTCTTCTGGAAAACCATTTACAAATCTTTCTTCATGAAGATATTTTATTGGAGGTAATTTTGATAATATATTATTATTATTATTAATAGGATATAAATTTACATTATTATTATCTTGTATAATTTGAGAATTGGAAATTCCTGGTTTATTAATTAAATCTAAATTAGGATTATTTTGATTTATTGGTGGTGGATAATTTTGATTTTGATTAGGAATATTATTTTGATTTTGATTTTGTAAATTATTATTATTAATATTATTGTCATTGATATTATTATTATTGTTGTTATCATCATTATCTATTATTGATAAAAGATTATTCCCCCATTCAATAAATTTTATTTTATTTAATAATTGAAATTGATTTAATAATATATATAATTGTTTATATTCTTTTATAAATTGATTTACTTTATTTATATCAACTTCATCAATATGAATCATTTTATTTTCATTTATGCAAATATTAGAAACTCTATATCTATTAAAATAAATTGTATTAATAACATCTAAAGATGTTCTTCCATTTACAAATCTAAGAATATCATCAAAAGTAACTATAGGAAAAACTCTTTTTAAAATAATATCTTGATGAAATAAATAATTAATATTTTCTTGATGTGTTTCAATAATTACTTCATATTGTGCAACCGAAGTAAAAAGAATTGGATTACAATAATCAACAGGAACATATTTTAAAAAACAAAAAGCTAAAATACATAATTTTTTAATTTCAATTTCCCTAAATTCACCTGTTAATTCTTTTACATAAAAAAAAGGATTATCTAATAATTTAAAATATATATCTTCAAAAAGTTTAAAATTTTGTAAAGATTGTGGAAATTTCATTGTTTGAATTTTAAATTTTTTAACTAAATTTTTAAATCTTACACAATCATTTTCAAGTTCTTTTAAAAAATAAGTAAAATAAAAAAAATTAGTTTCAATGAGATTACTAAATTTAATCATAAAAGAATCAATAATATTATATTTTAATTCAATATAATTATTTGAATTTAAATATTGAATAAATACCATTACAAAATCGGCTAAAAAAGTTTTATTATTTGTTAATTCTCCTATATATTTATATAATAATTCATTATGAACTTTTGTACCAACTAAATTATTTTGAATTAAATATTGATCAAACATACAAAAAGTTTCAGTATTTAATAAAAGTTTATTTTGAGAATATATATTAATTGAATCAATTAAAAAAGCAGAAAATAAATTTTCATTTGTATTTAAATTACTTTTAATAAATTTAGTAAAAAAATGAAATTGTTCTGAACATTTAAAATCAAATGAATCAGGAGGATTTACTTTTTTTAATCCAAGCCAACGAGTTTCAGAGTTTAATTTAAAATTATAACAAAAATTGTCTCTTTTTTTATCAATTGGAATTTCATTTGATAAAAAAATATGTTCTTCTGTTCCATTTTTTCTATAAACTACTTTAATTGTTATTTTTCCATCTTTTATTTCTTCAACTAAATATGAATCTGATACTATTAATATACTATACATTTCTCCATTTTTACCAGGACGATTTTCTAATATTTGTTCATTTAATATTATGTTATTTTTATATTTTGCATCTAATAACATTATATTATTTAATACATTTGTTGGAACAGAATATATAAAATAAAGTTTGTTTTTATTTATTATAATTGGTTCCATTTATTTTAATAGATATTTTGTTTTTTTTTATTATTTTATTATATTAAGTTTTGCTTTTTTTTATTTTTTTATGTTTTTTTAATTATATACATAAAATAAATATTTTAAATTATTTTATCAAATAAAATTTTCATATAATTATTTTTATAAAAAATGATTAATAATTTATCAAGAGAAAACATAATAAAACAACACACACCAAAAGAATGGTATGAAATATTTTCAGATCCTCAATTTGATAAACTTTACTATTATTCAGGAGATGATTTAGGATTTACATACACAAAAGAAAACACAATAATAAAACTTTGGGCCCCAACATCATCAAAAGTAACACTTCAATTATACAATAATGGTAATCCAGATATTGAAAAAGAACCATATAAAGAAATAGAAATGAAATATACAGAAAAAGGAATATTTGAAATTAAATTAGAAGGTGATTATTCAAATAAATATTACACATATAAATTAAATGTAAATGGTAAAGAAAATATATCAAATGATCCATATAGTAAAAGTTGTGGAGTAAATGGAATAAGAAGTTTTATTTTTGATAAAAATTTAACAAATCCTGAAAATTTCGAAAATTCAAATCATGTTTTTCATGAATTAAACAAAACAATAATTTACGAATTACATATAATTGACTTTTCAAATTCTCCATCATCAAATATTAAAGAAGAATACAGAGGAAAATATTTAGCATTTACTGAAAAAAATACATATTTAAATAATGATAAAAATAAACCAACATGTATGAAATATTTAGAAGAATTAGGAATAACAACAATTCAAATTCAACCAATTTTTGATTTAGGATCAATTAATGAAGATAAATCAAAAGTAAAAGATGATAATTTAAATTTTAATTGGGGATATGATCCAATAAATTATAATAGTCCAGAAGGTTCATATTCAACAAATTCAAATGATGGTTTAATAAGAATAAAAGAATTAAAATTAATGATTCAATCTCTTCATAATTCAAATATTTCTGTTATAATGGATGTTGTATATAATCATACTTTTTATTTTGATAATTCAAATTTTAATTTATGTGTTCCTTATTATTATTATAGACAAAACCCAAATGATAATTATAAATTAACTAATGGTTCAGGATGCGGAAATGATACTTGTTGTGAAAGGAAAATGTTTAGAAAATTTATTTTAGATTCTATTTTATATTGGGTTAATGAATATAAAATTGATGGTTTTAGATTTGATTTAATGGGTTTATTTGATGTTAATTTAATGAATGAAATTAGAGAAAAATTAAATAATAATATTATAAATGGTAATAATATTATTATTTATGGTGAACCTTGGTCTTGTGGTTATAGTAATTTTTGTGTTAATGGTTTTATTGGAAATTTTGCTAATGAAAATAATGCTTATTTGCTTAATTCGAAAATTGGCTTTTTTCATGCTTCTTTAAAAGATAGTTTGAAAGGAAGTGTTTTTGAAAAATATGAAAAAGGGTTTATTAGTGGTATTAATTTTGAAGAAAAAAGTGAATTAGATAAGAAAAGTATTGATGAAATGAATGATGGTTATGAGAATTTTGATACTAAAATTGCACATTATTTTATTGGAAAAGTTGGAGGAAAAATAAAAGATGATAATATTTCTCCTGAGAATTTAATTAATTATATTTCTTGTCATGATAATCATACTTTATATGATAAATTAGTTAATTCTGTTGTTTTAAAAGAAATTAAATTAAAAGAATTAAAAGAAGAAAAAGAAAGAAAAGAAAAAGAAAAAAAAAAAGAAGAAGAAAAAAAAGAAGAAGAAGAAAAAAAAGAAGAAGAAAAAAAAGAAGAAAAAGAAAAAAGTGAAGAAGAAAAAGAAAAAGAAGAAAAAGAAAAAGAAAGAATAAAAAAATTAAATGAAGAAATTGAAAAATATAAAGAATATTATTTAGTTAAAAATGAAAAATTAGTAAGAATGAATAAATTAGGGGCAGCAATAATAATGTTTTCATTTGGAATTCCATATTTTTTAGAAGGAGAAGAAGGAGGAAGAACAAAATTAGGAATTGAAAATGGATATAATATTCCAAAAAATATAACTCAAATTGATTATGAGAGAATATATAAATTTGAAGATTTACTTGAATATTATAAAAAAATTATAAGATTAAAAAAAGATTTAAGTTACTTTTATGTTTTATCAAAAATGAATTATTATATTTTACCTAATTTACCAAAAGGAATTATTGGTTTTCATTTACATAAAAAAAAAGATGGTGAATATAAAGAATTAATTTTAATTTTTAATTCTAGTGAAGAAGAATTTAAATTTAAAATTCCTTCTAAAGGAAAATGGTATTTTTTATTGGATAATGAAGATTTAAATTTAACTAGAGAAGATAATCATAAAGAAAAAAAATTAAAGGAAATTAAGGGATTAAGTGAATTTATTGGTGAAGGTATTTGTAGTTATATTATTGCCAAAAAAGAATAAATATAACACTTATTTTTAATTATTATTTAAAAATATTACTAAAAAAAAATGGAAAATTTGTATTTATAATTTTATAAATAATGATATAAAATATTTTATTTAATATAATATAATTTAATAAAAAAAATATACAATTTTATTAATATTATTTTATTTAAAAAATTATAAATATTCCACAATAGATTTTTCCATACAATCAATTAATTCTTATAATTCAGAATTATTCATTTATATGTTTAAATTAAAAAATCCATATTAATAGAATATATATTAAAAAATTTTTATATAATTTTTCCAATATTAAATATATTAATTACAAAATATAAAATTTATAATTTAAATTATGAAAATAAAAAATTCTTTATTAATTTAATTCTATCTTCAATATTATTATTATCATCATCATTTTCTGGATGAATAATTCCTTTAAGCCAATTAGGTAAAAAATCTTTATTGTTTTCATTAAGTAACCTATCTTCAAGAATAACTAAAATTTTCTTATCATTTGAATTTTTAATTTTATTAACAATTTTCCATGAAAAGAATTTAAAAGCATCATAAATAAATAAATTTTGGAAATTTTCAGGACTTAATTTTTTTCTATAATATTCAAATTTATAATCTAAAATTTTATTACTATTAGTTTCAATTGGGAAACCAATAAAAACAATTCCTCTTGAAAATTCTTCAGTTAAACCATCAATTAAATTAGCTTTATTTCTAATAGAAATTAATAATAATCCACCTCTTCCTAAAGAAACACTTTTTTTATAATTTACAATAATTTTACTTAATTTTTCTGGATCTTTTTCTTCAATAAATACTAATTTAAAATCTAAAATAGAATTAAAAACTTCTTGTTCATACCATATTTGTACATATTCTCTTAATAATTTATTAGATGAAAAATATACTATTATTCCATCTGGTATTAATTGACATATTTCTTTTAATCTTTCTCCATAAAAATTTTTATTTATTGGAAATGTTGTCCCTATATTTGTAAGATATAAATTATTTTTTTTATTTTTAATAAAATAATCATCATTATATGATATTCGTTCTAATTTAAATATATTACAATATATATCTAATTTTCCTATTCCTCCTGTTAAATAAAGAGAATTAAAATCTACTTTTGTATTTAATTCATGAATAAAAATTGCTGGTTCCATTAAATATAGTTCTAAATATAATTTATTTGAATTTAAATAACTGTAATTTGATAAATTGACTATATAATTATAATCTACAAATTTTGCCATATGACAAAGAAAAATAATAAAATGTATTAAATGATACATTTCACTATATTTAAAAAAACGAATAGCATTAAATTGACATATTAATTTTTTAAATAATTGTTTTATTGTACTAAATTCTAACATAAATTTTTCTAAAAAATCATATTGATAAGAATAAACTGAAGTTATTTCTTCATCTTTTTTTTTTTTGTTCCTCATTTCATCAAATCTTTCAGAAAAGTAAATAAGTAATTTTTTTATAGTATTAATAAAATGATTTGTATTTCTTATACTACCATTTATATTATTTGTATTTGGATCATCAATTAATAAATTAAAATTCAGAATTTCCAATTCTGGTTCAGACAAAATAAATTTATTCTTTGATTCATCTTCAGTTTCCATTATAGTATTATTTCTTTCAAAATTTTTTATTTCTTCTTCTAAATTAAATATTTCTATTCTTGCATATGATATTAAATCTTCATCTATTAAATTTGAAAAATTTCCAATTATATAATTTTCTAAATTATTTACTTCATCAAATAAAAGAAAGAAATTTGATTTATTATTTTCATAATTTATCATTTTTTGTATTGAAACTCTTCTTCTACAATCAAAAAAATCTTTAAATAAACATATTATTATATCAAAATCTCCATTTATAATTTTTGTTGAATTATAATAAAAAGAACATAATTTTGATTTTTTCAAAATATTTAATTGTTCTTCTAAATCAAAATTTAAATTTTGTTGATTTGGACAATTAAAATTATTTTGAAATAAATTATTATAATAAGGACATTTTTCATTATCTTTTTTAAAAGAAGCATTTACTTCAATACAATAATTATCATAATCAAATGAATTTGATTTTTCTAAAATTGATTCATTAAAACAAGTATATTTTCTTTCATAATAAGGAATAATTTTAACATTATTATTATTATAATTTTTATTTTTTGAAAAATGTTTGTATATTAAATGGAAATTATTATATAAATGTCGAATTTTTTCATAATCATTAACTAGAATTATAACTTTTTTAGAAAGTAATTTATTATTAAATAAAGAAAATAATACTGAACAATATAAAAAATCTTTATCTAAAGTAGGTGGAAATTCTATTAATAAATTTTTTTGGTTTTTATTTAAAAATTTTTGAGATAATTCATAAGCAAAATAAAATTGATTATCTGTCATTTTTTTATGGATATAAAAAATGTTAAAAGAGATTGAATTGTCTACTTTTATAGTAGTCTCCATTTATACTAAAATTAAATAAAATAAATATAAATTTTTAATATAAAAGAAGAAAAATTTAAAAAAAAATAGAAAAAAAAGTAAATTTTTAATTTTTTTCTTTCCTATTAAATTAAATTCACATAAATAATAATTTAGTTAAAAGAAAAGAAATAAAAAAAAATAAGAAAAAAAAAAATTAAGTTTTACTCAATTTCATTAAAAATAAAAAAAAATTTAAAAAAATTTAAAATATGTCATTACAAGACTTTGAAATAATAAAAGAATTAGGAAAAGGTGCATTTGGAATAGTATATTTAATAAAACGAAAAAAAGATAACACAATATACGCACTTAAACAAGTAAAAATAACAAAAATGGAAAAAAAAGAAAAAATGAGTTCATTAAATGAAATAAGATTCCTCGCATCAATTTCGCATCAAAATATTATAGCATACAAAGAATCATTTTACGATGAACAAAATGAAACTTTAAATTTAATATTAGAATATGCAAATGGTGGTGATTTACATACAAAAATAAAAGAACATAAAAAAACAAAAAGTTATTTTAAAGAAAAGACAATTTGGTCAATTTTTATTCAAATGTTAATTGGTTTAAAAAATTTACATGATCATAATATTATGCATAGAGATTTAAAAAGTGCAAATATATTTTTAATGAAAAATGGTATTGTTAAATTAGGAGATTTAAACGTGGCAAAAATTTTAAAAAATGAATTATTATATTCTCAAACTGGAACTCCTTATTATGCTTCACCTGAAGTTTGGAGTAATCAACCTTATAATTATAAAAGTGATATTTGGAGTTTAGGTTGTATACTTTATGAATTATGTTCTTTAAAATTACCTTTTAAAGGAAATAATTTTAAAGAAGTTTATAATAATGTTATTAATTGTTTTTATGAGCAAATTCCTAATTTTTATTCTAAGGAATTAAAATTTATTGTTAATTGGTTATTACAAGTTAATCCGATTAAAAGACCTAATTGTTTACAGTTAATTAATTGTGATATTATTAAAAGGAATTTTGAAAATATTTTTGGGTTAAAAATTGAAAAAATTGATAATTATAAAGAATATAATGATGAACTTTTGAAAACTTTTTATTATATTAATGATACTGATATTAAATATATTCTTCCTAAAAATAAAAATTATGGAAGTGAAAGAATTATTATTTCGAAGAATAATGATAAAATAAAAAATAAAATAATTGAAGAAATAAAGGATACTTCTGTTATGGGTGAAATAAAAAAAAATAAAAATCCTCCTAAAAGTACTAATAGAGTTAAAAGAAATTATTCATATCAAAAAATGGAGCCAATACATACTGAACAAAAAAAAAATCAATTAATGAATTGTTCAAATCATATTAATGATAAAAATATTTATCATAAAAATATCAATTCTAGTAATAATGTTGATATTCAGAATAATTATAATAAACAATTATTTCAAAGAAAATTAATTAAAAATAATTCTTTTGCAAATGGGAATAAAATAGGATTAAGAAATCCAATTGCACCAATAAATCTTCAATATAATAATATGATGAAAGATGAAGTAAATAAAGAAAAAATAAATTTAAATTTAGTAAGAAGTAAATTAAAAAATATTAATCGTTTGAAAAAAAATCACAGTTTATATAATATAAAAACAAAAATAAGAGCTAAAAATAAAAGAAGTAATACACCAACTGAAAATACAATTAATAAAACAATTGAAAAAATACATATATTAAATAATAATACAACTTTAAATTCAATTCGAAAAAATACATATTCAAATATAAATGAAAGAGAAAATTATACAACATTAATAAATAAAAAAATAATAAAAACTTCAACAAGAGAAAATATAAAAATTCCAATTTGTTTAAAGAATTATAATAATATAGAAAATTCAACTCCAATGAAAAATCAATTATATTCAATTTTATCAACAAATTCAAATACAAAAAAAAGTATTTTAAATAGTCCTTCTTTACATAGTCAAAATAATATTATTTACAATAAAGAAGATATTAAAATGACTTTGAAATATCCACCTAAACCTTATAATTTAATCACTGATAAAAATTTAATTGATAAAAATTGTTCTCCTGAAAGAAATTCTGCTGGTAATGTTTATTATGGAAATTGTTTTTTGGAATCTAATATTAAAAAAAATATGGGACAAAGAGCTTATTCTTTTGTTAATAAAAATATTGAAACTAGTGAAATGGATCCTTTTAAAAAAATGCTTATTAATCCTATTAGAATAATTGAACATAAAAATATGAAAATTAAAAAAGATTTATTACCTAATCATATTAAAGTACTTAAATTACAAAACAGTGAAATTATTTATTTGTTTGTATTT
>JAEEGL013691569.1_pt1 | contig 12928 bp, 8 predicted proteins | sample 9134231 | NCBI WGS metagenome assembly JAEEGL01 (sample SAMN16246548, study PRJNA631951) | gut metagenome | biome: gut microbiome; feature: rumen; material: fiber-attached | host: Bos | place: Iran: Karaj | collected 2018-10 | reverse complement strand
CCACTCCTGAAGAGAATGTATAGTTCCATGTGTACGATTCTTGATATGATCGATACCTTCAGCAGCTGCACGTCCTGCAGCGATTGTTGTGATATAAGGAATCTTGTTCTTGATAGCAGCCTTTCTTAAGTAACTGTCATCGTGAGCGCTTTCCTTACCTGCAGGAGAGTTGATGATAAGCTGAATATCACCATTTGTCATATGATCAAGTACGTTTGGTCTTCCTTCGTAGAGCTTCTTAACCTTCTCTGCAGGAATTCCGGCAGCGTTGATAAGATCACATGTTGTTCCTGTTGCCATGATCTTGAAGCCGTTCTTATGAAGAAGAGCAGCAACTTCAGCAACTTCCGGCTTTTCTGTCTTGTTAACAGAGATAAGTACTGTACCTTCTGTAGGAAGAGCAGCCTTGGCAGCCTCCTGAGCCTTGAAGTAAGCACCACCTGATGACTTGGACAGTCCGAGAACCTCACCTGTCGAACGCATTTCAGGTCCGAGGATAGGGTCAACTTCAGGGAACATGTTGAATGGGAATACTGCTTCCTTAACTCCGTAGTAAGGAATGTTCTTCTCCTTAAGTGCCGGTACAGGTGAAGGCTGTCCTGTAAGCTCAGAAACAATGATCTCTGTAGCAAGTGGAACCATCTTTATTCCACAAACCTTTGATACAAGAGGAACTGTTCTGGAAGCACGTGGGTTAGCCTCAAGTACGAATACCTTGCCATCCTCAATGGCGTACTGCATATTCATAAGACCTACTACATGCATTTCCTCAGCAATCTTACGTGTGTATTCCTTGATTGTTGCAAGGTTTTCCTCAGAGATATGCTTTGAAGGAATGATACAAGCAGAATCACCTGAGTGAATACCTGCAAGCTCGATATGTTCCATAACTGCTGGAACAAATGCATGTGTTCCGTCTGATATAGCATCTGCCTCACACTCTGTAGCGTGGTGCAGGAATCTGTCGATAAGAATAGGTCTGTCAGGTGTAACACCAACAGCGGCCTTCATGTAACCTGTCATGCTTTCGTCGTCATATACGACTTCCATACCACGTCCACCAAGAACGTATGAAGGACGAACCATTACAGGATAACCGATCTTGTTTGCAATCTCGATAGCTTCTTCAACTGTAGTAGCCATACCAGCTTCCGGCATAGGAATCTCAAGCTTATCCATCATAGCACGGAAGAGGTCTCTGTCTTCTGCGAGGTCGATAACTTCCGGAGATGTACCAAGAATCTTTACGCCGTTCTTCTGGAGCTCAGCAGCGATGTTAAGAGGAGTCTGTCCACCGAACTGAGCGATAACACCAACCGGCTTCTCCTTACGATATATACTGAGAACATCCTCTGTTGTAAGTGGCTCGAAGTAGAGCTTATCGGATGTATCATAGTCTGTTGAAACTGTCTCTGGGTTACAGTTAACAATGATTGTCTCGTAACCAAGCTTCTTAAGTGAAAGAGCAGCATGTACACAGCAGTAATCAAACTCGATACCCTGACCGATACGGTTAGGACCACCACCAAGGATCATGATCTTCTTAGGGTTTTCTGATACGACATCGTTATCAGGAGCGTTATATGTTGAATAGTAGTATGCGCTGTTTTCTGTACCACTTACGTGTACCTTATCCCATGTTTCAACTACGCCGATTGCTTCACGCTTCTCGCGGATAGAAGCTTCTTCAACATCAAGGATCTCACTGAGATACTTATCTGAGAAACCATCCTTCTTAGCCTGTGTAAGAGCAGCGTCTGAAGGTACTGATCCCTTGTAATCCTTAACAAGAGCTTCTTCCTCATCAACGAGTTCCTTCATCTGCTCGATGAAGTACTCCTTAACCTTAGTGATTTCATGGATCTCAGCTACAGTTGCACCCTTACGAAGAGCTTCGTACATCTGGAAATGTCTCTCGCTTGATGGAGTGATAAGTGCCTGAAGGAGCTGTTCCTTAGTCATGTCATTGAAGTTCTTAACATGTCCGAGACCATAACGTCCCTTCTCAAGAGAACGGATAGCTTTCTGGAAAGCTTCCTTATAGTTCTTACCGATGGACATAACTTCACCAACGGCACGCATCTGTGTACCTAATTTATCTTCAACACCCTTGAACTTCTCAAATGCCCAGCGAGCGAACTTGATTACTACATAGTCACCGCCCGGAACATACTTATCAAGAGTGCCGTATTTACCACATGGAATCTCGCTCAGTGTAAGTCCTGATGCAAGCATTGCAGAAACAAGAGCGATAGGGAAACCTGTTGCCTTAGAAGCAAGAGCAGATGAACGTGATGTACGAGGGTTGATCTCGATAACAACGATTCTGTCTGTTACAGGATCATGAGCGAACTGTACATTTGTTCCACCGATAACCTGGATGGCATCAACGATGGCATATGCCTGCTTCTGAAGTCTGTCCTGTACTTCCTGAGAGATTGTAAGCATAGGAGCAGAGCAGAATGAATCACCTGTATGTACACCCATTGGGTCAATGTTCTCGATAAAGCAGACTGTGATCATGTTGCCGTCCTTATCACGAACAACTTCGAGCTCAAGCTCTTCCCAGCCGCTGACACATTCTTCAACAAGAACCTGTCCTACAAGGCTGGCCTTAAGACCTCTTGCACATACTGTCTGAAGCTCTTCCTTATTATATACAAGACCACCACCGGCACCGCCCATGGTATAAGCAGGTCTGAGAACTACAGGATATCCAAGCTCGTCAGCGATAGAAAGTGCTTCGTCAACAGAGTAAGCAACCTCACTTCTTGCAACTTCGATACCAAGAGAGTTCATGGTGTTCTTAAACTCTATACGGTCCTCACCACGCTCGATGGCGTCAACCTGAACACCGATAACCTTTACATTGTACTTGTCAAGAACTCCTGCTTCAGCGAGCTCTGAACAAAGATTAAGTCCTGACTGACCACCGAGATTCGGAAGGAGAGCATCAGGACGTTCTTTATCAATAATTGCCTCTAATCTCTTAACATTAAGAGGCTCAATATAAGTAACATCGGCCATTTCAGGGTCGGTCATAATTGTAGCCGGGTTTGAATTAACGAGAACGATCTCATAACCGAGCTTACGCAGTGCCTTACAAGCCTGTGTGCCTGAATAGTCAAACTCACATGCCTGTCCGATAATGATAGGGCCGGAACCGATGATAAGAACCTTGTGAATGTCTTTTCTCTGTGACATTTTGTTATCCTCCTGTTTCGTTTCTTGTTCATTGTCTTCTTAAATCTAATTCAATATCCGTAATACTATATCACTTTTCAGAAAAAACTTGTAGTGTTTTTTTTCAAAAATAGTAATAAATATAAAAATTGCTTTATTATGTAGACTTATAGTACAATTATACGGTATGCTTAATATTTTTTGTCAAAATTTTAAATGAAGGAGAGTTAATATGATTGGAATAATCGGTGCGATGCAGGAGGAAGTTGAGGATCTTAAGGCTGTCATGAAAGACTGCAGAGTTGAAAGACATGCTTCAAGAGATTATATTACCGGAGAACTTGAAGGACGTGAAGTTGTTCTTGTACAGTGCGGTGTTGGTAAGGTAAATGCAGCGATTGCCGCTGAAGTTCTGGCCGGTATATATAAATGTGAATACATCATCAATACAGGTATCGCAGGAAGTTTAAATGCTTCTATTGATATAGGAGATATTGTTTTATCTACAGATGCACTTCAGCATGATATGGATGTAACCGGACTTGGATTTGAAAAGGGTATTATTCCTGATCAGGATGTATCTGTATTTGAAGCAAGTTCAAGCCTCAGAAATATAGCGAAGACTGCGTGCGAGAAGGTTAATCCTGATGTTAAGGTTTTCGAAGGCCGTGTTGTAAGCGGCGACCAGTTTGTATCAAGCAGGGAAGTTAAGGATGAGATTGTAAGACTCTTTAACGGAATGTGTACTGAGATGGAAGGCGCAGCTATAGCTCAGGCAGCATGGCTTAATAATGTGCCTTATCTTGTAATAAGAGCTATATCTGATAAAGCAGATGATTCTGCTGATATGGACTACCCATCATTCAAGATTAAAGCGATTGAGCATTCAGTTAAGCTTGTTCGTGAAATGATGAGAATGATATAGGTTCATCGGAGGCAGAAGTTATGTATAGAGGCGGTATGTTTAATAATGCTTATATGAGAAGCAAACATCTTCCGGCCAGTTTTTATGTGCTGGCGGTCGGACTGGTTGCCTTCCTTTTTGCTATCGGAACATTCCTGGCTTATTATGATCATATGGTTGGAGGAGATGTAGCTGATATCAATCTGATGCTTAAACAGAATAATAATTATCTTGAAAGCTCAGAGATAACAAAAAAGAATATATGCAGTGTGGAAATCTGTGCGGCATATGGTTCCTTTACTGCCAGAGACAGAAACCAGTGGACCAGAGGTGAAAGAACTTATACCTATTATATTGGACGTATTGAAGAAGATAATTCGATATTCTTTATAAAGACAAGTTCTCAGAAAGAGAGAGATCTTCTGAATCAGATAACAAGTGAGACCATGAACTCTGATGACCACAAGTCAAAGCAGAGTATAGTACTTGAAGGTTCTGCATACGAACAGAAGATAGGAAATCCTCCTAAAGAATATGAGAGGATGATCAAAAGGCTGGGGCTTGAAGGAGAAGGAAGTAATGTAAAGGTAAGATATCTCTGCATCGATACTTCGTACAGCAGAGCAAGGTTATGGGGAAGAACAATCATATGTTTTATAATCGGTGTCTTATGTCTCTTCGGTCAGGGAATCTTACATTATATAAAGAAGAAAGCTGAACTGAAAGCCAAGCAGATGGAAGAACAGAGGGAAGCTGCCAGAAGAAGGGCTGAAGAAGAAGAGAGAAGAAGAAAAGCACCGGAAGATGGTCCTGTAGATATTGATGAGATAAAACGAAAGCTGAACTATGATTTTGAGACCGGTGAATATAAGACACCGGGCAGCAGTGATAATGGATCAAGCAATAAGATATCAATATCCGGCCGTGACATTTTTACTGACCGATAACAGATTATACTAAAAAGTATCTTTACTAAAGATACGTCTTATGATACAATTTAACGACTGATGCTAAATTAGAAGCAGTATAACTGCATAAAAGATATTTCAGGAGGAAAAGAATAATGAGTTTCACAGTTGAGAAGTTGGAGAATAATAAGAAGGCAAAGCTTACTATTACAGTACCTGCAGAGGACTTTAGTAAGGCACTTACATTTGCTTACAATAAGCAGAAGGGTAAGATCAATATTTCCGGCTTCCGTAAGGGTAAGGTACCTATGGCTATAATCGAGAAGATGTACGGTCCAGAAGTTTTCTATGATGAAGCTGCAAACAAGGCAATTAACGACACATATGGTGATGTATATGATGAGTGTGACCTTGAGATCGTATCACGTCCTGAAATCGATGTTGTACAGATCGAGAAGGGTAAGGATTTCATCTATACAGCAGAGGTTGACCTTAAGCCTGAAGTTGAACTCGGAACATATAAGGGAATTGAAATCGAAGCTATCGATACAGTTGTATCAGGCGAAGATGTAGATAACGAGATCGACAGAGTTCGTAAGCAGAATGCTCGTAAGGTTGATATTACAGACAGAGCTGCTCAGGACGGAGATATCACAAACATTGATTTCGAAGGTTTCGTTGATGAGGTTGCTTTCGAAGGTGGTAAGGGTGAAGGTTATGACCTTACACTTGGAAGCAAGAGCTTCATTCCGGGATTCGAGGATCAGATCATCGGACATTCAATCGGTGATGAGTTTGATGTAAATGTAACATTCCCAGAAGATTATCATTCAGAGGATCTTAAGGGTAAGGCTGCAGTATTTAAGTGCAAGCTTAACTCAATCAAGGAGAATCAGCTTCCAGATCTTGATGATGAGTATGTATCAGATATCTCAGATGTTGAGACAGTTGATGAGTACAAGGCTAACATCAGAAAGCAGCTTGAGGAGAAGAAAGAGAAGCAGGCTAAGAATCAGAGAGAGAACAAGGCTATCGAGAAGCTCATCGAGGATTCAAAGATGGATATTCCTGCTTCAATGATCGAGAATCAGCAGCGTTCAATGCTTGATGAGTTCAAGCAGCAGCTTGCTATGCAGGGTATGAACTTTGATATGTACTCACAGTACACAGGTATGAATGAAGAAGTTATGCTTGAACAGGTTAAGCCAGAGGCTGAGAAGCGTGTTAAGAGCAGACTTGTTCTTGAGGCTGTAGCTAAGGCTGAGAACATCGAGGCTTCAGATGAAGATCTTGATAAGAAGCTTGAAGAGATGGCAGCTATGTACAAGATGGATGCTGATAAGCTTAAGGAACTCGTTGGAGATAAGGAAAAGGATGCTATCAAGAAGGATATCGCTGTAGAGAAAGCAGCAGATCTTATCGTTGAGAACATCAAGGAAGTATAAATAATTACTTTTTGAAGTATTAGGAGGTATTGATATGGCATTAGTGCCTACAGTCATTGAGACCACTAACAGGGGTGAGAGAGCCTACGATATATATTCAAGGCTTCTCAAGGAAAGAATCATATTCCTCGGGGATGAGGTTAATGATGTTACAGCAAGTCTTGTTGTAGCACAGCTCCTCTTCCTTGAGTCCGAGGATACCAATAAAGAAATAAGCCTGTACATTAACAGTCCCGGTGGATCTGTTACAGCAGGTATGGCTATCTATGATACCATGAATTACATCAAGTGCGATGTTTCTACTATCTGTGTAGGAATGGCAGCCAGCATGGGTGCATTCCTTCTTTCAGGTGGTGCTAAGGGCAAGAGATTTGCTCTTCCTAACTCTGAGATCATGATTCATCAGCCACTTGGTGGTACACAGGGTCAGGCTACTGATATGGAGATTGATGTAAAGCATATCCTTAGAATTAAGGAAAATCTCCTTAAGATCATGGCTGATAACTGTGGCAAGGATTTTGAAACTTTAAGAGATGATTGTGAAAGAAACAATTGGATGACAGCTGAGGAAGCTCGCGAATACGGACTTATAGATCACGTTGTTACAAATCGTAAATAAGGGATTTTCGAATGGCACATAATAATGATGAGAAAAATTTAAAATGTTCCTTCTGTGGTAAATCTCAGGATCAGGTAAGAAAGCTTATTGCAGGACCTGGCGTATACATCTGTGATGACTGCGTTGATATATGTACTGAGATTATCGATGAGGAGCTGGGAGGAGATCTTGATACAGATATCAATCTTCTCAAGCCAAAGGAAATAAAGAAGTTTCTTGATGAGTATGTAATCGGTCAGGAAGAGGCTAAGAAGGTTCTTTCTGTTGCCGTTTATAACCATTATAAGAGGGTTATGTCAGATAAGAGCTTCGATGTTGAACTTCAGAAGTCCAATATAGTAGTGGTTGGTCCTACAGGTTCAGGTAAGACATATCTTGCACAGACCTTAGCAAAGCTTCTTAATGTTCCTTTCGCTATTGCGGATGCAACAACTCTTACTGAAGCAGGTTATGTAGGTGAGGATGTTGAGAATATTCTCCTTAAACTGATTCAGGCTGCTGATTATGATATCGACAGAGCAGAGAAGGGTATCGTATATATCGATGAGATCGATAAGATATCCAAGAAGTCAGAGAATGTATCCATTACAAGAGATGTATCAGGTGAGGGTGTTCAGCAGGCACTCCTTAAGATAATTGAGGGAACAGTTGCTTCAGTTCCACCTCAGGGCGGAAGAAAGCATCCTAACCAGGAATTTATACAGATTGATACCACTGACATTCTTTTCATATGTGGTGGTGCATTTGACGGTCTTGATAAGATCATCGAGAATCGTGTTGGTAAGAAGTCTATGGGCTTCAACGCTGTAGTTGATAAGAATAAGTCTACAAACGATGAACTTCTTCATCAGGTACAGACACAGGATCTTGTAAAGTACGGAATTATTCCTGAGTTTGTAGGTCGTCTTCCGGTAATCGTTACTCTTGACGAGCTGGACGAAGATGCGCTTTCAAGTATCCTTACAGAGCCTAAGAGCGCTATTACAAAGCAGTATAAGAGACTGTTTGAACTTGATAATGTTGAACTTGAGTTCTCAGATGAGGCCATCAGAGAGATAGCAAGAGAGGCAATGTCAAGAAATACAGGAGCAAGAGGACTTAGAGCTATTATTGAGAAGGCTATGATGAATATCATGTATGAGATTCCATCAGATGATATGATCAAGTCAGTTCTTGTAACTAAGGAAACTGTTGCGGAGGGTGCAGATCCGGAGATTGAATATCTTGATGCACCGAGAGCGAAGAAACATATAAATCGCAAACCTCGCAAAACAAATGATGAAATAGCATGAGGATGATATGGTTATAAAGAATGCAGAACTTGCTGTAGTATGCGGAATAACCAGTAAGTTCCCAGATCATAATAATCCAGAGATAGCATTTGCCGGCAGATCAAATGTCGGCAAATCGTCTCTTATAAACGGATTACTTAACAGAAAGAACCTTGCCAGAACCTCGTCTACACCTGGTAAGACTATCACTATCAATTTCTATCTTGTAAACAAAGAGTTCTTCTTTGTTGATTTACCCGGATATGGATATGCCAAAGCAGCTCGTACTGAAAGAGCTAAATGGGGCAAAATGATTGAAAAATATCTGAATAACAGGCCGAATCTGAAGAGCGTCTTTTTACTTGTAGACAGCCGTATTCCGCCGACTGCAGATGATCAGCATATGTTTAACTGGATAGTAGAAGCCGGTTTTGAACCGGTTGTTATAGCTACAAAGACGGATAAACTTAGTAAAAATCAGACTATAAGAAGTCTTGGAATTATCAGAAAGACACTTGGGGCTTCCCAGGATGTAAAAATCCTGCCCTTCTCAGCGCTGAAAAGGACAGGACGTGAAGAAATCTTAGAACTTATCGGCTCTATAATAGAGTCTTAATTAGTTGTATTTTCGTTATCTGAATTGACCCAGAGCTCATTGATCAGGAACTGATATACATCAGTACTCTTGGCACGCCAGTTATCACATATTGATCTGGCGAGAGCTTTACTGGTCACATTAAGTTTAAGGTCTATCAGGGTATCTCTTCGTTCCTTGATGACACATTCTACAGTATATTCCTGATTCTCGTTATAGAAATAATCAGCATAGATCTCAGATTCATTCTTCAGGTTTATCTTTTCCTGTTTGAAGTAATCCAGAATTTCCTGTTTGATGGAGATTGAGATACGGTTTTCGAAATAGAGAAGTGCTTCCTCTCCAAGGTTTGTAATTTTATAATGCTGAGTGTTTCTGATGGTACTGACTGAGATGAAGCCTTCGTCGATCATTTCACTGAGAGCTTCATGAATGTTGAACAGGTTAGTATATCCCTTATCAAGTATAAAACTGGTTATCTGAGAATTGGTGAGAGTATACTCGTCAATTCTGTCCAGCATATACAGAATAATCAATTTATATAGCATTAAGCCTTCCATATTTTATTCCCCATAAAGATTATTCGCGCTTAGAGGCGCATTTAATAGAATACGACAATTTTATTGAAAAATCAACAAAATACAGAAAAGGAGTGTGTATGAGTTACAGTAAGAAAACAGTTGCAGAGCTTAGAATGCTTGCTATGGAAAAAGGCATAGTAAATGCGGCGGATATGAAGAAGAAAGATCTCGTTGAGTTATTAGAGAATATCGATCGTATGATGCAGGAAAAGAATACAGAAGCTCCTAAGGAAGAGCCGGCTGAGAAGAAATCAGAAGCCCCTAAGAAGGCTGCTGCCGGAAAGAAAACTGTCGGAAGAGGAAGACGGACAGTAAAGAAGGATGCTGACTCTGAGGAAAATGTAAAGCAGGAGGAAAAATCTATAGCTCAGCCAGATGTTACACCTCAGTCTTCTGAAACACAGCCTCAAAAGCCTGAAGAGGATGCAGATGAACCTGAGCAGGAAGCTGCACCGGACTATATAAATGACGGTATACTTGAGATACTTCCTGAGGGATATGGCTTTCTCAGAAGTGATAACTATATGCCGGGAACCAGGGATGTATATCTTGCACCTACTCAGATAAGAAAGTTCAGACTTAAGACAGGTGATGTGATATCCGGTCCTATAAAGAAGAATAATTCCGCAAATGATAAGTACAGTGGACTTCTCTATATTGATAAGGTTAATGGCATGTCTCCTGAAGAAGTAAAGAACAGGACTGCATTTGAAGACCTTACGCCTATATTCCCGGATGAGAGGATCAGACTGGATTATGATAATGCTCCGAGAGCTATCAGAATAGTTGATTTCTTCTCGCCTATAGGTAAGGGACAGAGAGGTATGATCGTATCACCTCCTAAGGCAGGTAAAACAACTCTTCTTAAGCAGATTGCAAGAAGAATTACAACAGCTTACCCGGAGATGAATCTTCTTGTTCTTCTCATAGATGAAAGACCGGAGGAAGTTACAGATATCAAGGAAGCTATAGAAGGACCAAATGCAGAGGTTATCTATTCTACATTTGATGAACTTCCTGAACATCATAAGAGAGTTTCTGAGATGGTTATTGAACGTGCTAAGCGCCTTGTTGAGTGCAAGAAGGATGTTGTTATCCTTATCGACAGTATTACAAGACTTGCCCGTGCATATAACCTTACAGTTACTGCCAGCGGAAGAACTCTTTCGGGTGGTCTTGATCCGGCTGCTCTTCATATGCCTAAGAAGTTTTTCGGTGCCGCGCGTAATATGAGAGAGGGCGGAAGCCTCACAATCCTTGCTACTGCACTTATTGAAACAGGAAGCCGTATGGATGATGTTGTATTTGAGGAATTCAAGGGAACAGGCAATATGGAGCTTGTTCTTGACAGAAGTCTTTCTGAGAAGAGAATATTCCCGGCAATTGATATTCCTAAGTCAGGTACAAGAAGAGATGATCTTCTCCTTGATCCGGAAGAGAAGGCTGCCCTGGATCTTATTCATTCTAATTTCAGAGGAAACAAAACTGATGAAATAGTGGAAGAGATAGTTAAACTCTTTGCAAAAACAAAGAATAACAGAGAGTTTATAGATATGGTCAATAAGATATTCAGGAAGTATTAATTTGCATAATTTACATAAAGTGTTATAATAAACTTTGATTGTTTACAAATAGTGGAGGCACAAAGTTTTGGACTTAGATAAGTATTCCGTAAAAAAGAGAAGAGATAGACTTATCTCTAAAGAACAGAGATATTTCAGACGTGCACTTGTTTATGGGTTTAAGCTCGCCCTCAGCTGCATAGTTCTGGGTATCATTATTATGGCCGGAGCCGGATTTGGTATGATGAAGGGTATCCTTGATGATGCACCGGATGTAAGTTCCATCGATATTAAACCGAAAGGCTTTAAGACTATCATATATGATCAGAACGGAAAAGAGATAGATTCTCTTTCAACAATTAATTCAAACAGAATCTATGTTTATTATCAGGATATTCCAAAGACCTTTGTAGATGCATTTGTATCTATCGAGGATGAAAGATTCTGGGATCATAATGGTATTGACGTTAGAGGTATCTTCAGAGCTCTGTATCGTGACGTTATACAGGGTAACATGAAGGAGGGTGCTTCAACCATTACTCAGCAGCTTATAAAGAACCAGGTATTCAACGTTGGTATGGGCGAGGTTACTAAGCTTGACCGTATTAAGCGTAAGGTTTGGGAGCAGCAGCTGGCTATTCAGCTTGAGAAAAAATACACCAAGGAACAGATAATGGAGTATTATCTTAATACTATTTATCTGGGACAGGGTGTTAACGGTATTGAAGCAGCATCAGAGAGATACTTTGATAAGACCATGCAGGAGCTAAATCTTTCTGAGATAGCTATGATCGCTGGTATTACACAGAACCCTTATCAGTACGATCCTGTAATATTCCCTGATTCTAACGCAAACCGTCGTATAGATGTTCTGAACAAGATGCTGGAGCTCGGTTATATTACAGAGACTGAGTATAATACAGCACGTAATGATGATGTTTATGCGAGAGTACAGGAAGTTAAGAAGACTAACGACGAGAACTTCCAGTACAACTCATATTATAAAGATGCGTTAATGAATGCCTTCGTTAAGGATCTTATGGAAATGAATGACATGTCCAGATCTGAAGCATTCAATGAGATGTATACAGGTGGTTATTCAATTTACAGTGTACAGGATTTCGGTATTCAGGAAATCTGTGACAATGTAGCGAATGATCCTCAGTATTATCCATCAAAGGTTTCTTACGCCCTTAACTATAAGCTTACACTTATGGATGCAGATGGCGTAACTCCTCATTACTATGATCAGAATACTCTGGTATCTTATTATAAGAATGTATCAGGTAATTCTAAATATAATAACATTTATCCGACAGAAGATCTCGCAAGAGAGGCGGCCGACAGATATAAGGAGGCCCTTCTTGATGAGAATGGCGGTACATTTGTAAGTGAAGAGATTAAGTTTGCTATTCAGCCGCAGACATCTATAACAGTTATAGACCAGCATACAGGATATGTTAAGGCTATAACAGGTGGACGTGGTGAGAAAACAGAGAACCTCGGTTTCAACAGAGCAACAGATGCTAAGAGACAGCCTGGTTCATGTTTCAAGGTTCTTGCAGCATTCCTTCCATTTATTGATAGTATGGGTGGTCTCTGCAACATGTTCGAAGATAAGCCATATAAGTTCCAGAATGGTGTTAATGTTAGAAACTGGTACGGCGGATACAGAGGCTGGGCATCTATCCGTAAGGGTGTTGAACAGTCCATGAATATCGTTGCCGTTCAGGCTATCACTGCAGTTACTCCGGAGGTAGCTTTCAGGTATCTGGAACGAATGGGATTTACCACGCTGGTAGACAGGTATGTTTCACCATCCGGTAGTGTATTCTCTGATATTCAGCAGGCTACGGCTCT
>JAEEGL012142972.1_pt1 | contig 12928 bp, 8 predicted proteins | sample 9134231 | NCBI WGS metagenome assembly JAEEGL01 (sample SAMN16246548, study PRJNA631951) | gut metagenome | biome: gut microbiome; feature: rumen; material: fiber-attached | host: Bos | place: Iran: Karaj | collected 2018-10 | reverse complement strand
CACCCCCGCCGAAAACGAAGATTTCAACGCATACGCCAAGAAAGTGGGCTGGAACGTAAAGACCGACCAAAAACTCAGCAGCGCACCTCTCTGGTCGCCCAGGGCAGGCTTCCGTTACGAATTGGACGACAATGGCAACTTCGTCCTCCGTGGCGGAGTCGGCGTATTCACGGGCAGGATTCCTTTTGTATGGCTGTCAAATAGTTTCTCCAACACCGGCATCCAGCTCGTAACATTCGACGAGAAGAAAAACCTCAGCAACGCCGTCCTGAGCGTGGACCCCAACGCCCAAAACGTAATGTACAACACCCTCACCGCGTCGGGCAACCAGACCGTCAACGTATTCGCCGAAAACTTCAAGTTTGCACAGAGCGTCAAGTTCAACCTCGGGTTCGACTTCAAACTCGGCGGCATCGACTGGTCTGCCAAATGGCTGCTCTCCAAGGTGGTCAACGACGTAGTATATAGGAACTGGACACGACACATGACGGGCGATAATTACGGCGCAACCTACGGCTACGACTTCGACGACCGTCCGCTGTTTGAAAAGCCAATGTCCGGCACCGACTATTTCGACAAGACCCTCAGCAATGTCTATCTCCTCGACAACACCAACAAGGGCTACTCCACAAGCGTTTCGCTCCGTGGCAGCAAGAATTTCAATTTCGGACTCAACCTCTCGGCCTCCTACACCTTCACGAGGTCCAAGTCGGTCAATAGCGGCGGATCGAGCGTTGCGCAGTCCAATTACAACTACAATTACACCTACTGCAATCCCAACGACCCTGAACTCGGATTCTCCGCCTACAACATCCCCCACCGCATAACTGCCGCCGCCACATACGCCAAGGAATACGGCGGGCACTGGAAATCAACGATTACGCTCATCTACACCGGCACTTCGGGCAACGCTTACAGCATCTACTATTACGGCGACCTCAACGGCGAAGGCTCCAACGAAAACGACCTTATCTACATACCCACCGACGCACAGATCGACAAGATGTCGTTCAAGCCCACCGACAAATACACCGAAGACCAGCAGCGCGCCAACTTGAAGGCGTGGATTGCATCGGAAGATTATTTGGCAGACCACAGGGGCGATTATTTTGAGCGTTACGCCGACAACGAGAAGTTTGAAAACCACTTCGACTTCCACTTCGCGCAGAGGTTCAGTTTCAAGGCCGGCAAGCAGACTCACGCCATCGAGCTTTCGTTCGACGTGATGAACATCTCCAACATGTTCAGCGCAAAATGGGGACGCTACACCGGTTCAAAGGGCTACTACTCGCCCATCACCTACGCCGGCAATGGACAGTACCAGTTCCTCCATCCCGCCGACTACAACATGCGCTCTTACAGCGACTATTACTCACGTTGGAGAGGTCAGATTGGAATCAAATACATATTCTAATTTTTTTGATACAACACGCATAAAAGAAACACCGCCTCAATCAATTTGAAGCGGTGTTTTTTTTACTTGTACTTATCCTAAAATTGCTCTAAACATTTCGTCAACACTTGCGTATGACGTCACCCTTCCATTCTTGACATCATCCATAGCCTCTTTGTATCCGGCGGTCTTTGTGATGTCGAAATCCTCGTCATCAAATAACAACAAGACTCTCGTCTGGCACTTGTAACACTATTGCTGCCATAATTATTTCTATTTGTGTGCATAAATTCCAATGCAAATTTATAAAATAATTTGGATTCACAGCCATGGGTAGCATTTTTTTGAATTAGGACGGGAACGATGCCAATTAGACATCCCCTCACAAAAAACGAACGGCAACCGTCACACACACATTCTACGGCTGCCGTTCTCAAAAAAAAAAATAAAAAATATAAAAAAGAAAAGAAATATAAAATACTAATTCAAATACGCCTTCACATTGCCCTCAATGCGGGAGGCGATGTCCTGCGAAACATCTGCCTTCTGGAATTTTTCGCCGGTGATGTGTTCGTAGAGTTCGATGTAGCGGTCGGAAATGCCGGCAACAATCTCGTCGGTCATTTCGGGAACTTGCTGGCCTTCCTTGCCCTGAAAACCATTCGCCATAAGCCACTCGCGCACAAACTCCTTGCTGAGTTGACGCTGAGGCTCGCCATTGGCAAAACGCTCCTCGTAGCCCTCCTTGTAGAAGTAACGCGAGCTGTCGGGCGTGTGGATTTCGTCGATGAGCACAATCTTGCCGTCTATCTTGCCAAACTCGTACTTGGTGTCAACGAGGATGAGACCGCGCTTGGCGGCCACTTCCGTGCCACGTGCAAAGAGTTTGTAAGTGATGTCCTCTATCTGGGCGTAATCCTCGGCGGAGATGAGCCCCTTTGCGATGATGTCTTCCTTGGAGATGTCTTCGTCGTGCCCCTCGGCGGCTTTGGTGGTCGGGGTGATGATGGGCTTCGGGAACTTCTGATGCTCCTTCATGCCGTCGGGAATCGGCACGCCGCAGATTGCACGTGCGCCCGATTTGTACGTCCTCCAGCTCGATCCAGTCAGGTAGCCACGGATAATCATCTCCACGGGGAACGGCTCCGCCTTCCTGCCGACTGTCACCATCGGGTCGGGGGTGGCGAGTTTCCAGTTGGGAACGATGTCGGCGGTCAAGTCGAGAAACTTGGCGGCTATCTGGTTGAGTATCTGACCCTTGAAAGGAATACCTTTGGGCAACACCACGTCAAAAGCCGAAATTCTGTCCGTTGCAACCATCACCAACTTTTCGTCGTTGATGTTATATACGTCGCGCACCTTGCCGTGATACACGCCCTTCTGTCCTTCAAAATGGAAGTCTGTGTTTGTCAATGCTTTTGTCATAATATATATTTTTTTTATTTTCGATTTGTTGATTTTCGATTTGTTGAGTTTCGATTTGTTGATTTTCGATTTGTTGATTTTCATTTTTTTATTTTCGATTGTCAACATTCCTCGCTCCTCATTCCTCATTCCTCGCTCCTCATTCCTCGTTCCTCGTATGCGTCGATTATCTTCTTGACAAGCCTGTGCCTTACCACGTCGTCCTTGCCAAACGCAACGAATGATATTCCGTGTATGCCGTCGAGGATTCTCAAAGCATGTACAAGCCCCGAATCCGACTTGTGCGGCAGGTCTATCTGAGTCTCGTCGCCGGTGACGATGAACTTGGAATTGTCGCCCATCCTCGTCAAAAACATCTTCAACTGCGCCACCGTTGCATTCTGAGCCTCATCGAGTATTACAACGGCGTCGCCAAGTGTGCGTCCGCGCATGAAAGCCAGCGGCGCAATCTGCACGATGCGTTCCTCTATCATGTCCTCCAACCTACGCTGCGGTATCATTTCGTTGAGCGCGTCGTAGAGAGCCTGCATGTAGGGGTCGAGTTTTTCCTTCATGTCGCCGGGCAGAAACCCTATCTTTTCGCCAGCCTCCACAGCCGGACGGCAGAGTATGATGCGGCGCACAGCACCCGACTTCAACGCCTTTACAGCAAGCGCGACAGCAAGGAAGGTCTTTCCCGTGCCGGCAGGCCCCGTCGCAAACATCAAATCGTTTTTTTCAAACTCCTTCGCCATCCTCATCTGCGTCTCGGAGCGCGGCTTGATGGGATTGCCCGTCGTAGAAAACAATATCACGTCGCCGCCGCCCGCATGGAGCGACGCCTGAGTGGCATTGTCGTTGAGAAGGCTGTCCCACTCTGTGTCGGAAAGCGAATTGTAGGTGGAGTAATGTCGCTTTATCTTGTCCAAAAAAGCCCTAAAACGCTCCACCTCCGCCGCCTCGCCAAGCACTTTGATTGCGTTGCCACGCGCCACGAGTTTTATCTTCGGAAACATCGTGCGCACGTGCTCGAGGCGTTGCTCGTTGACACCGTAAAAATCCACCGGGTCGAGGTTGTCCAAGTCAATCTTGCTTTCCATAGTCACCATCTGCGTTTGAGGTTGAGCATTGAGACGTCGTTGCCAAACAGCCCCTTGTCGCGTTTTTTCTTCAACGAGAAGAAGTACGAAACATCGAGCATCGGAAGCGCATGGAATTTCATATCACCAAACACCGTGCCATACATCAGTTTCACGCCGCCTTGGAGCATTACATTCTGTTTGTAGCCAAAATAGCCATACACAAAGAGTTTGTTTTCGCCCGACCAGTCCTTCACGTTCCAATCCACGGAATAGAAGTCGGCGTCCACGAGGAGATTGAGTTTGCCGGTGATGTGGATGTCCAAGTCCACACCCACAAACCATACTATCGTATCAAGGCAGACGACGCTCTCCCTGTACCACAGCGTGTGGCGGTCGATGGGCGGCATCGTGACGTCCTTTTTGAGCTTGAAGGAGTTTTTTACGCCCGCACGGAGCGTAAAAAGGAAGTTGCCCGGCTCGCAGTTGGTCTTCTTTTTGAGCATGATGGTGAGGCGCGCCTCGTTTCGCATGGTGATTACGCCCGGCACTGTGCAGGTGTCGGGGATGTACGAAGGCTTGTGCCTCTGCACGCCCTTGAAGAATATGCCCGGGTAGTCGATGTTGTGCACCGTTCCAAAATGCAGTTCGCGTGTACGGAGGAATCCGCCGTTGTCCTCCGCCAGCTTCGTAAACCAGCGGTGTTTGAGGCCGAGGTTTGGTATCATTATGTCGCCCAACACCGCCGTGAACACCTCGGTCTTCTCGCCCACTCCATACCGCGACGGCGCAAAGAGCGACAGCTCAAACCGGTGCTTGTCTATCGTGCAGGCAGTGGGGCGCGTCTGAAATTCAGGCTGGGCCGCCGCAACGCCGCATATCAGTGCATAAAATATCGTTAATATAATATTTAACTTCATCTATCCTTCTGTTCGTTATTCATTTTTGGACTATTGAGTAATAGGCGGCAGGGGCCTGATCTTTTTCTTGGTGGAATTGTTCCTTGACACTATGCGGTCGCCCATCACTTGGTAGCCGATGTTGAGCATGATGCCCGAATTGTATACAATCGGCGACTTGAACTCCTTGTAATCCTTGAAACAGGACACATACGCGCTCAAATCGATTATTATGTGCCTGTAATACACGCCGCCGCCCACAAGCAGGTAGTTTTGGAACCAGCGCGGCGTCCAGTCAAAAACGAAGTCCACCGCCTTTTTGTCGGGCTGTTGCTCGCCGTCGAAAGTGATGTCGCGCGCCTCATAAAACATCACGCCCGGCGCAGTGCCCACAAAACCATACAAGCGCGTCCTTTTGCGCGGATGCTCGGTAGAAACCTTGAATTTGATTGGGACAAGCAAATTATTGAACCTTGTCTTCACGTGGTAGTCATAATTGTAATAACTCGGGACATACACGTCGCTGAACTTGCCGCCGGCGCCGAGGTACGACAAGCCGAATGTCACAAACTGGTACCGACCCACGCGCAGTCCGTAGTTGGTCTCCCAGTAGACATTGAGCATGCGCTTGATTTCGCCGCTTATCTCGCGCGAATCCACCTTGCCAAGCGCAGCGCCAGCCTTCATGGTCACCTGCTGCGCGCGCCCGGCGTCCGATAGCACGGCCGTCAACACAGCCGCCACCAATATCCTTAGCATTACAATCCTGAACATACAATACATAAAAAATGTGCGGATTATCCTGTTACCGTCGCCTGTACGTGCGCGACCGCCTGTCGCTGACGAAGAATATGCCCGCCGAAATAGTGAAATAAAGGTTTCGGATGGTCGCCTTGCGGTTGGCCGGCTTGTCCTCCACGGAGAAGAATCCCATCCTGTATGTGGCGTCGATAAAGATGTCCATGCTCTGGCTGATGGCTGTCTGGTAGCCAATCGACATGCCGAGGCCAACGTCGTACTTGCGGAGCTGGTTGATGAACGACTGCTCGAACGCCTTGCCTACAACCGTGGTGTCCTTGCTGCTGTCGTACTTGATGATGGTGTCGGTGCCGCAATAAATGGAAACCTTCTGCCCCGACTTGGCGTTGAGCGCAAACGACGCCCAGGGCCCCACCTTGCCATACAAAGAGCCAAACGACTGCTTCCACATCACCGGAATGCACAAATAATCCACATGCTTGGAGATGTTGACCTTGGAACGGATGGTGCGCTGCCTGTCGACGGTAAACACCGTGTACAACGAATCGCCCATATACGTCTTGAGCGTTTTGGGATCCACGCCGTAATCGTCCGACTTTATGTTGACGCCCTGCTGCGAATAAAACAAGCCCACCTCAAGGTAAGACTCAAAGGCGGTCGGGAAGTCAACCACAAGGCCCGGACAAAAACCAAGCCTCGGCTTCGACCCCTCTATCTTGCCCGGCCCGACAAGGTTGGCGAAGTTGGCACCAAGGCTGAAGCCTACGTGCACAGACTGCGCAACCACACCCTGCGCAAGCACCAACAACAACGATAATATTGACAATATCCTGTACATAACACATTCTTTGTTGATAAAACAATCTCTCGCGGCATACTACACCGTCATAATTATTAACGAAAACCGCGCCGCAAAATTACTAATAAACCCTAAAAAAATGGCACACCGGCAACTTTTTTTTTACAATTGGCAATTATGTAAAAAAAATTTTGAAAATGTGTTGGTATTATCAAATATTAAGCATATATTTGCGCGTCATTTATAATCAACATAAAGACGCACAAAATTATTTACATTTTATTAATTTTAATATGAACATTTATATTGCAAACTTAAGCGTCAACGTAGACGAGGACAACTTAAGAGAGTTATTTTCCCAGTATGGAACAATTAATTCAGTAAAAGTAATCATCGACAAAGAGACCGGCAAATCCAAGGGTTTCGGCTTTGTGGAGATGCCTAACGAAGAAGAAGGTCAGAGTGCCATCGACGCGCTCAACAATCAGGAGATTGAATTCGAAGCCGAAGGTGAAGAAGGAAACGTAGAGAAGAAGGTGGTGAAGGTGTCGGTCGCACGCCCGCGCCAGCAGAACAACAACAATCAGGGCGGCTTCCGTCAGCAGAGCAACAACGGCGGTTTCCAGCAGAGAAGGCAGGGCGGATACAACAACCAGGGATTCCGCCAGCAGAACAACAACCAGGGGTTCCGTCCGCGCCGCCAGTACAACAACAACCAGGGATACAACAACTACGGCTACAACAATAACCAGGGATATTCCAACTACGGCTACAACAACAACCAGGGATACTCCAACCAAGGCTACTCAAACCAGGGCTACAGCAACACCGAAGAGTCGTCAAGCGACACCCAGCAGCAGGGCGGTTACAGCAACGGATACAGCAACCAAGGATACAACAGCAACCAGGGCGGATTCCGTCCGCGCCGTCAGTATAACAACAACAACGGCTACAACAACCGTGGCTACAACAACCGTGGTGGCTACAACAACAATGGCGGCTACAACAACAATGGCTACAGCAACCGTGGCTACAACAACCGTGGCTACCAGGGCGGCTACAACAACGAAGACATGGACAACTTCCGCTTCAACGACACCGCATCACAGAACGACACCACAAGCGACATCGACGAAACTACAAAGGGCGAATAATATGACGGCGGCCTCAAAACGCCAATAAACCCTTTCGCACGCCAATAATCAAGGCGGACGATGGAAAAACAATCCACCGTCCGCCTTTTTTTCATAAAAAAACACAAAAAGCGAACCCTTTGCGATTATTTTCCGTTAAATACATTACCTTTGTCATACAAACAACATTGTTTTGTATTAACACATCAACACTTAAAAAATGAAAAAACTTCTCCTACCTATCGTCGTGGCGGCAATGCTCGCCGCCTGCGGCAACAAGTCGGAATGTACCGGAGGCAAAGACATCACGCTGCCCAAAATGTTTTCCGACGGAATGGTGCTACAGCAAAACGCCGACGCACCAATCTGGGGCGACGCCGCACCAGGCGAAAAAATCACAGTAACAGGCTCATGGGGGCAGTCCGTATCTGCCACCGCCGACGACAAAGGCATCTGGCGCACCTCAATCCCGACGCCAAAATTCGGCGGCCCCTACTCCATCGAAATCAAAGGCGGCTCCACCGTCACCATCAACGACGTAATGATAGGCGAAGTGTGGATTGCATCGGGACAGAGCAACATGGAGATGCCAATGGAAGGATGGGCGGGCGCACCGGTAGAAAACGGACCCGAAGACATCGCCGCAAGCGCAAACCCAAACATCCGCGTATTCATGGTGGAGAGGGCGGTGAGCTTCAGCCCCGAATACGACCTCAAAGGCTCGTGGAAACAGGCAGCACCCGCCAACACCCCGAAATTCGGCGCGACGTGCTACTACTTCGCCAAGAAACTCAACTCTGAACTCGGCGTTCCCGTGGGCATAATCAACACCTCCTGGGGCGGCACACCCGTAGAAAGCTGGATACCATCCGACGACATCGCCACCGTCAAAGAATACGGAGACAAAGTGAAACTCATCGCCCAGAGCAAGAGCATGGAGGCATCGGCAAAGGAATGGACCGACAAGCTCCCCAAAGTGCCCAAAGGCGACAAGCCCTACGCCGACCTCGACCTCAAGGACGCCCACCTCGCCGCCAAGGACTTCGACGACAGCCAGTGGAAGGAGATGGACCTGCCACGCCTCTACGAGACCGACCCAAAAGTTGGAACTTTTGACGGCGTGGTATGGTTCAGGAAGTCAATCGAAATACCCGAATCGATGGCGGGCAAAGACATCACCCTCTCCCTCGGCGCCATCGACGACATGGACCGCACATACTTCGACGGCACTCTCGTAGGCGAGACCATGGACGAAGGCAAATACCAGGAAAAACGTGTCTACACCATCCCCGCAGCCCTCGCCACAGCCGGCAGGCACACCCTCGCCGTCCGCGTACTCGACAACATGGGCGGCGGCGGCCTCTACGACACCCCGGAAACACTCAAATTCTTCGCCGCCGACGCACCCAAAAACGCCGTAAGCATCGCCGGCAACTGGAAATTCCTCCCCACCGCATACCTCATCAACGGCATATTCAGCCTCTACGACATCCCCTCGCAGCAATTCTACGAGCGTCCCGTATTCCCGATAGACCTCGGCGAGCAGACACCCACCACCTTATATAATGCAATGGTGGCTCCCCTCGCAGGCTACAAGATAGCCGGCGCAATCTGGTACCAGGGCGAAGCCAACGTAGGACGCGCCAAGGAATACGCCCAGACATTCCCGCTGATGATCAAGGCATGGCGCAACAAGTGGCAGCAAGGAGCGTTCCCGTTCTATTACGTGCAGATAGCACCGTGGAACTACGGCGACGGCCCCTCGCAGGAAATCCGCGAGGCTCAGCGTCTCTCGCTCGCGACCGAAAACACCGGCATGGCTGTAACCATGGACATCGGCGACAACGCCAACATCCACCCCGCCAACAAGCACGACGTGGGCGACCGCCTTGCATTCTGGGCGCTCAACAAGGTATACGGCAAGTCGGACGTCAAGTTCAGCGGACCGCTCTACAAGTCGAGCGAAGTGTCGGGCAACAAAATAACACTGTCATTCGACCACGCCGACGGCCTGAAACTCGCATCGCCAAAAGGCTTCGAAATCTGCGGCGCAGACGGCAAGTATTACGACGCAACGGCAAAAATCACAGGCGACAAGATAGAACTCACCTCGCCAAAAGTGAAAGCACCCGTGGCTGCGCGTTACCTCTGGACCAACTGCACCAACGGCGAAGACCTCTTCAACGCCGCAGGACTCCCCGCAAGCTCCTTCTGCACCAAAGGACTTGATTAGAAAATTGCAAACCAAAACTTCGGGGGATGTCCGCCACGACACTTCCGGTCATCCCCCTTTAACATCCACACATACAAGCGACAACCCAATCAACACTCAAAATCAAAAAAGCACGTAATACCATACCGACACTCATACTCCACCAACACTTAATTAATACATAAATATGAAAACAAACTACATGACACTACTATTGGCGGCAATCGTGCTTACCGTGGCGTCTGCAAGCGCAAACATCCGCCTGCCGCACATATTCAGCGACCACATGATGCTCCAGCAGCAGTCCACATGCCCGATATGGGGATGGGCGTCGCCCGGCGAAAAAATCACAATCAAAGGCTCATGGGGATCGGAGACCGTCACAGAGACCAATTCAGACGGCAAGTGGAGCGCACGCATCACCACCAAAAAATTCGGCGGTCCATTCACACTCACCATCTCAGGCAACAACACCATCGTAATCAACGACGTGCTCATCGGCGAAGTGTGGCTCGCATCGGGACAGAGCAACATGGAAATCCCCCTCATGGGCTGGCAGCCGCAGGACACAATCCTCGGCGCACACCAGGCCATCCAAAACGCCAACAACCCCAACATCCGCTTCATCAACGTCAAGCAGCAGGCGGCATTTGAGCCAAGGGACGACATCGAAGGCTCCTGGAACGCCATCAACCAGCACACCGCCACCTTTTGCAGCGCGACTGCATACTTTTTCGCCCAAAAACTCAACGAGGAGACCGGCATCCCAATCGGAATCGTCAACGCAAGCTGGGCGGGATGCAACGCCGAAAGCTGGGTCGACATCGAGTACATCAAGACAATGCCAGAGTTCAAGGACAAAATCGACGAGTACATGACCAGCCTCCCCCTGCAAATCAACCTCCACAACTGGATCAAAAAACATCCCGTAGTGCAGCCAGGACCCGACTGGCTTACGGAGTTTTCGGCAATGGAGTTCAACGACGAGGAGTGCGCAAAACTCTCCTACGACGACAGCAAATGGAAGGAAATGAGGCTTCCAAGCTACTACGACAACCAGGAAAACATCGGCACATACGACGGAGTGGTGTGGTTTCGTCGCAAGGTGACGATACCCGACGAGTGGCAGGGCAAAAAACTCATACTCTCCCTCGGTCCCATCGACGACATGGACGCCGCCTTCGTCAACGGCGAAAAAGTGGGTGAGACAATGCAGTCGGGATATTGGAACCAGGAGCGCAAATACACCATACTGCCGGGGCTCATCCGCGCCGGAGAGATGCTCATCGCCGTCCGCATACTCGACAACGGCAACGGCGGAGGCATCTACGGACGCGCCGACCTCATGAAAATATATCCCGAAGGCGAGGAAAACAACCCCGACCAGGCGGTTTACCTCGCCGGAATGTGGAAATACCTGCCCACCTGCGAATACCTCGACGGCGTACTGTACCAATACGACCACCGAAAATGTGAATACAACAGCCGCCCCCAGGTGGACGTGACGCGCAGCAACAAGACCCTCGCCGCCAATTATTACGGCATGCTGGCACCAATAGCGCCATTCCGAATGGCGGGCGTGATATGGTATCAGGGCGAGAGCAACATCGGATTCGCCGAACAATACTTCAAGCTGGTCCCCACCCTCGTACAATGCTGGCGCGACTCATTCAAAAACCAGGGCATGAAATTCTACTACTGCCAGATAGCCCCATACGAATTTGGATTTGGGGCGGCGTCATACGAAATCCGCGAGGCGCAGCGCAGGTGCATGTCGGTGATAAACGGCGCGGGAATGGTGTCGCTCATCGACCTCGGACGCAAGGAAACCATGCACCCCGTCCGCAAGAAAGAAGTTGGCGAAAGGCTCGCGCTCTGGCCGCTCAACGACCTATACGGCAAAAAATGCGAGACATCCGGTCCCGACTTCCACTCGATGGTAATCAACAAGAACAAGATTGAACTCTCCTTCACCCACGCCGAAAGCGGACTCGTCGCCAAGGGCGGTCGTCTATCAGGCTTCGAAATTGGCGACTCGCGCGGCAACTTCCTGCCTGCCGACGCCGAAATCTCCGGCGACAAGGTAATCGTGCAATGTCCCGAAATCCCAAAGCCCAAAAACGTCCGCTACTGCTGGAAAAACTACGTCCGGACCGCATCACTGTACAACGGCGCAGGACTTCCGGCATCATCATTCTCCACCGAAAAAAGAATCACGCCCAAAAAGGTTGTGTTTACGGAATAATTTTACGCAATCACAAAAAAATTATTACCTTTGCAGCCTAAACAAGATTTTACAGACCAAATGAACGACTTCGAAATAATAATGGCGTCAATCACCGGCGCCGACAAGCCCGGCCTGACGTCGCAGCTCGCCGCAATCATCGCCAAACACGATGCCACAATACTTGACATCGGACAGGCCGACATACACAGCTCTCTGTCGCTCGGCATCATGTTCAAGAGCAAAAAATCTGTCTCTGGCAGCATATTGAAGGAAATGCTCTTCAAAAGTTGCGAAATGGGCGTGCAAGTGAGGTTTTCGCCCATTTCCGTAGAGGAATACAACCATTGGGTGAGCCTCCAGGGCAAAAACCGCCACATCGTGACACTCCTCGGTCGCAACATCTCTGCGTCGCTTATCGCAGACGTCGCCAAAGTGCTTGCAGACCAAAGCCTTAACATCGACACAATAACGCGCCTTACGGGTCGTGTGCCACTTGTGGAAGACGAAGCAATGCTCGGCAAGACCCGCGCCTGTGTGGAGATGTCGGTGCGTGGCACTCCTAAGGACAAGTCGCTGCTGCACAGCGAGTTTATGCGGCTGTCGCAGGAGAGGGGCTACGACATTTCGTTTCAGGAAGACAACCTCTACCGCCGCAACCGCCGCCTGATATGTTTTGACATGGATTCCACGCTCATACAGACCGAGGTCATCGACGAACTCGCAATGCGCGCAGGAGTTGGCGACGAGGTGAAGGCAATTACAGAATCGGCTATGAGGGGTGAGATAGATTTTTGCGAGAGTTTCAAGCGCAGGGTTTCGCTGCTCAAAGGTCTCGACGAAAGCGTCATGAAGGAAATCGCCGAAAACCTCCCAATCACCGAGGGCGTGGCGCGTACATTGAAGATATTGAAACAATACGGCTACAAAATCGCCATACTTTCAGGCGGTTTCACGTATTTTGGCGAGTACCTGAAAGAAAAATTCGGCATCGATTATGTCTATGCCAACGAACTTGAAATTGTG
>JAEEGL010787850.1_pt1 | contig 12928 bp, 11 predicted proteins | sample 9134231 | NCBI WGS metagenome assembly JAEEGL01 (sample SAMN16246548, study PRJNA631951) | gut metagenome | biome: gut microbiome; feature: rumen; material: fiber-attached | host: Bos | place: Iran: Karaj | collected 2018-10 | reverse complement strand
CCTTTCAAATTGTTTTGTAATATGTTCTTGCCACCATTTAATCATGGGCCTTGAAAAACTCAGCCGGTGACGAGGCGCTAAACTTGACAATTTTGACAAGTTATTACATACTAATCGCTCTTTTGCCCGTAATTTGGACTTTTTGAGGCTGAAGCGGCCATCTGCCGTGCCGCGTCCAGGGCCATCAGGTTAATCTGGAGGCGCTGATCTGCATACTGGCTCATGATGACCGTATCCTCGCAGATCGTTTTTCTATATCTGGCCTCTTTCTTTTCCCGGAACTTGGCCTCGCGGTGTTTTGAATACTTATAGACTGCGAGAGCCAGAACCGCGAGAGCGATGGCGACGTAAAGCAGAGTATTATCTGTCATCTGAAACTCCTCCTTGCGATGCTCTCCATCGCCATTCTTGCGTAGGTCTGGACGATGAGGCGGTACTCGGCGCTGCCGGTGGGGGCGATGCTGTTGTAGTGCTCCTCAAACTTGGCGAGAACTGCCGTGTTGTCCATCGCCTGTTTCGTGAGGCCGGCCCTGAGCATATCGCAGAAGGCGTCGGTAGCGGCCAGCGCGTAGGCGTTGTCCTTAACGGCGAGGGCTTCTTCCTCCCACTGGTTTTTCGGGAGAACCTCAACGGTCTGGACGGGCTGCATTTCATAAGATCTGTTCATGAGAAAACTCCTTTCTGATTCTTGCCGGATGAATCCGGCGGGTTAGTTTCTTGGGTCGCCCTTAGGGTATCACGGACAATGTTCTAAACACTGTCATCGATTTGTCGCCGCTTTGCCACGTTTTTGCCAAGGAGGGTTTAGAGTGGAACTTTTGTATTTCGGAACATACGAACAGGTTCTCTATCCATATGTAAAACATAATCTTAGAGCCGAGGACCGGGTCCAGAACGAGACGGCCTTTGTGGAGCATCTGCTGCTTGCTGCCGATGAAGAAGGCAACACGGTCTGCGACGTCACTTCATCTGTCGCCAGTAGATATAGAACAGGAGCTCGCGCTATCCCGGACAATGTCGTGGCGCTGTTTCGGAAGCCGGGGGCGCGTGACGTCGTTATTGACTATCTGGATGATCTCGTCGTGCCTTATGTTGATCGGGGCCGAAAACATTCTCTTCTAAAAGAATTTGTCGACATCGTTGAGCGAGATAAAACCATAGACAGGGACTATAAAAAGGTTTTGATCGCCGAGGCCACACCCGAACGCTTGGCGGCTTTTCTGGCTGACCTTCTGATCTATGCCGTTGGTATCGATCCTACAAAGCAAAATGAAGAAAGCCCCGAGGAAAACTCGGAGCTTTTAAGAACAGGGAGAATAATAAATGTCGGAGAGCCAGATGGGTTGTTCCTTGGACGGGACGAGCTACTAAATGCTCTTAAAGATGGGTTTAAAGAAGGATATCAGATTCAGCTGATCGGCGGCGGGGATGGCATCGGTAAGTCTCGGCTGGCGCTTGAGTATGCTCGTCGCCATGCTTCTGAGTACAGGATCATCTGCTGGGTAAACACATGGAACGAAGAATGCGTAGTAAGCAGCATCGTTGGCTTCCTGAACAAGGCGTGTGTTCCGATCAGCGAATATTCTGCGGATGCGCTCTTTGAACTGTTCCGGCGTTTCTTTGAGGCAAATACAGATTGGCTTATCATATTTGACAATGCCGATCTTAAGCTCTCGCTCCAGCAGGAGAAGCTCAAAAAACTCTTACCCATCGGAAATGGCCACATCATCGTCACGGGGAATTTCGGAGCGGAGAATGGAATCAAGGACGGCAAGTATCATTTCCTCGGACTCGGCGAAGATCTGTTCGATGCGTCCATGAGCCCGATATTCAGCCTGTGCGGTGGACACCCAGTTCCGATGACGCTGGCCAAGGCATATATCGGGAGCTCGACCTGGATGACGCCCGAAATCTATCTTCATATGTTGGAAGACAGAGGAATCAGGACAGAAAATAGTGCCCCTCCCGACATAGCGGAAGCGGCGTTTGAAATCCAGATGAGTAGAATTGAAAATCGGCAGAGGTACTTTGGAGATCGGATCAGCGCAGCGGTGCAGCAGTTTCTGATTATAAGCACAATCTGTAGCCAGACGGATATAGACCTGACCTTCCTGAGCGTAGCGTTTCCGATCTTGCCAGATCCGCTCAGAGCTGTATGCGAGGATAAAGACGTGAGAAAGCAACTGATCGACGAACTAAAAGGCTTCGGCTTCTATAAGATTAGCGATGGCATCCTGCATGGCAATACATGGCTCTACTCCGTAGCACATAGATTCTTTAGTCCAGCGGAGCAGGACGATATGTGCGCTCTGCTCCTTGGAAGAATGAAGAAGAATGTCGATGCTATCAGGGAGAACGTGTATTCAGACAATAAGGATGCTCTGCTGGCCTTAGCGAAACCGTATATCTACCGCGCCCTTTATTACGCGCATAACTACGGAAACATGACGGCGGAGCAGATCAACGGGCTTTTTCCTGAGATGTAGGGATCAGACTGGCTACGGCAATTTGTTTTCTTCGGCGGCTTTAATAATCCGCTGCATACGTACGATATAGGGGTCTGCCTTGTTCTTGTCGCAGTTCGTCTCACGACCCCAACGAATGATAACTTCTTCCATCATGCGAATACACATCCCAGCTCGCTCGCTATGAACGTCCGGAGCAGGAACTCCGTGCGGTAGCCAATCGAAATTGAGATGGAGGAACAGCTTCATGGCTACGTGATAAATAACTCCTTCGTGCCGGTACTCACTACAGGCAATAGAAAAAAATTCGCCGCCTTGGTACATAAGTTTAAAGAGAGCTCTTAGAATTAGCTCATTATATCCACTGTCTGTCTTTGGGATCAAACGTCCCTGTGTTTCCAACCAATTATCGACATTATCTAACATTCCCGCAATGGCGAGGCGTAGTTCGTTTCTAGGGTCAAGACGAAAGTGACGGCCCAGAGTAAATCGGGAAATACCTGTCCTCTCCGACACCTCAGACCAGTTGACATGTCCGCCATGATCTCGAATAATCTCGACGACAGCCACAAGTGCTTTGTAATGAACATGGCCGTATCTTCTTTCGTGTTTTGTTTTTGGAATTTTGGTATAAGGGTTATTTCTACCTAATCTCATACTACACATAAAAAGCTCATTTCTATAAGAACCCAGAAAAAGGACAATCTCCCTACTTGGGCTATCTGCCCGATGCCGTAGGGAGATTGTGTTCTTACTTTTAATTTATACCATATTTATGGAATTATGTCAACCAGATTGCCTTGGGTTCTACTTCAGCCTTACCTCTACTGTTTGACTATGCTTATTGTGCTATTTAAAGTATGTTCAATGAGAGCTAATTAGCACACGTGTAGTGGCCACTGCCAAGATCGCCATTTATTTGATCTATCAAATTTGTGTTTTCGCAGCTAATAGTTACCTGAAGATTAGGGTTAACGCCTCGGAACATGTAGTTCATATCTGTTACCGCACTTGTGTCCCAGTTACTGAGGTCCAGACTTGTTAGACTTGAAGCGCCGCAGAACATGTTGTTCATATCCATTACTGCACTTGTGTCCCAGTTACTGAGGTCCAGACTTGTTAGACTTGAAGCGCCGTAGAACATGCTGCTCATATCCATTACTGCACTTGTGTCCCAGTCACTGAGGTCCAGACATGTTGTACTATCTGGATTGTTATATAAACCCTTGAACTTCCCCGATAAAGTAGATAATCCTTCAGTGTTAATTCCTATCTTGTCACACTTATTTGCTTTCACATATAGTTCATCCAAAGCACCTTGCACATCAGTTGCAGCAAGACCGGATGTGGAGTTGTCGTATCCTACTTGGCTTGAAGGAAGGACGGTTGCAGCATAGACGGTTCCGCCGGTTAGGATTGCACCGAGTACAAACGCTGTTATAATCTTTGCGTTTTGCTTTAGCTTGTTTCCAATCTTTTTCATTTTATCTCCCGTTTTCCTCATTAGTTTAGTTTATTGTTTAAGTAATCGATCATACATTGTGCGTTTGTACAGGTTACTCCTGAGCCGGTTGGCGGAGTGTATTCAAGGTTTTCTGCCATGATTCTAGTCCATTGTGCGGTCATGGTAATGGATGGAGAGCTGTTTGGGTTGAGGTTTGCAGCAGTTTCTGTTCCATCGAAGGTTGCTGTGCCATTAGACCAGCCTGTGAAGATGTAGCCTGGTTTTGTTGGGGTAAGGGTAGAAAGGTTAGTTGTTGAACCAAAGTTTAAGACAGCTGGGTAGGTTACGCCTGTTGCTGCAGTACCACCGTCTAGGTTCCAGGTAATAGCATAGGTAAGACATTGTGGTTTTACGGATACTGTATAGATAAGATCGTTAGTATAACTTCCGGATGGGAGGCTGCTGTCTGTCTTAACACCATAGATGAGATTAAGGGTTGCTGGATTATTTGTAGCTTCAAAAGTATTGATGATGTTAACTGGAGTTGCGGAGATGGATGGGATTGGGCTATAGATTGAACCATTATCGATTGAGACACCCCAAGTGTTATCTGCGAGAGATGTTGTAGTGGTTGAAGGAATGGTCTTTGTTGCGGAATCTGTGCCTACACGAGTAAGGCTTGTGTTGTCTGAAGCTGAGGTTAGGGTGACATTCATGCCATATGGACAGGTATTTGTATAAGAGATTGTGTTTGTGCCAGTATAGACAGATTGGGATGCGGTTGGAGTGATGTTAATCGAAGTGAGGGAGTCTACGGAAATAGAAGAAATGTATGGGCCAGTGTTTACCTGGGCATTGTTGGTGTCTGCGTTAGAAGAAACATCTGGAGCAAAGGTCTTTACCGTTAAGAAGGTTAGAGCTAAAAAAGAAAGACCCACCAGAATGTTACCATACACACTCTGGTGGGACCTTAAAGTGTTTGATTTTCGAAAACTTACAACCATGTTATTTAGATTGTATATCATTTTGAAAATTAGCACAAGAGTTTTATTTTTGATATAATTGAATTAGCTGGGAGGATCTAAGGCGGACATTGTCTTCAACTTGCGGACAGTGGCTGACAACCTAAGCATATATCGTCACATCGTCACAGATACTCCCGGCAATTCTTCAAGCAGATTTAGCCGGACTGATCATTATGATCGGTCCGGTTTTTATATGATGCCCTTTATATCAGTTCCATCCCTAGATATGCTTTATCGAGATCGTCCTGCGCCACGCCAAGATACCGCTTCGTCACCGCATAGCTCGAATGGTTGTAAATATCCATGATCACCACCGGGGATACCGCTTGGCTCGTCCAGGCATGATATCCCCATGTTTTTCTTAAGGAATGGCATCCGATCTTTCCGGTGAGGCCGACGGCCTCCGCCGCGCCGTGGATGATACGCCATGCCTGTACCCGTGAGATCGGCTTATCTCCCTTTCTGGACGCAAAAATAAAAGCACTGCGCCTGTACGGGAGGTAGAGGCTTAGTGCTCGAATGGCTTGCTTGTTCAGAGCAATGGTTTTGATTTTTCCGGTTTTGTGCTCCGTGATCGTGATATGAGTTCGGAAGCGGCCTCGTTCATCATCATAAACATCCTCCCAGCGTAGTCCCAAAAGATCGCTGATGCGAAGCGCTGTATAGACGCCCAGTGTGAGCAGTACATAGTTTCGGATTTGTCCGCGCTGCAAAAAGTAGTTTGCCATTGCATGGAGATGTTTCTTGCTTCGGATCGGTTCGGTTGCTGCCATAATATTTCAAGCCCCTTTGCCTCGTCCATACGACGGGCAGAGGGGCCAATGTAACATGCTTTTTCTTCTGCTACTATCATACAACACTATCAATGTCGGAGGCAATCGAAAGCCGTCGACAAAATAATACAATCATCCAAACCGGCGTAGCTACCGGGGTTAATAATTTGACATCTTGATGCTCTGAATGTAACTGAAGAAAAAATATGTTACATTCGGGCGTCCGGCCTCTGTTCGGGCGCTCGTGCGGGGGTGCCTTATGCTGACTTTACAGGAGATTATCTCGGCGGTTGAAGAAACCTACGGGGAGGTTTTTGAATCCGAGGAGCAATGTCCAGGCGTCTATTATCTGGCTTGTAGGCCGGTGGAGACGGAACTGGCGGACGATTTGGATGGAGAGCTGGCGGAAGAATTAAGCGGTACGTTGCCTAGCGAACTGGTTGTGGTGGAGCGGGACCGTCCACATATCTCTGCCGCCGCCAAAGCCTACGGATCGCCGCTAGACGGCCACGATGACCTGATCGTCTATGACTATAACACCGAACACGGTGGCCGGGAGGTAGTGCTCTATGAGGCGTACCGCTATCTCGTGCGGCACAAGCTCCCGATCCCGGACGGCAGCACCTTGCTTTCGAGCGCGGCCTACTTCACTGACGATTACCCGGAATACTTCGGGGCGATCCCCGCGCCGGTTGTGACGCCGCGTGGCTTCATGACAAGGTATCTGACACTTGCGAACGGTATCTTCGCGCTCGAGACAGATGCCGGAGTGCGCCTGATCGCCATCGCTGGAATCTTCTGGAGTCTGGAACTACAAGATAACACAAAACAGCTCGGAATGAAAGTGGCGAATCTCACTGGCGATAAGGTTCTTGTGGAGGTGCAATATCTGTTCTTTACGGAGGAAGATGGGTGTCTCGCACTTTTCGAGCTGTTGCCAGCACACCGAGCCTTGGCTACTTCGGCGCGGTTGGACAAGCTGGCGCTGATGAACGCGATCTGGAGCTATCACCCGGAGTATGCGCTGGCGCACAACCTCCGGGAGCAGCAGGGGCTGAACGATATGCTCGGCCTGATTCTGAACGATGCTGGATTTGAGTGCGAGCTGTCCGGCTCGGCAAAGAACATGATCGCCCTGTCCGACAAGGCCGGGACGGAATATGTAAGGTGGTAGATAGCAAGACATATGCTCTCGCCTTTTATCTCATGCAAAAGAACTTCTTGGATAGTTTTTCTTGTAAATCTCAATCTTTGTTTGCAACCCGAAGTCTATTCTGTTATAATAATGTCGAATTTTTCAAGGCTTACGCAAGAATTGTGAGGTGCGCAATGAATTACAATAAATTGTGGAAGCTACTTATCGACAAAAATCTCAAAAAGAAAGACTTGCGGGAGATGGCTGGCCTCTCGACAAATGTCATTGCCAAGATGGGCAAGGGCGGCGACGTATCGACTCAGGTGCTCCGTAAAATCTGCGAGGCACTGGATTGCAGGATTGAGGATATTGTCGACTTAGACCATTGAGTCCGTTTTATTGGACAGATAAGCTGATAGAATTCTGATAAGATAATCTTTTGAGAGGAGGTCTGTCTATGTGGTGCAAACATTGTAATCTGGAAACCAATGAAATAAAATGCCCAGTTTGCGGCGCTGAGACGGTAGAAGACCTCCCAATAGAGATTTTTTGGTGTAGTAACTGCAATATCCCGCTTATTCACACCTCCACAGCCGCAGATAAAGGGATCTGCCCGGTGTGTGGAAAAAAGACGCGCTACCTCACTACAGACCTCAGACCAGTTTTCCCCGAAGAAAGGCTGCTTTTGGCACTCTTGCTTGGCAAAGAGCCTTCGGCTTATATGGATAAATCAGTCTGGGCGGTTAACAGCCGATATTACATTGACGGCAAAGCGGTTACAATTTCGGTCAAAGACTACGAAGAAGCTGATACTGATGTAATCACTGCGAGGCTTGCACATGCTAAAAACAGTATAGATTATAGCTCCTTCGATCAGAACATCCGGCTTTTCGCAGCTGCCAATCAGCACAGACTTGCTTACCTGAAAGATGAGGCGTTTTCGTTTGTGCGCGGTGCAGCAGATAAATATAAAGAAGAAAATATCGTCATATCGTTCTCGGGCGGCAAAGACTCAACGGTAACGGCAGACGTTGTAACCAAGGCGTTGAGCAATCCGAGCCTAGTTCATATTTTCGGAAACACGACGCTGGAGTTTCCGACAACCATCGAATATGCGAATCGATACCGAGAAACGCATCCGCTGGCCATCTTTCAGATTGCCAAAAACGATGAGCAAGTATTCTACGACGTTTGTGAGGATATCGGCCCTCCGGCGCGTATGATGCGCTGGTGCTGTTCTATGTTCAAAACGGGGCCGATCACTCGGGTCATAAACAGCATGTACCGCAGTCAGCAGATTTTGACCTTCTACGGTATCAGGAAGTCAGAATCGGTCAGCAGGAGCAAATATAACCGGATTGAGGATGACGCCGAGTCCGTCAAAATTCAGCAGCAGACGGTAGCTTCTCCGATCTTTTTCTGGAAAGACATAGATATCTGGCTCTATCTGCTGGCAGAGGATGTCGACTTTAATGAAGCATACCGTCTGGGCTATGATCGCGTTGGCTGCTGGTGCTGCCCAAATAACAACCAGCGGGCGCAATTCCTCTCCCGTATCTATATGCCAGAGGAATCGAAAAAGTGGCGAGAGTACCTTGTCAGCTTTGCCAAGAAGATTGGTAAGCCCGATCCCGAGGTCTATGTCGATAGCGGGAAGTGGAAAGCTCGTCAAGGCGGAAATGGACTTGCATCAGCTGGCGATGTAAAAATACGTTTCACAAACTGCACGACAGAGGATCATGCTAAAATCTATCGTCTGGTGCGTCCATTCGATGACGAGTTGGTCGGAATGTTTGTACCTTTCGGAAGGGTTGCCCCGGAGCTTGGCAAGAAACTGCTTCGAGAGACTATTATCCTCGATGCCAGGTCTAATGTGCCAATCCTTTCAATTCAGCCTTTTAGTCAGGATGGATATGATTACGCAGTCAAAGTCCGGACGATGAACGTCGCAGACCACGATGATTTACAACGGATGGTTGGCTATCAGATCAGAAAGTTTAACGCCTGTAGAAAATGCCTTAAGTGCGAGTCTATTTGTAGACAGGGTGCGATTTCCATTATCGGAGATAGCTACTATATCGATCCAGAGAAATGCGTCCATTGTAAAATGTGTATGTCCGCAAAATACCTTGATGGCGGCTGCATGATGGACAAGTATCTGCGCACAAAGTAAACGCTTGGAGGACACAGCAATGTCAATGAAATTCAGAGCTCATGATACATTCTTTATAAGAAAAGGTTGGCTCAGCAAGGGCATGCGCTGTGTCTCCAACAAGCCAGATGTGTTTATCGCCCACGATGAAAACCCGATGGATGTTCTTGGAATCGGTGCGAATATGGTCAAGGCCCTCCGGTACTGGCTTCAAGTTGTCGGCCTTACTGAGGAACCGTCTAGAGGCAGGAGGATACAGCGTTTTACTGATCTCGGCGAACTGATTTATCATCATGACACCTACATCGAAGAACTTGGAACCCTCTGCCTCTTGCAGTATTGTCTTGCCTCTCAAGAAGATGAGGCCACTGCTTGGTACTTCTTTTTCAATGAGTTCTCTATGTCGGAGTTTTCAAGAGAAGACTTTGTTGCCGCTCTGCAAAAGTATATAAAAATGCGGGACAGCGAGACAGACTACGCAATCCGCTCATTAAACGATGATTTCCAGTGTATCATCAATACATATCTTCCCCGCTATAAATCCAATCCAACTAAGGTTTCACCGGAGAATAATATTGACTGTCCTTTTGGAGAACTCGGACTTGTAGATATTCTAAACAAGCGAAAAAAGACCTACAAGAAGAGTACCCCGTCTAGTGATATGCTCAATCCTTACGTCATTCTCGCCGTGATTGTCGACAATGCTGACGGGCGAAAAGAGATCAGTCTGAATGAGCTTCTGACTGCGCCGTACAATATTGGAAAGGTGTACAATCTTGACTCAATCACGATGCTAGATGTGCTTTATCGCATTGAAAAACTCGGCTTAATTAAGATCAACCGCACGGCTGGCTTGGATGTTATTACCATACAAGAAGAGCTCGACTTCTATGACTGTGTAGAACGGTTTTATGCGTCTATTGATGAGCAGGGTCAGGAGAACAGAATATGAGAGACATGATTTCTGTTGCGTCAGGGTTCCAATATTCCGTTAATATTGGATATGACCTTGGCAGCGATGATAAACTCAAAAACTTCATACCCACAAAATCGGCTCTTAGTCTCTTGGAGGATATTCTTCTGAGCGTTAACCCGAGCTCATCGGATCGCGCAAGGGTGCTGATTGGCGCGTATGGCAAGGGAAAATCTCATATTGTGCTGACGATTCTTTCCATGCTGATGAAGAGAGACTTGGCTCTATTTGAAAAACTGATGCCGAGGATCGAAGAAAACCCAAGGCTTTATCAGCTTGTCCAGAACTATTATGAGAGTGACGAGAAAATCCTTCCTGTTGTGATCAGCGGGAGCAATACGAGTTTAACACAAGCGTTCCTGCTTTCTTTGCAACGGACACTGTCAGAACATGACCTTTTGAGCGCCATGCCGGAAACCAATTATAAAGCGGCAATTGGCGTCATCAGACGTTGGCAAAAGGAGTTCCCTGAGACCTTTGAGAGATTCCTGAATGAAATCGATGATCCGGTTGAGGTGTTTCTCGACCGGCTGGAAAATTATGATGTTGCAGCCTATGGCGCATTTGAGCAGGTTTATCCAACGCTTACATCTGGAAGTGTCTTTAATCCGTTCTTGGGCTTTGACGTGGTTGATCTCTATGAAAGCGTAGCAAAGAGCCTCAAACCCAAGGGCTACACCGGCATCTATGTTGTGTACGATGAGTTCAGCAAGTTTCTGGAGGCTAATATTACCGACGCTTCGGTCAGCGATACTAAAATGCTTCAGGATTTTGCAGAGAAGTGCTGCCGGAGCGGGGCTCTCCAACTGCACCTGATGCTGATCTCTCACAAGGAAATTTCAAATTACATTGATAAGCTCCCCAAAGAAAAGACTGATGGATGGCGCGGAGTGTCGGAACGCTTTAAGCACATCCACATAAACAATAACTTCTCGCAGACCTATGAAATCATATCTTCTGTCATTCAGCACAAAGAACCGCGATGGGGTGCGTTCTGCGATGTACACACCCGCGATTTTGAAGCTCTTTTTGCTCGCTATCGAAAGCACCAAATGTTTACGGATGCACAGGGAGAAATCGAAACCGCAATCAGAGGTTGTTTTCCCCTCCATCCGGTATCAACATTTATCCTGCCAAGATTGTCTGAGCGGGTTGCCCAAAATGAGCGGACGCTGTTCACCTTCCTGTCAGCAGAAGGAACGGCCACGCTCGCGGCTTTTTTGGACGGTTACAAGAACGATTTTACCCTTGTAACCCCCGACCAAATCTATGACTATTTCGAGCCTCTGTTCAAAAAAGAGGTTTACGCTGGAGATATCCACGACACCTTTATTCTGACGAGCACAATTTTGAACCAGCTTCCCGAGGATACGCTCGGCAGCAAAATCGTCAAGACAATCTCTCTGATCTATATCCTCGAACAGTTTGAACGCCTGAATCCGACGAAGGAACAGATCATTGGCATCTATTCAGGAGCCTATGATGTAAACGAAATCGAGCAAGCCATTACCGATTTGATCGAAAAAGAGTTTGTCATCTATATTAAGCGGAGCAATGATTATCTCCGGCTAAAGCAAACATCCGGTGTTGATATCCAGCAAAAGATTCACGACCAAGTAGAATCTCAGTCAGGTAAGATCGCTACAAAAGAAATTCTCAATGCTTCAAACTTTGATAATTACATGTACCCGTCTCGCTATAATGACGACCATGAGATGACAAGATTCTTTGCGTTCCAGTTTATCTCCGGAGCAGAGGTTACCGCAGACGTTGATTGGAATATTAAGAGCGAGTCGATTGATGCCGATGGAATCATCTATGGAATCATTCCCGAGAACGAGGCACAGCTCAAGGAATTAGTCAGGATAATCAGGGATACAAGCGTCGGCAACGATAGATTGATTTTTGTGCTTCCGAAGCATTATAGAGATATCGACGCTGTAGCTCAGGAATATGCCGCAGTTACCAGGCTAAGAGATCGTGCTATTGACGACCCGGTATTGTTCGATGAATACGAAGTAGTGTTTGAGGATTTGCAGGAGATTATTAAAGGCTTCATTGGATCGTACACCTACCCTGAGAGTTATTGCTCGGTTTACATCCATAATGGAGACGAGCTTCACGTGCGTCGGAAGTCTGGCCTTACTGAAGTCATGTCCAGAATCTGCGATGCTGTGTATAGCTTGACTCCGGTGATTAATAATGAGTCTGTCAACAAAAACGACATTACAAGCATCGCACAGAATAGCCGCAACAAAATCGTTGGTGCGCTGCTGAGAAGTGAGCTTGAACCTAACCTTGGCCTTTCCGGTACAGGTCAGGATGTCTCAATTATGCGTAGCACCCTTTTGCGGACAGGCATCTGGAATGAAGCTGGTGGAGTTGCGCAGATTAATCTTCGTCCAGAAGACGAGACTATGCGTAACATGTTAGAGACAATTGAAAACTTTATTCTAGAAGCGCGCCAAAACGGACGTATTAGCTTTGCGGTGCTGTATGACCGTTTGACTTCGCCGGAATATCATATTGGTCTGCGCCTTGGTCTGATACCAATTTATATTGCAGCAGTCATGCACAACTATCGTCAGCAAACTGTGATCAATGATCGCTTTGGACCAGTTCAGACGAGCGTAGATGTTCTGGTTCAAATCAACAGCGATCCGAGTGGCTTCACATTGGAGTATTTGGATTGGAATCCGGAGAAAGAGCGCTATATTCTCCGATTGTCCGAGGCGTTTAGCGACTATGTCGTGGAGGCGGAAAAGGCCAGTAACTCCTATGACTATGTGGCTAACGCAATGCGACGCTGGTATATGGCTCTCCCTAAATACTCCAAAGAAAGCACCAAGAAACCCGATGGTGAGAAGCTCGTGCGGCGGCAAATCGAGATAATGAAACTTCTTCGACAGAATAGTAGTAGCTCAGACTTGCTATTCAAAAAACTGCCAGAGGCAGTGGATT
>JAEEGL010624041.1_pt1 | contig 12928 bp, 9 predicted proteins | sample 9134231 | NCBI WGS metagenome assembly JAEEGL01 (sample SAMN16246548, study PRJNA631951) | gut metagenome | biome: gut microbiome; feature: rumen; material: fiber-attached | host: Bos | place: Iran: Karaj | collected 2018-10 | reverse complement strand
GACAAGGAGGTGAACAACGAGAGTCTGATAGGCCTCAGCCGTCTGCAGGACTCACTCACCTACTTCCAGACATCCATCCGAGGCAATGAGAACTTGTTGTCGAAACTGAAGTTCAAACTGCAGATTGACGAACTGGATGCCGACCTGATCGAGGACGTGAACATCGAGATGTCGCAGGCCCGTGAAACTACTTCCATCTACTCCGACATTCTGGAGTCGACGATGGACACCTATTCCTCTATTATTAATAATAATATGAATACGGTGATGCGTACGCTGACGTCGGTGTCGATCATGATGATGTGCCCCACACTCATCGCCTCTTTGTTCGGCATGAACCTGGTGAACGGCATGGAGACAACCACATGGGGATTTGTCTTCGCAATGGTGCTTTCAGTGGCTGTTTCTGTCGTCGCGTGGCTCATATTCAGGCATAAACGGCTTGTGTAAAGGTGAAAGGGCGAAAAGGTGAAAGGTTAAAAAATTACAAATTAACGCCTTTCACCTTTTCACTTTTTTACTATTTCACTTTTTATTAGTACCTTTGACGCCAAATGTGTTGATGCGACGCATCAGTAATAGTAATTTGTGTCAGTAACTAACAGAAGTTAAATGATGGACTCTCAAGAAAATGCCCCCGTTATCGGCGGTACCGTTTCGCCAAGTGAAGAACTTAGCAACACGGAAGTGAAAAGTGAAGAAGTGAAAAGTGAAGTGACCTCTCAGCCTGTGGAAGAAACAGATGAAGAGGAAGCTTCCGAAGTGGAAACTCCCCGCAAGGTCTACGAGACCAAAGCAGAGATTCTGGAGCGTATCAGGGAAATCGCCCATGGTGACGAGTCTCCCCAGAAGGAGGAGGTGGACTATCTGAAGACCGCCTTCTATAAGCTGCATATTGCAGAGCGCGAAGCCAGTTTCAAAGCATATCTCGACGGAGGCGGCGACCTGGAGCAGTATCAAATCACTCCCGACGAACTGGAAGAGGCCTTCAAGGCCGAGATGGGCATTGTCAAGGAGAAACGCGCCAAGCTCTTCAAGGAGCAGGAAGCAGAGAAGCAGGCCAACCTGGCCAAGAAACTCGAGATCATTGAGAAGGTGAAGTCGATGATCACCACCCCTGAGGAGGCCAACAAGAGCTATCAGGAGTTCAAGGCCCTGCAGCAGCAGTGGCGTGAGATCAAGAACGTGCCTGCCGAAAAGGCTAATGAGCTGTGGCGTAACTATCAGCTTTATGTGGAGCAGTTCTATGACATGCTTCGTCTGAACAGCGAGGCCCGTGAATACGACTTCCGCAAGAACAAGGAACAGAAGGAGCGCCTTTGCGAGGCTGCGGAGAAATTGGCCGACGAACCAGACATCATCAGTGCCTTCCATCAGTTGCAGAAACTGCATCAGGAATATCGTGAGATCGGTCCTGTGGCCAAGGAAGAGCGTGAAGAAATATGGAATCGCTTCAAGGCTGCCAGTACGGTTATCAACAAGCGTCATCAACAGCATTTCGAGGGCATCCGTGCCAAGGAGGAAGAAAACCTGGCCCGTAAGACGGAGCTCTGCGAGAAGGTGGAGGCCATTGCTGCTGAAGAAAACAAGGGCAGCGGCGACTGGGAGAAGCACACCAAGCAGATCATCGAACTGCAGGCAGAATGGAAGACCATCGGTTTTGCGCCCCAGAAGATGAATGTCAAGATTTTCGAGCGCTTCCGTGCTGCCTGCGATGATTTCTTCGGACGTAAGGCTGAATATTTCAAGACACTTAAGGATGCCTTCAAGGAGAACGCCGATAAGAAACGTGCATTAATCGAGAAGGCCAAGGCCCTGCAGGACTCCACGGAATGGAAGTCGACCGCCGACAAGCTGATCGCCCTCCAGAAAGAGTGGAAGACTATCGGCATGGTACCCAAGAAACTGGGAGACCAGTTGTGGGATGAGTTCCTCGGAGCCTGCAACAAGTTCTTCGAGGCTCGCAAGGCTGCCGGTGCCGGACAGCACAGTGAGGAATATGCCAACCTGGAAAAGAAGCGTGAGGTGGTTGAGAAGCTGAAGGCCATCACGGAAGAGGCCGGCGATGATGTCCAGAAAGAAGTCCAGAAACTGGTGGACGAGTATCAGTCTATCGGACATGTACCCTTCAAGGAGAAAGACAAGCTCTACGAGGAATACCATGCCGTATTGGACCGTCTTTATAAGGAACTGAACATCTCTGTGGCCAAGCGCCGTCTGAACAATTTCAAGCAAAACCTTAAGCAGGTGGCCGAACGTGGGGAGAATGCCCTCGACACGGAGCGTGCCCGTCTGTTCCGTCAGTATGAGACCCTCAAGCAGGAGATCCAGACCTACGAGAACAACCTCGGTTTCCTGAACGCCAGTTCGAAGAAGGGCAGTAGCCTCATCGACGAGATGAACCGCAAGGTGCAGAAACTCAAGGACGACCTGAACCTCGTCAAGGAGAAGATCAAGGCCATTGATGCGGAGAACAAGGCACAGCAAGGCTGACAAAACATCAACAAACTAGATAAAACACAACATGATTTGGAATGAGAGCATAGAGTGCATGGATCGCGAGCAGCTTCGTGAGATCCAAAGCCGTCGTCTGGTGAAGATGGCTGAGTATGTCTATTACAACACGCCCTTCTATCGGAAGAAATTCCAGGAGATGGGCCTGGAGCCAGGCGACATCAAGAGTATCGACGATATCGTCAAGTTGCCATTTACCAACAAACTCGATCTGAGAGACAATTACCCATTTGGGCTGGCAGCAGTGCCGATGAGCCAGATTGTCCGTATCCACGCCTCTTCAGGTACGACGGGGAAACCTGTTGTCGTACTCTATACCCGGAAGGACCTCGCCATGTGGGCAGAGGCCATCTCGCGTGCCTTCACGGCCTACGGCGCTGGTAAAGAAGATATCTTCCAGGTGGCATACGGCTACGGACTGTTCACAGGTGGATTGGGTGCCCACGACGGTGCCACGAATATCGGAGCTTCCGTGATTCCTATCTCTTCTGGCAACACCCAGAAGCAGATGACGCTGATGCACGACTTTGGGACGACCATCCTCTGCTGTACACCATCATACGCCATGTTCCTTGGAGAGGCAATGAAAGAATGTGAGTGGCCCCGGGAGGATTTCAAGCTGAAGATCGGTGTATTCGGCGCAGAGCCATGGACAGAGAAGATGCGTGTGAAGCTGGAAGAGTCTTTAGGCATCAAGGCATACGACATCTACGGACTATCGGAGGTAGCAGGTCCAGGTGTGGGTTATGAGTGCCAGTGTCAGAACGGTACCCACCTGAATGAGGACTATTTCTATCCGGAGATCCTTGACCCAAATACAGGTGAGCCCCTGCCGGAGGGAACCTTCGGAGAACTGACCTTCACGCATCTGACGAAAGAGGGAATGCCGCTGTTGCGTTATCGCACCCACGACCTCACGGCTTTGCATTATGAGAAGTGTGAATGTGGACGTACGTTGGTGAGAATGGATCGTATCCTGGGCCGTTGCGACGATATGCTCATCATCCGCGGTGTGAACGTATTCCCGTCGCAGATAGAGGATGTCATCCTGAAGCTGCCTGAGTACGAGCCACACTTCCTGCTCACCGTCGACCGTGTGAACAATACCGACACCTCTGAGCTGAAGGTCGAAGTGAAGGAGGAATACTTCACCGACGACATGGCTACGATGGTCGGGCTGCAGAAGAAGCTCGAAGCAGAACTGCGCAGCGTCATCGGTCTCGGATTCAAGGTGAAACTTGTCGAGCCTAAGGGCATCGAGCGCTCTACGGGCAAGGCTAAGCGCGTAATTGACAATCGCCAGATTTAAGCCACAGATTACACAGATTATCACAGAAGTTGTGATTGACACAGATATATTATATAAAGGTATAGTAAAATAACAAAAGCATATGAAAGCAAAACAACTATCCGTATTTCTCGAGAACAAGTCAGGTCGTCTGACTGAGGTTACTGACGCCCTTGGTGCAGCAGGCATCAATCTGTCGGCCATGAGTATTGCAGACAACAGCGACTTCGGTATTCTGCGTTGCATCGTCTCAGATCCAGACAAGGCCTATCAGGTACTGAAGGAACAGCATTTTGCCGTAAAGATCACAGATGTCATCGGCTTCGTCTGTCCGAACACTAGCGGTTCGCTGGCAGTCGTATTGCGCCACCTCTCCGACAACGGCGTATTTATTGAGTATATGTACTCATTTGCCAATGGCGACGTGGCCACAGTGGTCATCCGTCCCTCCGATCTGGATGCCTGCGAAGAGATTCTGGCAGCCAAGAAAGTGGAACTGATGGCAGCCAATGACCTCTATCAGCTATAAAAAAGACTGGAACTGCAAAATTTCCGCCTGGAAATTTTGCAGTTTCGTTTTTTCTCAGTACCTTTGCAGCCGCAAAACGAAAGGGCGCTTAGCTCAGCTGGTTTAGAGCATCTGCCTTACAAGCAGAGGGTCGGCGGTTCGAATCCGTCAGCGCCCACGACACAATAATAGACCCGTCCGCAGCCGTGGAGGTTGTTGGTTCTGGGCTAAGTATAAGCGCTTATATTAAATTTGGATTAGAAAACATGGAATTAAATGCACTGACAGCCGTCTCGCCTATTGACGGCCGTTATCGAAGTAAAACCGAACCATTGGCAGGCTATTTCTCCGAATACGCCCTTATCCGTTATAGGGTGCGTGTGGAAATAGAATACTTCATCGCTTTGTGTGAACTCCCCCTGCCGCAACTGCAACAAGTCAACCACGAACTGTTTGAACCACTCCGTGATGTCTATCGCCATCTCACTCCTGCTGATGCCCAGCGTGTCAAGGATATTGAGAAGGTGACCAACCACGACGTAAAGGCTGTGGAGTACTATATCAAGGAGCAGATCGACCAACAGCCGCAACTCTCGGAGTTGAAAACCTACAAGGAGTTCATCCATTTCGGACTGACTTCTCAGGACATCAACAATACGAGCGTGCCCCTGAGCATCAAAGAGGCTCTTGAAGAGGTGTATGTCCCACTGATAGAGGAACTGATTGAACAGCTCAACGACTATGCCGAGCAGTGGAAAAATATCCCGATGCTGGCAAAGACGCACGGGCAGCCTGCCTCTCCCACCCGTCTCGGAAAAGAAATCATGGTCTACGTATATCGTCTGGAAGAGCAGCTGCGCGGACTGAAAGAGATTCCCCTTACAGCCAAGTTCGGCGGTGCCACAGGTAATTTCAATGCCCATCACGTGGCCTACCCGCAGTATGACTGGCGGGAGTTTGGAAACAGTTTCGTCAGCGAGAAGCTCGGGCTGGAACGTGAGCAGTATACCACCCAGATTTCCAATTACGACTGGCTCGGCGGTCTGTTTGACGCCATGCGTCGTATCAACACCATCATCATTGACCTGGACCGTGACTTCTGGATGTATATCTCCATGGATTACTTCAAGCAGAAGATCAAGGCCGGCGAGGTGGGCAGTAGTGCCATGCCCCATAAGGTGAACCCCATTGACTATGAGAACTCTGAGGGCAACCTCGGCATTGCCAATGCCATCCTTCAGTTCCTCGCAGCGAAACTGCCTGTAAGCCGTCTGCAGCGGGATCTGACAGACTCCACGGTATTGCGTAACGTCGGTGTACCCATGGGACATGGCCTGATTGCTTTCCAGAGCACTCTGAAAGGACTCCGTAAGTTGATCCTCAATGAGGAGAAACTGCAGGAGGACCTTGACAACACATGGGCTGTTGTGGCAGAAGCCATCCAGACAATTCTGCGTCGCGAGGCCTATCCCAACCCCTACGAGACACTGAAGGCACTCACAAGAACAAACGAGAAACTGACGGCAGAAAAGATTCAGGACTTTATTGAGACGCTGGAGGTCAGCGAGGATGTGAAGAATGAGCTCCGTGCCATCAGTCCATCGACATATACAGGAATTTAACCACATAAAAACATATAAGAAAATGGATATCGAGAATAACGAAAAGAAACAAGAGGAAACAACACAGCAGGAAGGTTTTCAGAGAGAAGCAAGACGTACACCACGTCCCCGTATACATACTGTCCAGCGTCCTCCTTTTGAACGTCAGGACTACCGTCGCCATGACAATGATGAGGGCGGGTTCCGCCCTGAAGGTTTTGGCGCAGCTTTGTTCGAAGGCAACGCACAGCGGAGCCAAGGCGGATACCAGCCCCGTCAGCGTCAGGGTGGCTATCAGCCCCGTCAAGGCGGATACCAGCAGCGCCAGGGTGGCTATCAACCCCGTCAGGGACAGGAAGGCGGTTATCAGCCCCGTCAAGGAGGATACCAGCAGCGTCAGGGAGGCTATCAGCCACGTCAAGGTGGATACCAGTCACGTCAGGGACAAGAAGGCGGTTATCAGCCCCGTCAGGGTGGATACCAGCAGCGTCGGGGAGGCTATCAGCCCCGTCAGGGACAGGGTGGTGGATACCAGCAGCGCCAGGGTGGTTATCAGAAACCCTACGGCAAGCCGGGGGCCTATAAGAAAGGGCCACGCCAGCATACGGCAGACTACGATCCGAATGCCAAGTATAGCATGAAGAAGCGTATCGAGTACAAGGAGGTGAACATTGATCCGAACGAGCCGCTTCGCTTGAACAAGTTCCTTGCCAATGCAGGTATTTGCAGTCGTCGTGAGGCTGATGAGTTCATCCAGGCTGGCGTCGTCACCGTCAACGGTGAGGTCGTGACGGAACTGGGAACCAAGGTGTTGCGCACCGATACGGTGATGTTCCACGACCAGCCCGTCAAGATTGAGAAGAAGGTATATGTCCTGCTGAACAAACCGAAGGATTACGTGACGACGAGTGACGATCCCCAGCAGCGCAAGACCGTGATGGATCTTGTGAAGAACGCATGTCCGGAACGTATCTATCCAGTGGGACGCCTTGACCGCAACACGACAGGTGTCCTCCTGTTGACGAATGATGGCGATCTAGCCTCCAAGCTGACCCATCCGAAGTATTTGAAGAAGAAGATTTATCACGTATTCCTTGACAAGAACGTGACAGCCCATGACCTGCAGCAGATTGCCGACGGTATACAACTCGAAGATGGCGAGATCAAAGCCGACGATGTACAGTATGCCAGTCCGACAGACAAAAAACAGGTGGGCATAGAGATCCACAGCGGCAAGAACCGTATTGTGCGTCGTATCTTCGAATCACTGGGTTATCGTGTGCAGAAATTGGACCGCGTACAGTTTGCCGGTCTGACAAAGAAGAACCTGAAGCGTGGTGACTGGCGCTATCTCACAGAGGAAGAGGTCGATCGTCTGCGCATGGGAGCATATGAATAAAGGTAAAAAGGTAAATAATAAAAAAGTGATAAGGACAAAGATTATCGATGTACTGCAGAGTACAGAATACGGCAAAGACATCTGCGTGAAGGGTTGGGTGCGTACGCACCGCTCTTCAAAGGCAGTTGACTTTATCGCCTTGAATGATGGTTCCACCATTAAGAATGTACAGGTTGTCGTTGACCCGACAAAGTTCGACGAGCAACTCTTGAAGGATATTACGACTGGAGCATGTATCTGTGCAGAAGGTGTGCTGGTGGAGAGTCAGGGTGCCGGACAGAGTAGTGAGATCCAGGCAACGAAACTGGAAATATATGGTCTCTGCGACAACACCTATCCGATGCAGAAAAAGGGACAAAGCTTCGAGGTGATGCGTAAGAACGCCCACATGCGTCTTCGCACCAACACATTCGGAGCAGTCATGCGCATCCGTCACAATATGGCAATGGCTATCCATACCTATTTCCATGAGCATGGATTCTTCTATTTCCATACCCCACTGATTACTGCTTCTGACTGTGAGGGAGCAGGGAATATGTTCCAGGTGACCACGAAGAACCTCTATGACCTGAAGAAGGACGAGCAGGGGAAAATTATCTATGATGATGATTTCTTCGGTGAGCAGACCTCACTGACAGTATCTGGCCAGCTGGAGGGTGAGCTTGGTGCCACTGCTTTGGGAGCCATCTATACGTTTGGACCGACCTTCCGTGCAGAGAATTCCAACACACCTCGTCATCTTGCAGAGTTCTGGATGGTGGAGCCTGAAGTGGCCTTCCTCGACCAGGAGGAACTGATGGACCTCGAGGAGGACTTCATCAAATATTGTGTCCGTTGGGCATTGGACAACTGTAAGGACGACCTGGCATTCCTGAACCAGATGATTGACAAGACCCTTATCGCCCGTTTGGAAGGTGTGCTGAAAGAGACCTTTGTCCGTCTGCCTTATACTGAAGGTATCAACATCCTACAGGAGGCTATTAAGAACGGTAAGAAGTTTGAGTTCCCCTGCAACTGGGGCGATGATCTGGCTTCTGAGCATGAGCGCTACCTGGTTGAGGAGCATTTCAAGAAACCTGTTATCATGACGGACTACCCGCGTGAGTTCAAGTCGTTCTACATGAAGCAGAATGCGGATACAGCAGATGGTGGTTCTGTAGGCTATAAGGGCGCTGTTGCTCCTGGTCCCACGATGCAGGGCACCGACGTGCTGTTCCCACAGATTGGCGAGATCATCGGCGGTTCTGTCCGTGAGGAGAGTTACGACAAGCTGATGGGCGAGGTGGAACGTCGAAAGATGGACACCACGCATCTTTGGTGGTATCTTGACACACGTCGATGGGGTACTTGTCCCCATGCAGGTTTCGGTCTCGGCTTCGAGCGTCTAATCCTGTTCGTCACGGGCATGCAGAACATCCGCGACGTCATACCCTTCCCGAGAACGCCAAAATCTGCAGAATTCTAAATTAATTGAATACCCTTTTCGGAGATAGTGATAAGCCGTCGGCGATACAGATCGCCGATGGCTTTTTTATAATCTTTCTTTGAGACCTGAAAACGCTCATAGATCTGCTCAGCAGGCGACTTGTCGCCAAGTTCGCACTTGCCATCGTGTTCATAGAGATAACGGAGCAGCACTTCTGCAAAATCCAGCACGCGCTGGCGTCCGTCAAACTTCTGGTAGCGTTCGACCTTCGCTGTCGCCATCAGCCGATGGGTCTTTTCGTCTTCCATGATATAGACATAGTAGGTTTTCCCAATTTCCATCCGCTGCTTCTGCTCACGGAATGGACAGAAGAGATCCTTCATCAATCCCCATTTAAGAAAAGCGCCGTACTCATTCGTCCAGGCGCACTCCAGATAAGCGAACTCACCCACCTTGGCTATCGGATGTTCCGTAGTGGCTATGGTCCGCTCATCCTGGTCAAGATAGATGAAAACTTCCAGATTATCACCAATATGCATATCCTGTGTGACATAACGGTTAGGCAACAGGATATTTCCCTCGTCACCACCGTCCAAATAAAGACCGTAATCCGTACGTTTCTTTATTCTGAGGGTATTGTAGTCTCCAAGTTTAAGCATTCTTCCTCGGTTTGTAGGACTTCAATTTGTGGAACCTCAATCAGACCGTCACGCAGGTGAATGGTGCGGTCAGTAATAGCAGCGAGAGATTCATCGTGGGTGACAATAACAAACGTCTGTCCGAACTGATCACGCAGGTCGAAGAACAACTTATGCAAGTCTTCCTTGTTACGTGTATCAAGGGAGCCAGAAGGTTCGTCAGCCAAGATAACAGCAGGGTTGTTGACCAATGCACGGGCTACGGCAATGCGCTGTTTCTCTCCACCCGACAGTTCGTTTGGTTTATGTGATGCTCGATCACTCAGGCCCATGAATCGAAGCAGTTCCTCGGCACGGGCCTTGGACGCCTTTTGGGACGTTCCCGCAATATAGGCAGGAATCATAATATTCTCGATAGCTGTGAACTCCGGTAATAACTGATGGAATTGGAACACAAAACCCAGATGCTGGTTGCGGAAATCAGACAGTTTCTTTGCAGGCAGGCGGCTAGTATCGATGCCGTCGACACAGACAGAACCTGTGTCAGGACGGTCTAAAGTTCCTATAATCTGTAGCAGGGTTGTCTTACCTGCACCACTGGGACCAACAATGCTGACCACCTCGCCTTTGTCAATATGGAGGTCTATGCCTTTGAGCACCTGAAGTGTCCCAAAACTCTTCGTTATATTCTTTATATCTATCATGATGGATATTTACGATTTACGGATTTACGATTTATGTATCCACTTGGATATGGTGTCATAAATACTCTTCTCCTCATGGTGCTGTGCTTCAGTGAAGCTCATGCGCTCATCCTTTGTGTTACCGAACTGGTCTGGGAAGATGATCATGAGGTTCTTTCCTGAGAAATGTTTTTGCAGTTCATCTGGTAACCGTTCTAAGGCGTTCTTGTATGAGATGGTTCCCTTACGGGCAGTCACCACCACGAAGAGATGGTCTTCAGCGATGCCGGCAGCCAATCGCGGTAGTTCGTTCCAGTGTTCCATATGCGTATATTCGGCCCTTACGCTCGGATGGCGGTTGTTGATGTATTCCGCTATCAGAACCAATGACTCGTTACGCCCATGAAACTGTATACGGCAGTCTAACTGTCCCGCCAGACGGCTCAGGCGCTCCAGCCAACGGTGGAAGCCCGGCTCGAACTCGGCCCTGGACGGCACCACGACCTGTATTCTACGCAAGGTAGACATTGGCTGAACGAAGCGGATAAGTATGATCTGACGGTTCAGACCGTTATAGAGACTCTGAATGAACTCACCCCAGAAGCGGGGGTTGATATCCGTATGGACGTGCATACCCATGATAATCTCCGAACAGGCAAACTCCCGGAAGGCATGCTTGATGCCGTTGGCTATGTTCGTGGCGAGGCGCACCTGTGTCTGCACCTTGACATCGGAAGCACTGGCGGTCTGCTGCAAACGTTCAAGCAACTGTAGGCCCTGTTGTCTGGCGGTATTGCTATTCTGGTCATCATAGACAACGTTCAGTGCCACCAGTTCACGATTCAACCGCTGGTCACGCATCAGGATAGAGAGATAGAGCAAATGCGGGGCAATCTCAGGATACTTCACGCAGAGCAGAATCTTTTCATCATCAGTCTGGGGACTGTCAACATGAGGATGTCTCTTCTCTTGCAGGATAATTTGCTGAGCGGCATGCTCAGTCATCAGGGTACTGATGACACAAGTGACAAGAATCATGATCACCACGCCGTTAAGCATATCATCGTTCACCAAATACTGTCCTTGAGCCACCTCCAACCGCATACCCACCATCACCATCGCGATGGCACCTGCCGCATGGGCGGATGTCAAGCCGAACATCATATTACCATCAGCCTTCGACAGACGGAAGAGAAGGCTGGATATATAGGCTGCTGCCGCCTTTCCGAAAGTGCCGAAAAAGGCGATGAGGAATACAATCCACAGCATGTCGATACCCGTAAAAAGAGTGCGCACGTTGATGAGCATACCAACACCAATCAAGAAATAGGGGATGAACAGGGCGTTGCCGATAAACTCGATGCGGTTCATCAGGGGTGAGACGTGGGGGATATATCTGTTGAGGATCAGTCCGGAGAAGAAAGCGCCAAAGATTCCCTCAATACCGATGAGCGAGGTGAGGGCTGCACTGAGGAACATGATGCCCAATACGAAGATATATTGCATCACCGCATCGCTGTAACGACGGAGAAAATAGCGCGTCAACTTGGGTATCAGGATGATGCTGCCCGCACAGAAGACAGCGAACTTCACTACGAAGAGTATCCAGAACAGCCAGCCACTACCGCTCTCGAAGGAACCTGAGAATGCTGCAAGCATCACCAGGGCCATGAACAACGAAATCATTGACGAACCCACGCTGAGCATCACACTTTGGTGGCGTTGCAGACCATAACGGCCGATGATGGGGTAAGCTATGAGTGTATTGGAGGCCATGATACATCCCAACAGGAAAGAGGCCGTCGAAGAGTATCCAAGCATAGTAATAGCCATCACATACGTCAGGATCAATGGCACAAAACAGGTGAGCAGTCCGAAGACGATAAACGAGCGTGTCTGTTTCTTCACACCCTCCATGTCCATCTCCAAACCAGCCAGAAACATGATATAATAGAGTCCCACCCTGCCGAATAGTTCGAAGGAGTTGTCGCGTACCAAAATATTGAAACCATACTGCCCGATTATCACACCCGCCAGCACCATACCAATGATATGCGGGATACGCAGTTTACTCATCACAATCGGTGCAACGAGGATAATCAACAACACCACAAAGAAAATCAACGTGGGGTCTGTGATTGGCAAATATGACGTCAATAATGTCATTCTGTGTGCAAAGGTACGATTTTTAAGTGAAAAGTGAAGAGTGAAAAGTGAATAATTTGCTGCCGCCACTGAAAAAATAACCATTTTCCATTGTCCATTATCCATTTTTTCGTACCTTTGCAGCCAAATTGTAACCAATTAAAGAAAAAAGTAAGATGAAAGTAGCAATTGTAGGTGCAAGTGGAGCCGTGGGACAGGAGTTCCTGCGGATTCTTGACGAGAGGAATTTCCCGATGGATGAATTGGTGTTGTTTGGTTCAGAGCGCAGCGCAGGCAAGAAATATACCTTCAAGGGAAAAGAGATTGAGGTGAAGTTGCTTCAGCATAATGATGATTTCAAAGACGTCGATATCGCCTTTACTTCGGCAGGTGCAGGCACATCCAAGGAGTTCGCAGAGACAATCACAAAGTATGGTGCCGTAATGATTGACAACTCCAGCGCCTTCCGTATGGATGACGATGTACCCCTTGTAGTGCCTGAGTGCAATGCAGAGGACGCCCTGAACCGTCCTCGTGGCATCATCGCCAACCCGAACTGCACAACGATCATGATGGTGGTCGTACTCCAGCCGCTGGAGAACATCTCTCATATCAAGCGCATCCATGTGGCCTCCTATCAGAGTGCCTCTGGAGCTGGTGCTGCCGCTATGGCAGAACTCCAGCAGCAGTACAAGGAGATGGTGGAGGAAGGCGAGGTGAAGACCG
>JAEEGL010097335.1_pt1 | contig 12928 bp, 16 predicted proteins | sample 9134231 | NCBI WGS metagenome assembly JAEEGL01 (sample SAMN16246548, study PRJNA631951) | gut metagenome | biome: gut microbiome; feature: rumen; material: fiber-attached | host: Bos | place: Iran: Karaj | collected 2018-10 | reverse complement strand
GGAAGACCGTATTATTTCAACCGGACTCCCATCAATGCCATGCACAATGGCAATAAGAAGCAGTTCAGACTTCCTCTGTTCAGTGACCTCGATGAGGACACAAAGAAGCAGTATGTGGAAATCGTATCTACCATGGTTAAGCCCGACCAGGCTTCAGACAGCGAGAACGATCTCGTACCACTTGTTCCTGAAAGATATTTTGGTAATCCCGAGACTTTTTACAATGAAAAGGGCGACAGGATAACCTTCAGTGCCAGACAGGAATTTATTATTATGGCCCTGATGGAGGTCTATAACGAACAGTGTCAGAATGTATATAACTCTGAGGCCCCCGATTTCATGAAGAATTATTGGACTGGAGTTATTGGTGATATTGTCATCACTCCTTACAATCTTGCCTGCAGGTTGTACGGTACGGACAACCCCGGCAAGCATTACCAGGAAATCGTTGATGACCTGATGTTCCTTTCATTAAGTAGGGAGTCTATGGTTCTTCTTGCGTATAACGAGAACGTCGAGAAGGACGGAAAGATTATCCCGCTTCCGAGAGTGGTATATAACCATCTTATCGAGCTTGTACCAAACGCCAAGTGTTTTGATGAGAAGGAACGTTTCGTCATCCGGCTTCACAAGGGTATTTTCTTCACCCGCCTCCAGAAGAACTATATCTTGCTTTATAGTGGTATCACCCCGAAGCTCACCGTCCATTACGGTTCCTATCCTCCGAGACACACATTGAATTTGCTTGAATACATTCTTGTTGCGGGCAACAATAAGTTAGAGAATGGCACCCGCCAGTGTCAGATCAGTGCTACCAATCTTAAATACATTCTAAGTCCGGAGGATTCAGATCTTGGAAAGTATGACAGACTCAACCAGCGTTTTAAGGACGCTATTAAAGCTCTCGTTGCCTGTAATGTCATCAAGGACACTGGACTCGATAAGATAGAGCTGAAAAAGGGCAAGGAAAACCAAAAGGCCGTTATAACGTTCACCATTGCTGACGACTTCTTCCGTGAGAAGGATGGAGTGAAATCTCTTGAAGACATCTCAGAGATCGATTTAATCCTGACGAACCCAACATAAAGTCTGAAAAATGAACGGAAATACAACGCCAACCATCGAAGAAAGACTGACCGCTTTAGAAGCGATATTTCTCAACCAGAAGGAAATATTAACCTTCAAAGAGGCTTGCGTCTATACTGGTATCAGCCGCAGTACTCTTTATAAGATGACAGCGGCTAAGAAGATCCCTCACTACAAGACTACAGCCTTGTACTTTGAGAGAGCAGAGCTTGACAGCTGGATTCGCCAGCATCGGGTTAATACGGTAGCATAAATAATATATAATAAATAATATATAACATGGATTATTCATCAGTTAAGAAGATTCCCTTTAAAGGATATGCAAGAGCATACGAGACAACGGTTAAAAAGTTGGTCACCGATCCCAACACAGGAAAAGAGGTGGTCAAAGAAGAGAAGATCATCCAATTCGGTGAGTTCGTCGAGGATAAGAAGAAACTTCCTAACTATCACGAATATGCCGTATCCTCATCTAAGCACCTCGGTACTGTAAAGGTCACGATAGAATCAGAAGAGGAATAGATAATAATATACATGAATACCCCAACGATGATACAGTTCGCGGACAAGTGCGTCCCCTACGAGGTTTTCGTAAAAGACCTCGCCAGGGAAATCGTTGCCTTGCAAACGGACACGCTTCGTATGCCGAGCGATATCGTTTCTCAGAATAAAGCTTTCAAGCTGTTCGGAGAAGGAAATGTCCGTCGTTGGGTAAAGGAGGAGAAGCTGGTTCCAGTCAGCAAACGACCCGGTAAGATAGAATATCGTGTGTTTGACTTGAAGCGGCTTCAGGAAAGGCAGCAGGATTATTTTTAACCAAAAAGGAACTGTTTCACTAAAAAGATTATATAAATAACAAATAATAAATATTATATAATATGGAAAATCTAAACGTATTTAAGGAAAAGGTAACAGAACTCTATCACTCATTGATAGGATTTAATCTTATTGAATTATCAAACAAGCCCCGGTTTGATAACAATCAACTTTATGAGATAGCCTGCAACGCTGTTTGCAGCGAGGACGAGTATTTTATGAAATGGCTGACCAAGAATCAAGGTATCTTTGATCACAAGGACGGATTACCCTCAACAGATGATAAGCCAACCCCATCTTCAAGATTAAGCATCTTACTTATGAAGGAAGTACTTCTTTATGGTAATATTACTGTTAAAGTTGATGGATACGACAAACAACCGATTACCATGATAGCCAGGCAATTTATGAAAGATGAAGGTTGGGTGTTTGAAGACCCACTGTTCGACTATTTGTTAGATAAGATCGTTGAGTTAAGAGAGTTTGGACATATAGAATCACCATATTTAACCTTAGTCTCCTGTAACGACAAAAAGGCACTAATAGCCCTCGATGTCTTTTGTAAGGGATATTATACATGCTTTGGATCTCTTTTGTACCCTGGTTTAATAACGGGATCCAATTTTTCTCCTTCTCTTTCTGATGAAGAGAAAAAGAAAAAGACTGGTTTTATTGAGCATCTGTTTTTAGACATGAAGATGGATAAACTCGAAAATCGCCAGAAAGGAATAAAAAACGAATTAAGAGAACTTAAAGGTTCTGATCCAAAATGTAAAGACTTTCTTAAGGAATATCAGGAGAATCAGAGTAAGCGTGATGAAATATGGAAGAAGATTCGGCAGGATTTCAACGGAAGATTAATTTATAAATAATATGAACCACATCATCACATTTGCCAATCAGAAGGGAGGCGTGGGTAAGTCCACCCTCGCCATCCTCTTCGCCAACTACCTGTGCTGGAAGAAGATGAACGTCTGCATCATCGACACCGACCTCCAGCAGACCATTGCGCAGATGCGCAAGAGCGATCTGGACTTCTACGCCTGCGAGGCTCCGTATAGCGTACAGGGATTTCCTGTGTCCGACGTTGACACCATGCGGCAGCTGATGGAGAACGCGCGGAAGTTCGACGGATGCGTCCTGATTGACGCACCGGGTAATCTGAGTCAGGACGGTTTGATTCCCATCCTGTCCGAGACGGACTTTATTGTCTGCCCTTACAGGTATGACAAGGCCACAACTGCTTCTACCAGCACCTTTGTGAAGACTATTCTTCGCATGATGAGAGAGATTCGAGGAATGAAGCCCCAGTTGCTGTTTGCACCAAACAACATTTACCGTAAAGGTAATATGGAGGAAAAGAAGGTCTGGAAGCAGTTTGCAGAAACCTTCGAAATGATAGGAACGGTACTTCCGACGGTGCCGACCAGGGCCGATCTGGAACGTATTGACACTATAGACATCAATTCCTCCCAGAGGGATGTCGTTCAGGACACTTTTGAGTATATGATTAAGATTATATTGGATAGTGAATTATGAAGAAAAAGAAGTCAGACCTTCAGCAGATAGCCGATGAATTGGCGAATCTCTCCCCGGCAGAGATAGAAGTGCTTCGGTTTGTCTGTGAAAATGACAATCCGTTGGTTTGTAAAAGGTGATTATTTAATAGTTATAGAAGGAGTATATAACATGTCAGAGAAAAGAGTAAACTACGGAGTCCAAGGTATTGAGGACTTGGTTTCTGGCCTGAATAACAGTAAGGATCAGAATGAAATAGGACAGCCGGGAGCCATTGTCATTCCTTCAAGGAAGGCAGCTGGTCGCCCAGTAGTTCGACATAAAGGAACTGCACGCACCAGTATTACCCTTGATCCGGAGGTCATGGGTAAGCTTCGCTATCTGGCTCTTAATACAGGCCGCCAGCTCAATGGTATCATTGAAGAGGCACTGGTCAAGTATTTCGAGAACTACGAGAAAAAGCACGGAGAGCTTACCGTGCCTGAGATTTACCGTAATATATAACATATAATATATAATAAAAAATATGAAACAGATGGCTATACTTATCATTATGGGGTTATTTCTTGGGATAGCGTTCGTTTTTATGGACGGCCCCGAAAATAAAGACAAGCCCCTTATTATCACCGAAACAGAAATTTCGTCGAAAAGCAACATTGAGAAAGTTGTCATTGACTCATGCGAGTATATCTGTTGGGGACATGGACTGGCCCACAAAGGTAACTGTAAGTTCTGCGTCGAAAGGCGCAAGAAGCTAATGCAAGATTTAATCATACAACTTAATAAATAATATATAATATGATGGAAATAAAACAACTTTGTGAGGTGCTGAATCAGCACATCCCATGTATTAAACCAAATGACTCCGAAATTGTGCTTAAACTGTTGAAGGAGAATATTGAGGACGTTCCGAGCAGACACGTCCGTTGGAGTAAGGAAATACTTTATGATACCGACTCGAATGAAGAGGCCTGTTTAAAACTGGTTGTTTTCAGTCATGTGGTTACGTTTGTACCCACACCGGATCAGGAAACGGATCCTGGCATAACTGTTAGATACAAACATGAATTGAATTATAATTAAGATAAAGAAAAATAATCTATAAAAAAATATAGAATAAAATTAGCATCCATTAAACGTTTAGAGGGTCGGGTGTTGTAAACACCTTGAACTGTTAAAAATGTTAATGAGGCGTAACATACAAACATAATAACATATATAAAAAAATATGGAACATAAAGAAATTAAGGCTTTACTTGCTTTGAACACAGAGCAGAAGGTACTATTAGAAGAGTGGAATAATCTAAAAGTTCGCATGAACAATGCGAAAATAGTGATTATACAAGGAGATTGTGATCAAGGTTTTGCCGCTGTAAACGGCGAAAAAATCATTGATTATAATTGTGATGGTTTAGAAAAGCCAAGGGCAGGTATGGTAGAAATTGAAAAAGATGGTAAGCTTTGGAATTGCAATATTCCTTTTGGAAATTTTGATGTTCCAAATTTTATTAGACTTTGTGCAGAACGATTTTATATTCTATTTAATTGATTCTATAAAAAAACCTATGGTTCAACAACTGACATGGCAGAGCCTTTCACATCAATTGAGGATTTTGAATGAAGGCAGTAGTCTGCTTACCAAGATATTCAGCAACAGTAATCAAAGAGAGATTTCTGTTGAAGATTTGGCTTTATTGCCGGAATATAAGGAGGGAACCGCAGACATACTCATCAAGTATGGCGTTCTTGTTGAGGATAACGGTTTTGTAGGTATTGAAAACCCCCATCTTGATTATTTCCTCGAAAGTCAGGCTGGTAATCATCATATTTCTGTTGGTGTCATAAAGGATCTTGTAGATCAATTAGACATGGCCATCCGTAATTATCAGACCGAAAAGTCTGAGAAAAAAAAGCGTGGTTACCTTAGAACAGTTCAAAAAGTTCTTAGGCAGGTGTCTCTCCAGACCGTAAACCAAACCACTGTCCTAAAATATGAGATACGTGAGGTTTATAAACAAGAGACTAATCTTGAAAAGAAAGTTAGTCTTCTCGAAAAGTACCACGAACAGGGAAATGATATTTACAAGCTTATTGAAGAGAGCCAGCGTATGATCGACGGAGAATCAATCTTCTTTGATATCAACTGTGATGAATCTACGAAGCAGCTTAAAAGCGAAGTCTATAAACGCCTAATAAGTTGTCATCAGTGGCTAAGCGATATATCAGAAGAGGCGTTGGAGAATCTTACCAAATTCAGAGAGAAGATTATTAGAAACAAGAAAATCAGGACTCTCAAAAAAATCCTTGATATGCAAACCCTGGAAGGAGAGACTGATATTGTAGAACGTATTAAAATCCGTCAACCACTTTGGCTTAATAAACCGTCATATCCTAAGTACAGGGTATCTGTACAAGATATTATTAAACTCCCTGCCGAAAAGATTACAGAAATGCTAAAGGCAAAAGGGATAACGGCAAAGCGCAGGCCAGAGGCTGCTGCATTCACGGACGAAGAGACGAACCCCGAGAAGAAGATTGTCGTTTTCATAGACGAAGATACTATCTGGAACAGGTTCCGTAGTTCTTCTACAGATCTTCTATCCTTTATACTCTCACGCCAACTGACACAGAACGGCACATGGAACGAAAATGTCAATTTGTTCTGTCGTCTCGTGGACATGCACGTCCAGGAATGTCGGTTCAATGGCTATATACAGATGAACGGGTTTATTATGCCTATTGTACGCCCGATGACATAAAACTCTTATTTGCCAAAAAATGACAAAATAAAATAAATATGAAAACAGGACCAATTTATAAGAAACAGATCTATCAGATTCTCAGCAAGGGAAAGTTCATTTGCCAAGCGTCAACTGACCATCAGATAAGGATGCTCTACGAGAATATTCAAGAGAATGAAGATGCCTATTGCAGTTATTTTGCCGAAGAAGGCCTCATATTGGATCATGGCAGGGGATACTATCAGTTTTGTTATGATACAGAAACGGATAACGTTGCAAGTGCTATTCTTGTTATAAAGAGATACATCACCATTTTCTCCATCCTTATTGCATGGAGGGATTCTATTGGACCTGGTGATACGTTTCAAAAGAAGGAACTTCTTGATGCAGCTAATGCCGGAGGAGACGAAGATTTTCTAAGAGAATTAACAAGTTATGCCAAGAGAGACAGCAATCGTGATGTTATCAACGACCTGATAGCGACTCTACGTGCAGACGGAATAATCGAGAAATTTGTGGAGAACGACACGGAGAAATTCTATGTCACCTCTGCATATAACTACCTCGAAGACCTATACAACAACACTAATATTTATAACGAAGAATCATAATTCATATGAAACATCTTAATAAAGTTATTTTCATAAACTCTGCATCTGCGAGATACGAGGAGGTAGCACTTGACGGTCCTATCCATTTAGCTGGAAAGTCTGGAGCAGGAAAGAGTACCGTCCTGAGAGGAATTCTGTACTTCTTTACTGCTGACCAGATACATCTTGGTATAGATAGTAACAAGGAGAACTTTAACATGTATTATTTCCCCATGTCAAACTCTCATATTGTCTATGAGTTCAAAAAGGATGACGGAATGTTCACTGTTATCCTGACGAAAGACCTTCATAACAGGATCCAGTATGCCTTTGTTGATGCCCCTTATAGCAAAGAATGGCTTATTGATCCTGTCACTGGATCAACAGCATCAGCATGGAACGAGATAACGAAAAATATCCCGCAGCACATTGACCGCGATCTAATAATAACCATCAAGGATTATTTGAATATTCTTTGGGGATGTCATCCAAATAAGCGCTATGCCAGATACTCCATGTCTATTTGTAAGGGATATGAGGATATTCTCAAATCCCAGAAGAATGTATTTCTTAATTCCGGTTTCTCTGAAACAGGATTCAAATCCTCTATTGTAAGGGTTCTTCCCAACGAGCCGCCGTCAATTAACCTGTATCAGTTGCGTAACAGATTAGCGAACTTTGAAAAGGAGGTTGCTGACATGGGTGTATGGCAAAAGGTTGCCCGGAAGGAGAATTGTGATGTTGCACATTTGTCTGACGACATCATATCAGATTATTATAAATATATAGAATCTGATCGTGAAATCCACAGCATCCTCTGTCAGTTGAACTATGCCTTACACAAGGCAGAGGAGAATCTTCCGAAAATGAATGAAAGACGAAAGGAATTATCTGGAACAATAAAGAGCCTCGAAGAAAGAATATCTGCTATTGATAAGGATATGAAGGAAAGAGGCAAGGATCTTGCCGGTCAGATTGCCGTGAAGAAGAATATCCTGAAGGAGATAGAGAATCTGAAGAAAAAGTATAAGGATATTGAAAATATCCGTCGCGAGGCAGATTCCTTGCCAGTTCGCAAGAAGGAATTAGACTCCCTAAAGGAAGAACTCGCAACCCGAAAGGGACAGAATATTGAAATTGAGACGAAGTTCCAGAAAATGATAGTGGACTTACAAAAGACACATCAGGAGATTCTTGGAACCATCACCACTGCCATCAATGTCCGGAAGGAAGAGGATGACAGAAAGAAAAAGGACATGGCTAATACTCGTGATGCGCTTCGCTTCAAGGCAGAAAATTCCTTTAAGGAGCAGAAAGAGGTCATAGACGAACAGCTCAAAGAACTCCGACGTAAGAAAGAGGAGATTATTAAAGCTGAAGCCACGCTTGAAGCCACACGCCTCTATTCTGATGAAATCATTTCAGCAGAGAACGGCATACATAAGCTTGAAAGAAATATAGAATCTCTTGACTTACAGGTGTCTGTCAAGAAAGCTAATGACTCCAGAATCCAAGAGGAGGCGATTGAGAAAGAGAATCGAATTACGAAAGACTTTGAGAAAGATAGAAAGGAGGCAGACCTGGAAAAGGCAAAGTTGGCTTCAGAGCTTCTGGAGATTGAGTCGGTTCTTACGCGATATGGTGACACCTTATATGCATGGCTTGAAGAGAATAAGTCAGGATGGAAGGAGTCTGTCGGTAAGATTATTGATGAATCCATCCTATACAGAACAGACCTTCATCCTGTTCTGGCCGAAGACGGGGCAGTATGTGATGCTATGTATGGTGTCTCACTTGCCGTCGAAGGTGTCGAGGCAAGACAATTTACTCCTGCTGATTACGAAAAGAAAAAAGCACGGATTGAATCTGTGATAAATGATATAGATCAGAATCTTCGTAAAAAGGCATTGAATCGTGACAAGCAGATAGAAGATAATAAGAACGCTTATTCGAGGATTCTCCGGGAGATCCGTGAGGAAATTGCCAAGTTGGAACTGCAGAAGAGCCTTGACAGTACAGATATTATCAAGAAGAAAGAGGAGATCAAGCGACTCAACGAAAAGGCCAACTCAGAGAAACGGCAGCGTCTGGAGAAGATTGCAGAAGACCTAAGAATTGTCAGCGATGACGTTGCTGTAAGAGAGCAGAAACTCATACAACTGGAAAAGGAAAGGAAGCACAATCTTAAAAGCATTGATGATAACTATCAGGATGAGGTTTTAAAGATTGATTCTCTTTTTGATACCTTCAAAAAAGACCGTAATACCGAAATAGGAGCTGAGACTCAGAAGTTCGAAGCGCAGAAAAATGAATTTGAGAAACAGAAGTTAGCAGAACTCTCCGGTAACAATGTTGACGTAACAAAGATAATAACCCTGGAGAAAGATGTCAAGGATTTAGAGAATATTATCAAGAACCTTGAAGAGAAGGTCTTTCTCGTACATGACTACGAGAAAGACTATTCAGAGAAGATTACACATGAGCAGGACTGGAAGTTGGGTTTGCAGGAACTTCAAATCCAAGCTGATCGTTTACAGCAGGAAGGTGAAGATGAGAAAAAAAGAAAGACTACCGAGCTTTTTTCAGTAAAGGAAGAGGATGAAAGCCTGAAAGATTCTATAAAATCCATCAAGGAGGGATTTGATGAATATGAAAAAGAAAAGAGAATTCTCTCTTATGCTGATTCAGATACCGATGGTGAGCAGAAAGAAACCAAGGAATCTATTATTGAACTGCTTAGGAAATATAAGGATGTCCGTGAAAGCAAGTCTGTATATATGATGGATTTGAAGAAGAAAATCAAGAGCTTTAAAATTTCCTTCAAATCCAACGTGTTCAATCTTCCTACAGAGCTTATTATCGATGAAGACTTCCTTAGATATGCGAGGTCTTTGATTGAAATTATTTCCTTTAATACCATCAAAGTTTACTGCGATGGGAAAAAGGATAATTATATTAGGACTCTCCAAGGAATTAGAATGTCTATGGACGGCCTGAATATTGCGATGGAAAAGGTTAAGGAAATTATCAATGATATTGATCGTGAGTTTAAAAACACCAGACTTCCTGATGTTGTTCAGGAAATTAGGGTGCGTCATGCTAAGATGCAAGATGAACTTTGTAACTGTCTGATAAGCATAAAGGAGTTTATGAGAATTAATGAAGGCATTCTTCCCGGAGTGGATCTTTGGACTTCTCAAAGTGAATATGATACGGTCAAGGATAAGATGATGGATTTATTAAATACTTTCGTCAGTATCCTGTTCAAGGACGGTAACTATGAGCGTAATGAATTTACCATTGAGGATATGTTCCAAGTCGAGTTCAAGGTGACGGAGAACGGAAATTCAAAAGGATGGGAAAATGGAATACATGGGAAGAAAGGCAGTGATGGTACAGATATTATGATTAAGCTAATGCTTAATATAATGCTTATAAGCAGGAGTATCAAGAAGAACCTCAAAGATAAGGACTTCTTTTTCCATTGTATTCTGGATGAATCAGAAACGATACATGACGAATATATGAGAAATGTAATAGATTTCTGTACAGAACGTGGAATCTATCTTGTATTGGGTTCGCCGAAAACCAGTGACCCAATGTCCTTTAAACACAACTACGAGCTATACAAGGACAGAGAACACCGAACACATATTCAGCTCTTAGTTGGTAAGGAGGAATTTTAATATAACAAAAAATGTTACATTAAAAGTAGTATATGAGATACAGTAAGAAAATAGTTGAAGCACTATCCCTCCTTCTGAAAGGAGAAACCATCTATAGTGGAAGACTCGGGGAACTATCCGATATTTTGTATAGTAGAGGTCATTTTGATATTTCTCCTAAGAGGGGTAAAATATACTATACGGTCAAGGATAGGGAATCTTTTCAAATAGACCTTACTAAAATAGACGATAGTTTTAATGATGTGAATGAATTGCTACGGATGTATGAAAGCGACAAGCTTTCACGGGGCGACATGGCAAGTTATAACGGAAATTCAAAAATCTGTAAGAAGCGAACCTTTAATGGATTCCTAATCAATTCTTATCAGCCCATCTCTGCCACCTTGCTTGACCGTCGGTATATCATCAATCCACAAGAGGGAACATTTACCTTTGTCTATGACTGGCGTAGTTTCTCTATTCCTGAAGACGTGGTTGTCGTCGGTATAGAGAACTGTGAGAATTACGAGCGCATCCGGACACAAAGAATAATGTTTGAAGATGTTATGGAAAAGGTAACAGGGAATCGTTTTTCTCCCATATTATTTGTTTCAAGGTACCCCCAAGAAAACTCATCAACAGATTTAAGGAACTGGCTTATAGGCATACCAAACAAATATATACACTATGGAGATTACGACCTAAAAGGTATACATATTTTTCATACTGAGTTTTATAAATATCTGGGTAGCAAGTCTTCTTTTCTCATACCAGATAATATTGAAACATATATTGAAAAAGGCATAAGAGAACGCTATGATGATCAATACGCATACCGAAATATAACCTCACCGATACCAGAGGTCCAATCTCTTATTGATATGATTAATAAGTATAAACATTGTTACGATCAAGAAGCTTTTGAATAAAATTATCTATTATGGAGATTATTAAAGAATACAGGGACGGAAAGATAATCAGTGACAAGGTTGAAAAGGTCACTGTCGATGCTTTGAATAAAATGATTTACGATAGTGAAATATTGTCTTTTCAAATTGTAAAAAAAGACAATATTGCAAAGGATTCTAATGTAACAAAAAATGTTACATTAAAAAATAGAGTATCTTCTATTAAACTAAAAGATATTGTCGAGAGTAAGAAGCGAGAACAAGCTGAAAGGAAATTCGTTAGGATAACAAGAAAAGAACGTTGTGCGAAACGTAATGCTACCCTGTCTGAATCAGATATGGTTACACTGTCAGGTTGTTCGTTAAATGCACAACGGATCTTTTGGGAAATTTTTGACTCAGAAATATTTATAACACGAAAACATTTGTGTGAAAAGTTTCATATGATACCGATGACAGCCTCTCGGGTAATAAAGGAACTCGTAGAATGTCGTCTTATTATTAGACATGGTTCAAAAAAAGCAGGGCATTATGAGATTTCGGAGAAGATACGCATGAGAAAGGATGATGAGTAATATTTAATAGATAGAATCTGCGAATAGGTAAAAGAATAATAGAATTTTATCAATGCTAAAATTTTATGTAACAAAAAATGTTATATTTAATCAGAGTTGAGTCATATTTTTACAGAAAAACGATCTAAAAAAGAAAGTTTTCATTATTTTCGTTGGTCATTTCGTTAATATGTCGTACCTTTGCACTTGAACACTTGGCCGTGCCTATAAGTGTTCGCCTCGCGCCGTGCGGAGGTCAAAAAAATTGGTTTCGAGCCACTGACGGACTGAGTGGCCACGAGTTTACTGTTGGAGCAGCGCCCTTAGCTGCATTATCGAGGTTGTTTACAGCCTTCAGTTCAAACTTAAAAAGGAGTGGCCGTAACGGCGGCAGCTCACTCGTAACAGTAAACAGCCCCGACAAGGCTGCCAGTAGGGGCATAAAGAAACCAATTCAGTATGAAAAAGAAAATTTTGTTCTCAACTCTGGCCATCATGGCTATGATGTGTATGTGCGTGTTCATCGCCTGTGGCGGTGATGACAAGGACGATGACCTTCCCGACGGCTACCAGAAGACGACGGAAGGTGTTCACCGTATGGAAGTGTCCGTCGATGGTGACCTCACCGGCTGGAACGGTAAGTTTGCCTTTGTGGCCGTCTGCGGTGACGGTACTCGCGGTTATGTGAAACTCTACGAGAACGGCCAGCAGATCTCTGGTGACGGAACGTTTCTCGGCGAAGAATTGCGAGACTACACCATCGAGACAGATGCCAAGTGCGACCAGATGACCTTGACGGCTACGCTTAGTCATGGTGCCTCTGCCTCTGTCAGCCCGGTGACGGTAACCCTGAAGAGTTATATCAACGGCCAGCCAAAGAAGGCGAAGACGGTAGAGTTCACCGACTCGTACAAGACGATTGTCTTTAATGCCGAGCTTGACGCGGATAAGTAATGATGTACTATGGCTATAGAATGATCATATTACGTCCTCTGTCTTCTGAATTATCTCAAAGATATGGATAGTACCCGACTGCATGATAGCGAGTTC
>JAEEGL016155404.1_pt1 | contig 12929 bp, 10 predicted proteins | sample 9134231 | NCBI WGS metagenome assembly JAEEGL01 (sample SAMN16246548, study PRJNA631951) | gut metagenome | biome: gut microbiome; feature: rumen; material: fiber-attached | host: Bos | place: Iran: Karaj | collected 2018-10 | reverse complement strand
GCAGTTGGTAGCGTACTACGTTCGGGACGTAGGGGTCGTCCGTTCGAGTCGGATCATCCCGACAAGCCGCCAGGAATGGCGGCTTGTTTCGTATTTCCCCCTTACAGGATGCCGACCCGCTTCAGGATGAAGTCCACGTTCTTGAGATAGTAGTCCAGCGTGAAGCACGCATCGATCTCGCCGTCGGTGAGCTGTGCCCTGATGCCCGGATTACCTTTGAGCAGGGTGGCATAGTCCCGGTGCCCGCTCCAGGCCTCCATGGCGAGAGGCTGCACCGCATCGTAGGCGGCCTCCCGGGATAAACCCTTGCCGATCAAGGCGTTCATGACCCTTTGCGCGAAGATGACGCCGTGGGTCATATAGATATCCTCCCGCATCTTGTCCTGATAGACGACGAGGTTCTCCAGGATGTCCTTCATACGGACGAGCATGTAGTCCAGCAGCTGCGTGGCGTCCGGCAGGATGATGCGCTCCGTGCTGGAGTGCGAGATGTCGCGCTCGTGCCAGAGGGCGACGTTCTCGTTGGCCGTGGCCATGTAGCCCCGCATGACCCGGGCGCATCCGCAGATGTTCTCGCTGCCGATGGGGTTGCGTTTGTGGGGCATGGCGGAAGAACCCTTCTGCCCCGCCCGGAAAGCCTCTTCGGCCTCGCGGACCTCCGTGCGCTGGAGATTGCGGACCTCGAAGGCCATCTGCTCCAGCGTGGACGCGATGACGGAAAGCGTGGACAGGTAGAAGGCGTGCCGGTCCCGCTGCAGGACCTGCGTCGAGATATTGGCGCTGTCGATCCCCAGTTTTTCGCAGACATAATCCTGGACGAAGGGCGGGATGTTGGCATAATTCCCGACGGCTCCGCTGATCTTCCCGGCCTCGACGCCGGAAGCCGCCAGCGCAAAGCGCTCGCAGTTCCGCGTCATCTCCTCGTACCACAGGGCCCATTTGAGGCCGAAACTGGTGATGTCGGCATGGATTCCGTGCGTCCGGCCGATGCACGGGGTATCCTTGAATTCCAGCGCCCGCCGTTTCAGCATGTCCCGGAAAGAACGGAGGTCTTCCCGGAGGATGTCGTCGGCCTGCTTGAGGAGATATCCGTTGGCCGTGTCCACGACGTCGGTGGAGGTGAGGCCGTAATGCACCCATTTCCGCTCTTCTCCGAGGCTTTCGCTGACGCAGCGGGTGAAAGCCACGATGTCATGGCGGGTCTGTTCCTCGATCTCCCGGATCCGGGACAGGTCGAAACGCGCGTTCGCGGCGATTTTCCGGACATCCCCGGCGGGGATCACGCCCAGTTCGCTCCAGGCCTCCAGGGCCAGGATCTCCACTTTCAAATAGGCCTGGAACTTGCGTTCTTCGGTCCAAACCGCCCGCATCGGGGCGCGTGAATAACGGTCAATCATGCTCAAAGATACGGTTTTTCCTGCAATGATGCGAGACAATCCCCGATTTTTCTCCGCATTTGTTCCGGGGTGCGGTCCGACTTCACGAACGGCCGGCCGAGCAGGTGCTCGTACAGTTCGATATACCGGGCGCTGATGCTGTCGACGATCTCCGGGGTCATTTCCGGGATGGCCTGTCCGGCGCCGCCGTTGAACCCGCAGGACATGAGCCATTCGCGGACGAATTCTTTCGAAAGCTGCCGCTGCCTTTCGCCCCGCTCCAGGCGTTCGGCGTAGCCTTCCCGGTAAAAATACCGGGAGGAATCCGGTGTGTGCACCTCGTCCATCAGCAGGATCCGACCGTCCTTCCGGCCGAATTCATATTTGGTGTCCACCAGGATGAGCCCGCGTTCGGCGGCCATGCTGCGGCCGCGCTCGAAGAGGGCTCGGGTGTACCGCTCGATCTGTTCGTATTCCTTTTCGGGGACGATCCCGGCGGCGATGATCCCTTCCCGGGAAATGTCCATGTCATGGCCCTCCGGGGCCTTGGTCGTCGGGGTGATGATGGGTTCGGGGAAGGCCTGGTTCTCCTTCATCCCGTCCGGGAGGGGGACGCCGCAAAGGGTTCTCCTGCCTGCCTGGTATTCCCGCCAGGCATGTCCGGTGAGACAGCCGCGGATGACCATCTCGACCTTGTAGGGTTCACATTTGATGCCGACGGTCACGGCCGGGTCCGGCGTCGCCAGTTTCCAGTTGGGGACGATGTCCCGGGTGGCGTCCAGGAAGGCCGCGGCCACCTGGTTGAGGACCTGCCCTTTGTAGGGGATGCCCGCCGGAAGGACGCAGTCGAAGGCGGAAATGCGGTCCGTCGCGACCATCACGACCAGGTCTCCGACCGAATAGACGTCGCGGACTTTTCCGGTGTACTTTCCCGTCTGTCCGGGAAACTTGAAATCCGTTGTAAGAATCGTACTCATGGGTTGTTGTATGACGGTTCATGTGAATATATGTCCGTAGGATACCGGCCGTTGAAGCAGGCCAGGCACAGGTCGCTGCGCTTCCCGGCCTCCAGCAGGCCGGCTTCGGAGATGAAGGCGAGGGAATCGGCGCCGATCTGCCGGCAAACCTCGTCATTGCTCCGGCTGGCGGAGATGAGTTCCTCGCGGGAGGAAATGTCCACCCCGTAATAGCAGGGGTTCTTCAGGGGCGGACTCGTGATGCGGACGTGGATCTGCGCCGCCCCGGCCTCCCGGAGCATCCGGACCAGTTCCCCGGAAGTGGTCCCCCGCACGATGGAATCGTCGATGACGACCAGGCGTCTGCCCCGGATCAGCGAAGAAACGGGCGAGAGCTTTTTCTTTACCCCGTTCAGCCGCATCTCCTGCGTCGGCTGGATGAATGTCCGGGCCACATAGGCGTTCTTGATCAGGGCCATCTCCAGCGGGATGCCGCTGGCTTCCGCATAGCCCATGGCCGCGCTCACCCCCGAATCCGGGACGCCGACGACGAGATCCGCTTCGGCGGGATGTTCCTGGAACAGGATCCTTCCGGATTCCTTGCGGAAAGCATGCACGTTGATGCCCTCCAGGTCGCTGTCCGGCCGGGCGAAATAGATATACTCCATGGCACACAGGGCGTTGCGCGTGGCGGTCGGCCAGGAGCGGCTCTCCATACCGCCCGCCGTCATGCGGATGATCTCCCCCGGCCTTACGTCCCGGATGGACTGTGCGCTGACGGCCCTGAGGGCGCATGTCTCGCTCGCGACCGCGAATCCTCCGTCCAGCCTGCCGACGGAAAGCGGCCGGAGTCCGTACCTGTCCCGGCAGGCGTAAAGGGCGTCGGGGGCGAGGACCAGGAGCGAGAAGGCGCCGTCGATTCGGTTCAGGACCCGGGACAGCGACAGGCCGTTGAGTTCGGCCCCTCCCCGCAGGGATTCGCCGAGCAACGCTCCGAAAAGCTCGCTGTCGGAGGAGGACAGCAGCAGGACGCCGTGTGCCGAAAGGACATCGGCCAATTCCTGCGCATTGGCGATATTGCCGTTGTGGGCCGTGGCGAAACCGCCGCAGTGCCGGCGGAACACGAAAGGCTGGACATTGTCCGCCCCGCGGCCGCCGAAAGTGCCGTAACGGACATGCCCGATCGCGCAGGTGCTTTCCACCCGCCCGGCCCAGGTTTCCGGAAGGACGGCGGAAACCAGTCCCAGACCCTTCTTGAGCAGGAACCTGCCGTCCTTGTCGGGACAGGCGATGCCGCATCCCTCCTGGCCCCGGTGCTGAAGGAAGGCGAGGCCCGTCCTTACGACACTGGCGGCCCTATCGACGCCGAAAACGCCGAATACTCCGCATTCTTCATGGAGTTGCCCGGTCATCTCACGATGATGGCGTCCCGGTCGGGGCCGACGGAAATCATGCGGATCCGGCAGCCCGTTTCCCCCTCGATGAAAGCGACATAATCCTTGAAACGGGAGGGGAGAGAATCGTAATCCCGGATGCCGGTAAGGTCCTGCTTCCAGCCCTGGAATTCCGTATAGACGGGCACGGCGCCGACCCCGCCGTCATAGGGATACGTGCTGACGGGCCGGCCGTCGACAAGGTAGGATGTCGCGACCTTGACCGTGTCGAAACCGTCCAGTACGTCGGATTTCATCATGATCAGGTCCGTGACGCCGCTCATCATGACGGCGTATCTGAGCGCCACCAGGTCGAGCCAGCCGCAGCGGCGGGAGCGTCCGGTGGTGGCCCCGAATTCATGTCCGACCGTGCGCAGCCTTTCCCCCGTCCCGTCGGAAAGTTCCGTCGGGAAGGGGCCGCTGCCGACCCGGGTGCAATAGGCCTTGAAGATCCCGTAGACGCGGCCGATCCTGGCGGGAGCGATGCCCAGGCCGGTGCAGACGCCGGCGGCCATCGTGTTGGAGGAGGTCACGAAGGGATAGGACCCGAAATCGATGTCCAGCAGCGACCCCTGGGCGCCTTCCGCCAGGATGGGGATGTCTTTGTCCAGATAGTCGTTCACCAGGAATTCGGTATCCGTGATCCGGAAGCGTTTCAGTCCCTGGACGGCTTCCATCCAGCGCTGCTCGTATTCGTCCATGTCATAGGTGAAGCCGGGATACTGTGCCAGCAGGCCCTGGTGTTTGGCCTTGAGGTACTGATACTTCTGAAGGAACTGATCCGTGAGCAGGTCTCCGAACCGGAGGCCGTTGCGGCCGGTCTTGTCCATGTATGCGGGACCGATCCCCTTCAGGGTGGACCCGATCTTGGCGGCGCCCTTGGCCGCTTCGCTCGCGGCGTCCAGCAGGCGGTGCGTCGGCAGGATCAGGTGTGCGCGGGTCGAGATCACGAGCCGACCGGCGACTTCCACCCCGGCCGCTTCGATGGCGGCGATCTCTTCCGACAGGATGACCGGATCCACGACGACGCCGTTGCCGATGACATTCATCACGCCCGCGCGGAAAATCCCGGACGGAACGGTGTGCAGCACATGCATCTGCTGCCGGATGCTGATGGAATGGCCGGCATTGGGCCCTCCCTGGAAACGGGCGACCACGGGATAGTCGGCGGCCAGGCAGTCCACGACCTTCCCCTTTCCCTCGTCCCCCCACTGGAGGCCGAGGACGACATCTGTCTTTTTCATATGGTTCTGTGTTACAAGCATCGGATGAAATCCATGAACAGGGGATGCGGGGACAGGACCGTCGAGGAATACTCGGGATGGAACTGTGTGCCGACAAACCACTTCAGGGACGGGATTTCCACGATTTCGACCAGGTCGTTCTCCGGATTCCGGCCCGAGCAGCGCATCCCGGCCTGATCGAAACGGTCGCGGTAAGCGTTGTTGAATTCATACCGGTGGCGGTGGCGCTCCCGGACTGTGTCCTGTCCGTAGATCTCCCGGACCCGGCTCCCCGCCGCCAGGTCGCAGGCATAGGCGCCCAGGCGCATCGTGCCCCCGAGGCGGCGCAGCGCTTTCTGGCTCTCCATCAGGTCGATGACATTGTCCTGCGTTTCAGGATTGATTTCCGTCGTGTGCGCGTCGGGAAGGCCGAGGACGTTCCGGGCGAATTCGACGACCATCATCTGCATGCCCAGGCAGATTCCGAAGGCCGGGATGTCATGGGTCCGGGCATAGCGCACCGCCTCGATCTTCCCGTCGGTCCCGCGGGTGCCGAATCCAGGACAGATGACGATGCCGTCGAGTCCGGCGAGGGCCTTCTCCACGTTTTCCGCGTCGATTTCTTCGCTGTTGATGAACCGGATGTCCACCCGTTTCCCCGCATGGATGCCCGCGATGTGCAGGCTTTCACGGATGCTCTTATAGGCATCCTGGAGGTCATATTTCCCGACGAGACCGACCCGGACGGAGGCCTGGAGGCCCTTTTCCCTCCGGACGAACGCTTCCCACCGCGCCAGGGACTGCGTATGGCCGGCGGCGTCCGTCATCCCGAATTTGGCGAGGATGGTCCTGTCCAGATTCTGCCGGTGCATATTCAGGGGCACCTCGTAGATGCTCGGCAGGTCTTCGCTCTGGACCACGCCGTCGGGGCTGACATTGCAGAACGCCGCCACTTTTTTCAGGAGGTCATCGCCCAGGTGCCTTTCGGTCCTGAGAATCAGGATGTCGGGCTGGATGCCCAGGCTCTGCAGTTCCTTCACCGAGTGCTGGGTCGGTTTGGTCTTGAGCTCGCCCGCGGCCTTCAGGTAGGGGACATAGGTCAGGTGGATGCAGAGGGCTTTCCTTCCCAGTTCCCAGCGGAGCTGCCGGATGGCCTCGAGGAACGGGGCGCTCTCGATGTCGCCGATGGTGCCGCCGATTTCCGTGATGATGAAATCATAGGCCCCGCTCCCGGCATTCGCGCGGATCCGTTCCTTGATCTCGTTGGTGATGTGCGGAACGACCTGGATGGTCTTTCCGAGATAGTCGCCCCGGCGTTCCTTGTCGATCACCGCCTGGTAGATCTTGCCGGTGGTGACGGAGTTGCGCGCCGTCGTCCTTATGCCCGTAAAGCGCTCGTAGTGACCCAGGTCGAGGTCCGTCTCGACACCGTCCTCGGTGACGTAGCATTCCCCGTGCTCATAGGGATTGAGCGTTCCCGGGTCGATGTTGATATACGGATCGAATTTCTGGATGGTTACCCGGTAACCGCAGGCCTGGAGCAGGCAACCGATGCTGGAGGAGATGATCCCTTTACCGAGGGAGGAAACCACGCCTCCCGTCACGAATACATACTTGCTGTTGTCCATCTTTGTTATCGTTCGTTCTCATGGGAAAACCGATGAAGGCCGGTCCGTCCTGGCCAGCCTTCATCCCCATCCTGTTCATGCAGTCGTCCTGTGTCTTGCACGTCCGGAGAGCGGGTACTCCGGGATACAAAAAAACCGGGCCCGACGGGGAAGACGGGTCCTTGTGCTTGCACTGATTCCTTGAAGGCAGGGCGGGGAGGGAGGATATGTGCCGACTTACATCCATAAGACGTTTGTTATCAAGCCGGATTCAAATGTACGCATTTTCTTTTTGAATGCAATTAAAAAATTTAATTATTTTTGCACCATGTTGAAGATTGTCTTTCTGGATGCGGCGACGCTTGGGGATACCCCGCTGGAGCCGATCGCCCGGCTCGGGGCGCTGGTTTGTTACGACCGTTCGACGGCGGAGGAGGCGCTTGCCCGGGTAGGGGACTGCGACGTGCTGATTGTCAATAAAGTGCGTGTGACGCGGGCGCTGCTGGACTCGGCGCCGCGGCTGCGGCTGGTCTGCGAGGCCGCGACCGGGGTGAACAACATCGACCTCGAAGCCTGTGCCGAGCGGGGGATTCCCGTGAAGAACGTGGCCGGCTATTCGACCGAGTCGGTGGTCCAGGCGACCTGGATGCACATCCTTTCCCTTGCGGGCAACGGACCGTATTTCGACGGGCGCGTGAAGGACGGGACCTATTCGCGGAGCGGCTTGTTCACGGACGTGACCCGGCCTTTCGTCGAACTGGCCGGTAAGCGGATGGGCATCATCGGCATGGGGACGATCGGCCGCCGCGTGGCGGCTGTCGCGGAGGCTTTCGCTATGGAAGTCAGTTACTTCTCGACGTCCGGAACGCGCCACTGCAAAGACTGGCCCGCGCTGGAACTGGACGAACTGCTTGCGACGAGCGACGTCGTGTCCATCCATGCGCCGCTGAACGAGCGGACGCAGGGGCTTATCGGCGCGGCCGAACTCGCGCGGATGAAACCGACGGCGTTCCTCGTCAACATGGGACGCGGCGGCATCGTCGACGAAGCCGCCCTCGCGGCGGCCATCGATGCCGGGACCATTGCCGGTGCGGCGCTGGATGTGTTTGTCACTGAGCCGCTTCCCGCCGACAATCCGCTCCTCCATGTCGCCCGTCCGGAGCGATTCCGCTTCACGCCGCACACGGCCTGGGCCTCCGTCGAGGCCCGCTGCCGCCTCGTCGAAGCCATCGCGGAAAACATCCGCACTGCCCTGTAGCTTCTGGCGGCGCTTTTCCCTTCCTGCTCCGACAACTGGTCGGATCCGGTCGTCCTGCTCGTCGAGGCTTCGGCCGACACGCTGACGGCCGGCAACAAGGTCCTGTTCGAACTGGACTGCTGGTCCGTTGAAGGGGAGCTGGAACATCTCACCGTGTCTTCCTTCAACGAAGAACAGGGGGAAAAGACGGAGAAGGAAATGCCCCTTTCGGGCCGTTCCTACAAAGGGGCCTTCTCGATCGATACGCCTTCCGTCCGGAAGGATACCCTGAATCACACCATCTTCATCAACGTGCGGGACAGCCGCGGCGACGCCGCGCGCTTCGTGTCCCGCCACGTCCTGCTGAAACCGGCCGATTGACCGTTTGACGGTAGATATTCCTTATTGGACGGTCCCCGCAATGGGGACCGTCTATTCTTTGTACCGGATCGTCGCGACGTCCGCGTCGTACTTGAAGTCACTGATTGTCTGGCCCGTGTGGAGCCAGATGTCCTTCAGGGTAGGGGTGTCGTTGCACCACAGGCGGACCAACTCGAGGTTGTTGCTGACGTCGAGCGTCGTCAGGGGATTGCCCATGCAGACGAGGCGGGTCAGGCCCGGATGCTCGCTTACGTCCACTTCCGTGAGCCGGTTGTAGCTGCAGGTCAGGTTGGTCAGGGCCGGGTTGTGGCTGATGTCCAGCGTGGAGATCCGGTTCTTGTTGACATTCAGGGTCGTCAGTGCGGGGTTGTTGCTGATATCCAGCGCCGTGATCTGATTCTCACCGACGCTGAGGTTGACCAGCGCCGTGTTCTTGCTCACGTCAAGGGTCTGGATGGCCGTCCGCTGCATGAACAGGCTTCTCAACGCCGTATTGTTGCTGACATCCAGCGCAGCCAGCGGCCCGTCGCCGCACTGGAGGCCGTCCAGTTTCAGGTTCTTGCTGAGGTCGAGCGTCTCAATGTCCGTGTGGGAGCATTGGAGGATCCACAGTTCGGGATTGTTGCTGACATCGAGCGCCTTCAGCGGATTCCAGCCGCAGGAGAGTTCCCTCAATTGTTTGTTGGAACCGAGGTAAAGATTGGCGATCTGGTTGGAATTGCAGTACAGGACAATCAGTTCCGGGTTTTCCCGGATATTGACGAATTCGAGATGGTTTCCAAAACACTTTAGGACTATCAGTGCTCTGTTGTTGGTCGGTACAAGTCCTCCGGTCAGCTTGTTTCCGCTGCAATCGAGTTCGGTCAGGGCGGTGAAATACTCGAGGCCCGCGAGGGACCCGATCCCCTTGGACGAGCAGTTCATCACCGTGACGGCGGCCGCTTCCGAATAGGAAACTTCCCCGTCATGGTCCGCATCGAAAGTGTCCACGCAATATGCCTTGAACGCGGCGTCATCGAACACGACATTCCCGGGAGGGAAGTCCTTGTACTTGATGGTGGCGACGCTTGCGTCGTAGCTGAGGCTGATCCCCTCGGGGGTCTGTCCCGGATTCAGCCAGATTTCCGTCAGGTCGGGGCAGTTCCGGCAATAGGCGCTGGTCAGTAGGAGATTGTAACTGAAATCCAGCGAAGTGAAGCGGCCGCCCCGGCCATAGAAGCTGATCAGTCGGGGATTCTGGCTGAGGTCGAGTTCGGTAATCCCGTTTTCATAGCACATGAGTTTCTCCAGGGCCGGGTTTTTCGTGACGTCCAGGGCTGGAAGCGGGTTCTGGCCGCAGTTGAGCTGCCTGAGTTTCGGATTGTGGCTCAGGTCCAGTTCCGTAACCTGGTTGCCCGTAAAGTGGAAGACCTTCAGCTCCGGATTCGCGCTTACGTCGATGCGGGAAATCTGGTTCTGGGTGAAATCCAGTGTTTCCAGCTTCGGATTCCTGCTGACATCCAGCGCGGTCAGGCGGTTGGCCATGCAGTCGAGATAGAACAGGAGCGGGTTCTCCCTGACATCGATTTCCGCAATCTGGTTGCTGCGGAAAAACAGTGTTCCCAGGACCGGGTTCCGGCTGACATCCAGGGATGTGAGCTGGTTGTTCTGGCAGTACAGGGTCTGCAGGAGCGGATAGCCGCTGACATCCAGCCCGGTCAGCTGGTTATTCGAGCAATTCAGGTAGGTCAGGGCGGCGTCGCCGGCGGCGGGTTCATCCGCCCGGGTGGCGGGCGCGGCGGAAGGGGCCGGGGCGCCGGCAAGGATCAGCGCGGTCAGCTGGTTGGACGTGCAGTCCAGGTAGCGGAGGGCGGTGTTCTTGCTGACATCCAGCGTGGTCAGTTGGTTATTGCTGCAGATGAGGGTGTCCAGGGCCGGGAAGCATTCGATGCCGCCGAGGTCGGTGATGTTCCTGGACGAGCAGTCCAGGACGGTGACGGCTTCGGCTTCGGCGTAGGATACCTCGCCGTCGCCGTCGGTGTCGAACGTGCTGGCCAGCAGGGCCTTCAACTGCAGGTCCCCGACGGGGACATTGCCGGCTTCGGGCTGGTCGAATGCGGCCGGGGCCGCGCGCATCTTCTTCCGGACATTGCGTTCGATGGAGAAGGGGGAAGAATAGGTCTTCACCATGGCCCGGTGCTCCGTGTTGTTGATCCGGACGGTAAAGCCTTTCGGGAAGCCGGCGGGCGGCAGGGCGAACCAGAACGCGGTCGCCGTCTCCGGCGTCTTACCGAGTTCGACGCCCTCGCCGCAGTCAAGGGTGAGCGTCGTGCCTGCGGATCCGGCCATGGCCACGGACGGAACCGCGTCCGGACCGGCGGTGACGGTCGCTTCACCGGCGACCTTTTCGCCGCCATTGCCGCTGAACGTCAGGGACGTGACGGTCCCTTCGCCATAGAGCCAGACGCAGAGGTATCCACAGATGTTCTTGAACATCAGTTCGTTGTCATCCGTTACGGAGACCATCGCATTGGCTCCCGGGCCGAAGGACCCCGCCCGGTAGGACTGGACGGCCGGCAGTTCCAGCGTGAGGCTGCCGTCGGACGCGATGCGGGTCGACGGCCGATAGGGATAGACGGCGTAGACATGAGCCAGGGCCGCTCCGCTGCCGCTTTCCCCGTCCGGGGCGGGCTGGAAATCGCCTTCCCGGGCGCCCGCCTCACCGGCGAAGCGGTATTCCCGGTTGAAAGTCTGGCGGTTGAACACGGAGACGGCGTCGCCTCCGTCCCAGAGGACATGGAGTTCCGGGTCGGCATAGACCCGGGATTCGGCGTCGGAGGGCATTTCCATCCGCGCATGGAACACGGGTTCCGCGTCGCTCCGGCCGTTCCGGAGATCGGCTTCGCTGACGGAACACGAAAGGGCGGTCAGGGCAAGCAGTCCGCCAAGAATACGATGCTGTTTCATGACTGGTCCGCTATTGATCCCATTCGAATTCCCACTCTCCATCGTTGATGGCTTCGGTATTGCTGCGGGCGAAACCGGTGTCCGGCAGGGTAAGAACGATGCGGAGCGTCGGTGCCGCATAATCCCCGCTCCGGCCCGTCCCCGGAAGAACAGAAGGGCTCATGATTGGTCGATTTATTGATATACTTTTACTTACGCTGTCTATTCCCACTCGATCGTTGCCGGCGGTTTGGGGGTGACGTCGTAGACGACGCGGTTGACCCCTTCGACCTGTGTGGCGATCTTCGTCGCGATGCGGACCAGGAATTCCACCGGGAGGCTCACGACTTCGGCCGTGACGGCGTCGATGGAGTTGACGGCCCGGAGCGCCACGACGTTGTCGAAGGAGCGGCGGCCGTCCTTGATCCCGGTACTGCGCACCGGCAGGAGCACGACGGCCGCCTGCCAGATCTTGTCATACAGTCCTTCGCTCCGCAGCGCGTCGATGAACACGGCGTCGGCTTCCTGGAGGATGTGGATGCGCTCCGGCGTCAGTTCGCCGAGGCAGCGGACGCCCAGGCCCGGCCCCGGGAACGGGTGGCGGCCCAGGAAATGGCGGTCGAGTCCGAGCATGGCGCCCACTTCGCGCACCTCGAACTTGTAGAGGTACTTCAACGGCTCCACAAGGCCGAAGTTCAGGTCCTCGGGCAGGCCGCCCACGTTGTGGTGGCTCTTGATCGTGCCCTTGTCGGAGAAGGATTCGGCGATGTCCGGCCAGATGGTGCCCTGGGCCAGCCACTTGGCGTCCTTGACCTTGCGCGCCTCGTCGGCGAAGACGTCGATGAAGGTCTTGCCGATGGCCTTGCGCTTGAGCTCCGGATCGGTGATGCCCTTGCAGGCGGCGAAGAAGCGGTCCGCGGCGCGGACGCCGATCACGTTGAGGCCCATCCCCTCGTAACTCGCGAGCACGTCCTCGAACTCGTTTTTCCGGAGCAGGCCGTGGTCCACGAAGATGCAGACGAGCTTGTGGCCGATGGCCTTGTCTACCAGCAGGGCGGTGACGGTGGAGTCCACACCGCCGGAAAGGCCGAGTACGACGGTGTCGCCGCCGACCTGGGCACTGATTTCCGCGACGGCAGCGTCGATGAACTGCCGGGGATTCAGTTTTTCTCCATTATACATAGCAAAAAGGATTGATTTTCAAGCGTCTAACCCCATTCGATCGTGGCCGGGGGTTTGGAGGAAACGTCGTAAACGACGCGGTTGACGCCGCGGACCTTGTTGATGATCTCGTTGGAGACAGCGGCGAGGAAGTCGTGGGGGAGGGGGAACCAGTCGGCGGTCATGCCGTCGGTGGAGACGACGGCGCGGAGGACGACCGGGTGTTCATAGGTGCGCTCGTCGCCCATGACGCCGACGCTCCGGACGGGCAGGAGGATCACGCCGGCCTGCCAGATCGCGTCGTAGAGGGTTTTCGCCTCGAGAAGCGGGTCGGAGGCGGAGCGGAGGTGGAGGGCGGAGCAGTCGTAGGCGCGGAGGGCGCGGATGAAGATGTCGTCGGCCTCGCGGAGGATGCCGAGTTTCTCCTCATCGACGTCGCCGAGGATGCGGATTGCCAGGGAAGGGCCCGGGAAGGGATGCCGCCCGACGAGTTCCTCCCGGATGCCGAGGGAACGTCCGACGCGGCGCACTTCGTCCTTGAAGAGCATGCGCAGCGGCTCCACCACCTTAAGCGACATGCGCTCCGGCAGGCCTCCCACATTGTGATGGCTCTTGATGGTTGCCGACGGG
>JAEEGL016150147.1_pt1 | contig 12929 bp, 8 predicted proteins | sample 9134231 | NCBI WGS metagenome assembly JAEEGL01 (sample SAMN16246548, study PRJNA631951) | gut metagenome | biome: gut microbiome; feature: rumen; material: fiber-attached | host: Bos | place: Iran: Karaj | collected 2018-10 | reverse complement strand
GAATCCGTCCGCGGCGACGGCGCCATCCTGGTCAACCAGAGCGGCGAGCGCTTCGTCAACGAGCTGCTGACCCGCGACGCGGTCTCCGCCGCGGAGCTGGCGCAGGAGGGCTGCTACGCCTACATTATCTTCGACCAGCACCTCAGGGACAACCTGAAGGCCATCGAGAAGTACGTCACCAACGGCCTGACCGTGCAGGGCGACACCATCGAGGATCTGGCATCCAAGATCGGCATCGATCCCGCCGTGCTCTCAAAGACCCTCGCCGACTGGAACCAGGCGGTGAAGGACCAGAACGATCCTCTCTTCGGCCGCACCACCGGCATGGACAACGACCTGACCACCCCGCCCTATTACGCCATCAAGATCGCTCCCGGCATCCATCACACCATGGGCGGCGTGAAGATCGATACCAGCGCCGAGGTCATCTCCACCGAAGGCACCGCGATCCCCGGCCTGTTCGCGGCCGGCGAGGTCACCGGCGGCGTCCACGGCGGCAACCGTCTGGGCGGCAACGCCGTGGCCGATATCGTGATCTTCGGCCGCATCGCCGCGCAGAGCGCCATCGATTACATCAAGTAAGATCCACCTTCGGCTGAGATCATCAGCTCATGAAAGCGCCCCCGGTCTTTTCGGGCCGGGGGCGCCGTTTCATTACGGGTCTGTCATCTGTTTTCAGTTCCTGTGGGCGATCCAGTAGTCCCGCACGTCCTCGATGTTGTTGTAGATGAAGTCGAAATCGATGTCCCACAGGGGGATGTTCTCCAGGGGGATATTGCCCTCGTCGGAGGGGTTCTCCGGCCGCACGGACCAGGAGCCCAGGGACACCAGGGGCTTGTAGCCGTCGCCCAGGCCGTCCTCACCGCCCAGCCAGTACTTGATGAACAGTTTGGCCGCGTTGGGATGGGCGCACTCGTTGGCGATGCTCACGAAGTTCAGCGCGGGGATGCCGTTGGCGGGGGTCATGGTCTCCGGGCCGTAGTTGATGGCGTAGCCGTCGGCAGCCTTGCGCAGCTTCACGGAGGAGGAGTAGCCCACGGGCGGGTTGGTCTGGCCCGCGGCGCCCACCAGCTCGATGACCTCGTCGGAGCCCTTGGCCAGGATGGGGCCGTTGGCCAGGAAGCGCTTGATGAAGGCGTAGCCGGCGTTGGGCTCGTCGGCCTCCAGCTCGATGGGCTTGCCGAACACCTTCTCATAGTCCGCTGCCATCTCGTCCGCGTGCTGCACCATGGCGGTCAGGGGCGCGCAGTAGGCGTCATTGCCCTGGGCGTCCTGGTACACCACCTTGCCGCGCCATTCTTCCTTGGTCAGGTCCCACCAGGAGGTGATGGGGCAGGTGTCGTACACTTCCGTGTTGTAGAACCACAGGTTCAGTTCCAGCATCAGGGGGGGGGGGGTCATGTAGCTCTCGGGCACAGAGCCGAAAATGGAGGCGGGCTGGTAGTTGTGCAGCTTGCCGTCGGCGAAGATCTCGAAGGTGTACTCGCCCACCTGCTCCTTGCTGTGCAGGATGTCCACGGTGTGGATGCCGCTGTCGTACTCGGTGAGGAACTTCTCTTTGAGGGTGCCGGAGGAGATGTCGTACACTTCCACCTCGATGCCCGGATAGGCTTCCATGAAGGCGTTGGCCACCTTCTGGGTGCGGCTGGAGATGGTGTAGATCACCACTTTGCCTTCGGCCTTGGCCTTTTCATAGAGCTCGTCCATGCTCTCGTCCAGGTTCAGGCCGTTTTCCTCGGCCCATTTGTCCTCCTTCTCGCCGGCCAGGGCCGCGGCGGAAACGCCGAGGATCATGATCAGGGACAGGATCAGCGCCAGGATCTTTTTCATGGGTCATCCTCCTTTGATATGATGGATATTTTTACCCCTTCCGGGGTCGGTGACTTCAGTCGTCCTCGGCGCCGGCCAGCTTGATGAGGCGGCCGGTCCCGTCGGCGAAAACATTGATCAGGTCCGGATCCACGGTGAGAAAGACTTCCTCGTCGGTGCGGTAGTGCTTGATGCCCAGGCGCTTGGCCAGGAAGGTGCTGTCTCCCACCGCCAGTTGGATGAGGGTCTCCGAGCCGGCGGGCATGCAGCTGTACACCCTTGCCTTCACCGCGCCGGGCACGCTCTCTTTTTTCAGGCGGACCTGTTCCGGCCTGAAGCCCAGGACGCATTTGAACGCGCCGCCGGAGGGCGCCTCGGCGGTGAAATCGGCCCTGTCGTAAACGAAGGTGCCCAGGGCGCTGCTCACGGTCATCTTCCCGTCCTCCACCCGGGCGTCGCCCCGGATCAGGTTGATGCGGGGATTGCCGATGAATTCCGCCACCTTCAGGGAAACGGGGTTGCGGTACAGGTCCATGGGGGAGGCCGCCTGCTCGATGTGCCCGTCGAAAAAGATGGCGATGCGGGTGCTCAGCGTCAGGGCCTCCACCTGGTCGTGGGTCACGTAGATCACCGTGGTGCCCATGTCCTCGTGCAGGCGCTTGAGCTCGGAGCGCATGTCGATGCGCAGCTTGGCGTCCAGATTGCTCAGGGGCTCGTCCAGCAGCAGCAGCCCCGGGGAGGCCGCGATAGCGCGGGCGATGGCCACGCGCTGCTGCTGACCGCCGGACAGTTCCGAGGGATACCGCTTCTCGAACTGGGCGATCTGCATGCGCTCAAGGGCGCCGGTGACCCGCTCCCGGATCTGCGCCTTGCTCATCCTGGCCACCCGGAGGCCGAAGGCCACGTTCTCGAACACCGTCATATGGGGCCACAGGGCGTAGGACTGGAACACCAGGTTGAGCCCGCGCTTGGAGGGCGGCTCGAAGAACAGCTCTTTGGCGTTCACCACGGTGCGCCCGTCCATGGTGATGGTGCCTTCCTGGGGCTTCTCAAGGCCCGCCACCACCCGCAGCGTGGTGGTCTTGCCGCAGCCGCTGGGGCCCAGCAGGGTCATGAACTCGCCGTCCTCGATGGTCAGGTCCACGTCCCGGAGCACGTGGTTGTTCCCGTAGTATTTATTGATATGGCTCAGCACGATGCGGCTCATGTCTCAACCTCCCAATCCGCCGGCGATGTCGGCGTCGAAGAACTTGTTGGCGATCCAGTAGAAGAAGAACACCATCACGAACATCACGATGGCCACGGCGCTGGCGGGCTGCTGGAAGCCGCCGGTGGAGTAGGTATAGGCCATGTAGGGCAGTGTGGCCTGGCTGGGGGTCATCAGGATCATGATCAGGTCCAGTTCCTTCATGATGCTGATCAGGATCAGCATCAGCCCGCTCATGAAGCCGTTTTTGGCCAGGGGGAACACGATGCGCATGAACCGGGTCACGAAGCCGGCCCCCGTCAGCTGGCCCGCCTCTTCCAGCTCCGTGCTGATCTGCAGCATGTTGCTGGTGCCCGCCCGGGAGGCGAAGGGCAGGTGCTTCACGATGGATACCAGCACCAGGATGGTGAAGGTGCCGTACAGGGAGGGGATCAGGGTGATGTCAAGGCCGAACACGTTCACCTTCGTGGGGGTGGCGAACATGGCCAGGTACATGGCGCCGAAGGCGATCGAGGGGATCAGGTAGGGGATGAACACCAGCTGCTCCACCAGCTTGCCGCTCCTGAGCCGGCGGCCCCGGCTGTTGATGTAGCCCAGCATCTGGCCGAACAGGGTGGCGATGAGGGAAGTCAGGCCCACGAGCAGGAGCGTGTTCTTCACGAACATCCAGAACTGGGGCGACCTGAACACCCCGGGCAGGCCGTCGGATATATTGGGATCCGCCTCGCCCAGCCAGTAGTGCCATGTGAAATTGCTCAGGCTGTAGTCGCCGGCCTTGAGCATGAAGGTCTGGTACAGGAGGACCAGCAGGGGCATCACCACCGCGAAGAGCAGGAACGCCGACAGGATCACCACGATGGGCCATTTCCATCCGCCCAGGCCGATGAGCGTCCCGCGGGCGCCCTTGCCCCCGATGGTGGCGTAGCTTTTGCGGCTGCCGATGAGCTTCTGGTTGATGAAGATATTGACGCTCGCCAGCAGGATCAGCACCAGGCTGATGGAAAAGCTGATGCCTTTCTGGCTTTGCACGGTGTTGTACAGGGAAGTGGATATGGTGTAGTAACCCACCTTGAGTCCCAGGAAGGAGGGCACGCCGAAGGTGCCCATGGATTTGGAGAAGGTGAGGATGATGCTGCTCAGGATCGCCGGCAGCACCAGGGGGAAGGTGATGCGCCGAAGGATCAGGCTCCTGCCCGCGCCCACGATCTCGCCCATCTCCTCCAGCTCGCTGTTGATGCTGCGCAGGGCGGCGGACACCAGCAGGTAGGCGTAGGCGTAATAGTGGATGGACAGCACGATGATGATGGCCACGGGCCCGTAGGCGAGCCAGTCCGGCGACCGGATGCCCAGGTAGCTCAGAAAGCCCGCCGCCCCGCCGATGGTCTCGTTCCTGAACACGGTCAGCCACGCCATGGATTTGCACCAGGAGGGCAGCATGTAGGGGATGATCACCGCCAGGGAGAAAAACTTCTTTCCCGGCAGGTCCGTGCGCACCATCAGCCAGGCGATCAGGCTGCCCATGGTGATGGACAGGGCGCTGGTGGACAGGGCGATGATCAGCGAGTTGCGCAGGGGGATCCAGAACAGGTTCCGGCTCACGTCGCTGAACAGGAGCCGGTTCCAGTAATACCAGGTGAACTCGCCCTCGGTGCCGCCCTTCACGCGCCTCAAGTCCGACCGGGCCAGGGTGAGGGTGGTCTTGATCATCTCGATCAGGGGCACCAGGATCAGGTAGGCCAGGAGGATCACGGCGATCAGGGTGATGATGTTGTACGGGTTGGTGAAGGTGTTGCGCAGGCGGTTCTTAAAGCGGCGCCCGCGGGAATGATCCGGGGCCTGCTCTTTGCCGGTCATCTTTCACGGCTCCTTTCCGCGTCTGGCTCCGCCGGCTTTGGGTCCGGCAGGCGGGGAAGGGGGAACGCTGGTCACATGGGGAGGCTCTGGGCCGGTCCGATCGATTTTTGACAGCTTTTCTCTATAATATGCTTTATGAGCCCGTCATGTCAATGATGACTCGGGCTCCGCCGGGCGGTGAACGGCGGATTTTTTTTGCCTCCGCCCGTCTGACGCCTTGCAATTTGGCTTTTTCCGGTATAGAATATGAATGAAACATACATTTGTATATGTGGGGCGGGCCCCGCAGGATAAGGCGTGCTTCCGCCCGGATGTGTGGGGGGAAACATATGGATAAAAGAGAGCGTGTCACCGCGGCGTTCCGCGGAGAGGAAGTGGACCATGTGCCGGTGTGCATGTGGAAGCATGTGCCGCCCCGGTACTGGGGGGATGATGAGAAGTTCGCTGAAGTCCAGGCCGGCTTTTACCGCACGACGGACGTGGATTTCATGAAGCTGTCGGGGGACAAGTATTTCGGCTGGCCCTGCCCGGTGCTCTCCCCGGACATGAAGGCCGCCGACCTGTATAAGGCCGAGCCCCTGGGGCCCCGGCACCCCTTCATCCGGGGCCAGATCGAGCGCGCCCGCCGGGTGGTCGGGGCCCTGGGGAAGGGCTGCGTCACGCTGTACCTGGTGTTCGTGCCACTAAGCTGCATCCGTTTGAAGATCGGCTACCCGGCCATGATGCGCCTTATGCGGGAGGACCCGGAGGCGATGAAAAACGCCTGCGCCGCCGCGGCGGAGGACCAGAAGGCCCTGGTGAAGGGCGTGCTGGAAGAAGCTGGCGTGGACGGGATCTTTTACAGCGTGCAGAACGGTGAGAAGGACCGCTTCACCTATGATGAATACCGCGCCTTCGTCACCCCGAGCGACAGGGCCGTGCTGGATACGGCCAATGCCCTGAGCGATATGAACGCCATCCACTTCTGCGCCTGGGAGGAAGTGCCCAACCGCCTGGAGGTGTGGGCGGACTACAAGGCGCCGGTGGTCTCCTTCTCCCGGTACATGGACATCATGGACATTTCCGAGGCCAAGGCCCATTTCGGGTGCACGGTGTGGGGCGGGTTCGACAACCGGCCCGGGACGGACCTGTACACCCTGGACCGGGCGGGGATCGAGCGGGAGTGCGAAAACTTCATTTTGCAGGGCGGCAAACGGGGCTATATCCTGGGGGCGGACTGCTCGATCCACGACGAGCTGCCGGAGGAAAGGATCCGGTGGTGCGTGGAAGCGGCCCGCCGCCTGTGACCGGGCCCCTGTCCGGGCCGACAGCGGAAGGTGATATCTGAATGGAAAGAACGTTTCATACCCATCGCATCAGGAAGGGCCGGGAATGCGCCCCGGTGTGGACCCTGACCACCCCGGACCCCGGCGGCCTGGATCACCCCGTGAAGGTGATGGTCCCCGGCGTGTGGGAAGCCCATCCCGCCCTAAGGAGCTACCGGGGCCGGGGGATCTATGAGACCACCGGGATCGGCGGCGGCAACGTGCGCGTCTCCTGCGGCGGCGTCAGTTTCCGGGCCAGGGTGTACATGGACGGGGAGTTCCTCACGGAGCACTACGGCGCCTACACGGGCTTTGAGGCCGTGGTGCGGGATCTGCCCCGGGGGGAGCACCGCCTCAGGGTGGAGGTGGACAACCGCTTCGGGGAGGATTCCGCCCTGCATGTGCCCAATGATTACTACGCCTACGGCGGCATCAACCGCCCGGTCATCGTGGAAGAGCTGCCGGAGGCCTATATCGTGGGCTGCCGTGTCACGCCCCGGCGCACCCCCTACGGCTGGTCGGCGGACGCGGAGGTGACCGTCCGCAGCCTGTCCGACGAGCCCTTTGACGGGGCGCTCACCGTCAGCGTCGCCGGGCAGGAACGGTCCTGCCCCGTGCGCCTGGCCCCGGGAGGGACGGGGGGCTTTTCTCTGGAGGTGACCTGCGGCCGCGTCGCGGCCTGGTCGCCGGAGCGGCCCAGGCTCTACACCGTGAAGACCGTGCTGAGCGCGGGCGGCACGGATATCGACGACCTCATCGACCGGATCGGCTTCCGGGAGATCCGCGTGGAGGGAAAGCGCATCCTGCTCAACGGCAGGCCCCTGAGGCTCAAGGGCTTCAACCGGCATGAGGAGCTGGGCAGCTTCGGCCTGAGCGTGCCCCTGGAGGCCATGATGCGGGACGTTTACCTGATGCGGGACATGGGGGCCAACTGCGTGCGCACCTGCCACTATCCCAACGATCCCCGGTTCCTGGACCTGTGTGACGAGATCGGCCTTCTGGTGTGGGAGGAATCCCACGCCCGGGGCTTTTCCGAGGAGCAGATGCGTCATCCGCTGTTCATGCAGCAATTGAGGAAGTGCACCGAGGAGATGGTGGAGCAGCACTATAACCATCCCTGCGTGTTCATCTGGGGCTGCCTCAACGAGTGCGCCGACGACACGCCCTACGGCGCCGCCTGCTACCGGGAGATCCTGTCCCTCCTGCGCCGGTCGGACAGCACGCGTCCCGCCACCGCGGCGCTGCTGGAGCGCCCGGGCAGCCTGGTGTTCGGGGATGTGGACGTGCTGAGCGTCAACATGTACCCGGGATGGTACCGGGACGAGAGCACTTCGGACGCGCTCAAACGCAAAAAACAGGAGATCGCGGAGCACGGCGGGCAGGGCAAGCCCCTCATCATCAGTGAGATCGGGGCCGGGGCCGTTTTCGGGTATCACGATCCCTTCGGCGAGTCCAAATGGTCCGAGGAACGCCAGAGCGCCATCCTGGAGGAACAGCTCCGGGCGGTGCTGAGCGACCCGGACGTGAGCGGCGTGTTTATCTGGCAGTTCGCCGACTGCCGGGTGGACGACAAGTGGGCCCTGATGCGCCCCCGCACCTACAACAACAAGGGCGTGGTGGACGAGTACCGGCGCCCCAAGAACGCCTACTGGACCGTGAAGTCCCTGTTCCGGGGATGACATTTATGGTCGAAACTGCGCGATATCTGTCAAAAAATGAGCGGAAACGGGCGGAGGAGCGCTCTATAATGGGATCATCAAAGCGATCATAAACGGATGGGGGAGAGGATATGTTCGACTATCGCACCGGCGGCTTCACCCTTCCCGGCGAAGCGGGCTATGAGGACCTGACATTGAAAATGGCGGAAAAATGGGGCGCGGACGTGATCCGCGATTCTGACGGCACCAAACTGTCCCCCCGCATCGCCTCCTCGGGCTACCGGATCTATTCCACGATCTGCATCATCCGGCAGCACAACGCCTTCGCCGAAAAGCATCCCGGCGCCCAGCAGCAGACCTTCCTGTGTTCCGATAGCGTTCCATCCGTGGGGGAGACCCTTGAGATCCGTCCCCTGGACGGCTTTTTCGATGAGCAGTTCAGCCTCAATGACACGCCCGGGGCCATGAAGTACTGGCAGGTGTGGGACAGGACTTCGGGGCGCCTCCTGGATCCGTCGGAATGGGAGTACGCCGACGGGACCGTTCTGGTGCGCGGCTGCGTGCCCTTCCACCGGTATTCGGTCTCCTTCCTGGCCTGGCGCATCTGGGAAGAGATCAACATGTACAACCACACCACCAACCACTGGACCAGCGAGCACCTGCGCCAGCTGGATCCGCGGGACCCGGAGGCCTGGGAGTACCTCAAAAACTGGCTCCGGGACTGGTGCGAGTCCAATCCGGAGACCAATGTGGTGCGGCTCACCTCCCTGTTTTACAATTTCGTGTGGATCTTCGGCAGCGATCTTAAGCGCCGCACCCGCTTCGTGGACTGGGCCAGCTACGATTTCACCGTGAGCCCCGCGGCCCTGGAGGCCTTTGAGAAGGAATACGGCTACGCCCTCACCGCGGAGGACTTCATCAACCGGGGCCGCCTGCAGGCCACGCACCGGCCGCCCACGCCCCACAAACGGGATTACATGGACTTCATCCAGCGCTTCGTCGCCGAAAAGGCCCGGGAGCTGGTGGACATCATCCACGCTTACGGCAAGGAAGCCTACGTCTTCTATGACGACAGCTGGGTGGGCATGGAGCCCTACGGGAAGTACTTTTCCTCCGTCGGGTTCGACGGCCTGATCAAGTGCGTGTTCTCCGGCTTCGAGTGCCGCCTGTGCGCCGGCGCGCAGGTGCCGGTCCATGAGCTGCGCTTCCATCCCTACCTGTTCCCGGTGGGCCTGGGCGGGGCCCCCACCTTCATGGAGGGCGGGCATCCGGAAAAGGACGCCGTGGACTACTGGCTCCACGTGCGCCGGGCCCTGGCCCGTCAGTGCGTGGACCGCATCGGCCTGGGGGGATATCTCCACCTCACCGTGGGGCAGGACGCCTTCAACGACGCCATCGAGGATATGGCGGTCACCTTCCGGCGCTTTAAGGCCCTGCAGGCAAAAGGCGCGCCTTCGGAGCTGCCCGTCACCGTGGCCGTGCTGCACGCCTGGGGCGGTCTTAGGTCCTGGACGCTGTCCGGGCATTTCCATGAGACGGATCACAACCCCCTCATCCACATCAACGAGGCCCTGTCGGGCCTGCCGGTGAAGGTGAAGTTCATCAGCTTCGACGATGTTTTGAACGGTGCCCTCAAGGATGCGGACGTGCTGATCAGCGCGGGCTTCGAGGGCGACGCGTGGAGCGGCGGGGACGCCTGGCGCTCCCCGGAGGTGGTCACGGAGGTCACCCGGTTCGTGTATGAGGGCGGGAGCCTCATCGGTGTGTGCGAACCCACTGCCGTCCCGGGCGGCGACACCCGCTTCGCCCTGGCTCATGTGCTGGGCGTGGACGCGGACCGGGGCGAGTACGCCTGCCGGATGCCCTGGGCCTTCGATACGGACAGGGACGCGCCTTTCATGATCGCGGACGAGGCCCTGGGGACGACACCGGGCATCCGCGTCACCGGGCCGGATACCCGCGTGCTCAGGGCCGATGGCACAACGCCCACCCTGACGGAACATTCTTTCGGCAAAGGGAAGGCCGTGTACATGGGCGGCTTCACCTACAGCCCCCGGGCGGCCAGGATGCTCCTGGAGATGCTGATCTGTTTGACGAAAGTCGACGGCGCCGCCGCCGGCCTGACGGACGACCCCCTCACGGAGTGCGCCGTCTATCCCGCCGCCGGTTCGATCGTGGTCATGAACAACGCTCCCGAAGCGAAAGATGTGACGGTGTCCCTGCCCAATGGGAGAGTCCCCGCGCGTCTGGAGGGGCACGGGACCGTGTTCCTCCCGCTGCCGTAAGGTCGGATGGATCGGGTTTATGGTCGTTTTTGCACAGTATCCACCTGAAAAGTACCGGTTTTGACCGCTTTTGTTGTGTATAATAAAACTGTTGATAAGTGAAAACAGTCGAGGAGGGGAGAAAATGTCGGTGACCGCGCGTGCGCCAAAGGCCGGGAAGCGTTCTTTCGGCAGCTATATGGCCCGGTACTGGCCGCTGTACACCATGCTGGCCCTGCCGATGGCCTTCTGCCTGCTGTTCAAGTACTGGCCCATGACCGGCCTGGTGATGGCGTTCAAGAACTTCAAAATGATGCGGGGCATCTGGGGCAGCGACTGGAACGGCTTCAAGAATTTCGAGTACCTGTTCAGCCGCAGCGAGTCCGTCACCGTGATCCTGCAGACCCTCAAACTGAACCTTATGGACCTGCTCTTCGGCTTCACCATGCCGATCATCCTGTCCATCATGCTCAATGAGGTGCGGTCCAAGTCCTTCAAGCGCATCACCCAGACCGTGATCTACCTGCCCCACTTCCTGTCCTGGGTCATCATCGCGTCCCTGTTCATCATGCTGCTGCGCACCGAGACCGGCATGGTCAATATCATGATCGCCGGCGCCGGGGGCAAAAAGATCCCCTTCCTGGAGGACGATCTGCTCTGGCAGGTGGTCTACATCTTCATCGGCGTGTGGCAGTCCATGGGCTGGGGCACCATCATCTACCTGGCGGCCATCACCGGCATCTCCGCCGAACTGTACGAGGCGGCCACGGTGGACGGCGCGGGCCGCTTCGCCAAGATCTGGCACATCACCCTGCCCGGCATCCGCGGCACCATCGTCACCCTGCTCATCATGAACTTAGGGCGCATCCTGGGCTCCTCCTTCGAGCGGGTCAACTCCCTGAGCAACCCCTACGTGGTCATGAAGAGCGCCAACGTGATCTCCACATACATCTACCGTGTGGGCCTGGCCAACGGCAAGTACCACTACGCCACCGCCATGGGGCTCTTCCAGAACGTGATCGGCGTGATCCTCATCCTGATCTCGGACCGGATCGCCAAGTCCCTGGGCGAGAGCGGCCTGATCTGAAGGGGGTGACGGTATGACAGCGAAAGCTTCCCGCAAAGCCATCAGGCAGTCCGTCGGCAGCACGGTGTTCGACATCGTGATCCACGTGATCCTCATCATCGTGGGGCTCATCTGCCTGCTGCCCTTCCTGCACGTGATGGCCATGAGCCTGTCCTCCAACGGCGCGGTCATCAGCCAGAAGGTGTTCTTCCTGCCCGTGGAGTTCTCCGTGGAAGGCTACAAAATGGTGATCCAGGATCCCTCCATGATGCGCTCCCTGGGGGTCACGGTGCTGGTCACCGCGGCGTTCACGGTGCTGGGCATGGTATTGACCGTCCTGGCCGCCTATCCCCTCACCAAGAAGGACCTGAAGGGCCGCGGCGTCTTCGCCTTCATGTTCATGTTCACCATGTATTTCGGCGGCGGCCTGATCCCGGAGTACCTGCTGATGAATGACCTGAAGATGCTGGACACCCTCTGGTCCCTGATCCTGCCCCTGGCCTTCAGCGCCTACAACATCATCATCCTGCGCTCCTTCATCCAGGCCTCCATCCCCGATTCCCTGGAGGAGGCGGCCTTCCTGGACGGCGCCAGCTACTGGGGCGTTCTGTTCCGGGTGGTGCTGCCCCTGTCCACGCCGGTGCTGGCGACGCTGTGCCTGTTCTTCGCCGTGGGCCGGTGGAACGCCTACGGGGACGCCCTGTACTACCTGACCAGCTCCCGCAACTATCCCCTGCAGCTCAAGCTGTACTACCTGATGGGCATGGCCTCCGACGCCGCCACCCTGGCCGAGGGCGGCAGCACCACCTATGTGACGGGTGAGGTCATCAAGGCCACCTGCGTCATGTTCGCCACCATCCCCATCATCATCCTGTATCCCTTCCTGCAGCGCTATTTCGTCACCGGCATCATGATCGGCGCCGTCAAGGGATGATCCATCGTTATCCTCCGCGGAGAAAGATCCCGCGGAACAAATAAACAAGGAGGAACACAGAAATGAAAAAGACCGTATCCATGCTCCTGGCGCTCATCATGGTCCTGTCCATGGCGGGCATCCACGCCCTGGCCGAGGATCAGGTGAGCTACACCGCCTCCGGCGCCAAGGTGATCACCTACGGCGAACAGATCGAGCTCAAGGTGCCGATCTATCAGCGCAACGGCATCAAGGATCCCATCGAGGACAACTACTGGACGCACTGGGTCCAGGAGAATTTCGGCGACAAGTACAACATCAAGGTCACCTACATCCCGATCTCCCGTACCGACGAGGTCAATGACTTCACCCTCAAGATGGGCTCCGCGGACACCGCGCCCGACATGATCTTCCACTATGACAATCCCCAGCTGCTGGCCTACATCGACCAGGAGTTCGTGGCCCAGATCGACGAGGACATGGTCAAGGAATTCATGCCCGACTACCTGACCTACGTGGGCGAGGACGCCTACAACGCCGGCAAGTACAACGTGGGCGGCAAGAAGGTGCAGATGTACTTCCCCGCCGCCCGTGACGCCGCGGACAACTGGGCGACCGTCATCCGCGCCGACTGGCTGGAAAAGGTGGGCAAGGAGATGCCCAAGTCTGTGGAGGAATACCTGGATGTGCTGCGCGCCTTCCGTGACGCCAACCTCGGCGGCGACTACACCATCCCCGCCACCCAGGGCCTGCCCTCTACCACCGGCATGCGAGCCGACTCCTACCGCACCGGCCACACCGATCCCCGCGAGATCGCCATCTACTCCGACCTGCAGGTGGTGTCCCTGGACTGG
>JAEEGL015995480.1_pt1 | contig 12929 bp, 10 predicted proteins | sample 9134231 | NCBI WGS metagenome assembly JAEEGL01 (sample SAMN16246548, study PRJNA631951) | gut metagenome | biome: gut microbiome; feature: rumen; material: fiber-attached | host: Bos | place: Iran: Karaj | collected 2018-10 | reverse complement strand
GTAGGTGCCGATAAAGGTGGGGTAGCACTTCTTGTAGAAATCCATCCTGTCCTTGAAATCGGGAATCTTCTCGGCCTCTTCGGTAATGCTGTTGAAGATGTTCAGGGTGGTCTTCAGCTGGTCGGGGCTGATAAGGAACTTTAGGTCAGAACGCAGGGCCGCACCCAAATCCTTTTCGCTAAGCTCCAACTGCTTGGGATCCACCGTCTGGAAGGCGAAAGTCCAGCCGTTACGGTGGGTGTTTTCCATGCCGATGGCGCTACGGCAGTTCACGGGGAGAGCCGCCGTAAAGAGCTTCTTGTTGTCGGGATACATCTTCTGGAGTACCCGTGCCATCATAGCCTGGAATGCAGAAGCGGGGGAGTGACCGTTGGCCTTGGCGTAGGCCATGAACTCATCGCTTCTCACGTTCAGGTGGTAGCGGGTCATGTTGGTGCCTTCGTAGGTGAAAGCGTCCTTGCCCATCTTGTCGATCTCCAGGGTTTCGGGCATGTAGAAGATGTCCTTGTCCTCGGGAGGGGCCTTGTAGATAAAGCCCGGCGTGGTCTCGTAATGCTTGGAGCCCAGGTCGTCGAACATTCCTTCGCGCACGGTGCCGTCGTTCAGCCAAATGCCGGTGGAATCGTAGGTCTTGCCGTTCTTGAAGGTGAAGTAATAGTACATCAGCGTGTCGAAGAAACGGTTGCGGCCCACGCCGTCGGTAAGTCCATGGAAGTAAGAAATCCAGATCTTGTTTTCGATGTAGGAGACGCTGAAGAGACGGCCTTCGGCAAATTCACCGCCCAAGTTGGCGGGGCCGTACATTTCGATGGCCTTGAAGGGGGTGCCGGCGTCTTTGTACTTGATTTCAGAACCGTTGATGTCCAGGGCGAAATTCACCCAGGGGTGGACCTTGACTGCCTCGTCTACGGCCTTCTGCAAGATCTCGCCGTTTACGTTTTCGTTGAGCTGGATATACTGCGTGTTTCCTGTGTCCAGGAAATAGAAGTAGAGCCAGGCGCAATACTTGAGGGGAGTCTGTTCCATCGTTAAACCTCGTTAAAAAATGGACTTGAAATCTTTTGCTCAAATTTAGAAAAACTAGGCGTCCCCCTTTTGTAATACAATAAACTTTCACATGAAATATTTTTGTATGAATTTCGATACCTGTTTTTTGTATCTTTACGGGCTATGGAAAGGTATTTTTTATGTGTTCTTTTGGGGGCGGCGCTCACATGGTCGGCACCGATTACCCTTCAAGAAGCGCTGGAAATGGCCAAGTCCAGTAATTCACAGATAATGGCTGAAAAGGCCAAGGTGGAAATGGCCGAAAGCGCCCAGGGCGAGGCCCGTTCCCGTTTTATGCCCACGGTGAGTCTGAGTGCAAGCGTCACGAGGATTAACGATCCCATATATATTGATTTGGGGGATATTCAGACTTCGCTGGGGTCTCTTGCCGAAGGCGTGGGGGCTGCCGGAGCCAATGCGGCTTATTCCGTGGCCTACCTGGAGGCTTACCAGAAGGCCAGCCAGGCCTATAACCAGGCTTACAATGGAGCCCTTGCTATGGGAATGTCCCAGGCTGAGGCCGAAGCCTTTGCAGAGCAAAAACTGGGCGGTACGGTACACAGTATTGCCGATGCCACCGGAAAGAAATACGGCGATGCCGTGCAGCAAAATGCGGATGCGGCCAAGGAAAAGATAGAGGAAGCAGATTTTAGGATGAAGGTCCAAGATGAGCTGTTCTTCAACGCCCGCGTTACCGCCATCTGGCCTATCTTTACAGGGCTCAAGATTTATTCCGCCTACGATGCCGCCAAGGAAAACGTGAACGCCAAGAAGGCCGCCTTCGACATGGCGCAGAATACTATTCTGATGGATGTGGCCACCAAGTACTTTACGCTTAGGCTGGCCGAAGAGCTGGCGGAGATGCGGGAGACCACCAAGAAGAATCTGGAAGACCACCTGGAACGCTCCAAGAAGTTGGAGGCCAGTGGCCAGATCAGCAAGGCAGAACGCCTGCGTGCCGAAGTGGCGCTAGCCGAGGCGGAAAATGCCTACGACGATGCCCTGCGGGATCAGGCCCTTGCCCGGATGGCATTGGCAAGCCTGCTCCATATGGACACGAACATTACGGCGGTGACACCGGTGGAGGCTCCGGAGAGCTACCAGACCATGGAAGAGATTAAGCAGAAGGCCAAGGAAAAACACCCGGGACTTCGCCAGCTCCGCACGGAGCGCAAGCGCAGCCAAGATGCGGTGAGTGCCGCCCGCGCGGATTATTTCCCGACGGTGGCCCTGTTTGCCTATAAGGAACTCTACACCAAGGACCTGACCCTCTTGGAGCCGGAATGGGCCGTAGGTGCCAAGGCCCAGTGGGAACTGTTCAAGGGTGGCGAAACCCGCTCCAAGGTGGCAAACGCGAAGGCTCTGGACCGCTCCCTTGCCAGTATGGAAGAGCATACCCTGGACAACATCGGCCTGCTGGTGGAAAAACGCTGGCGTGAGCTGGAGCATGCCAAGGGACGCCTGGAAAGTCTGAAGAAAACTCGAGAACTTGCAGACGAGGCCCTGCGCAGTCAGAAGTTGGCCTACGAATCTGGACTTGCTACGGGCCTGGACGTGGTAGATGCCGAACTGGCCCTTTCGAGGCTCCAGGTGGCAGACTTGAAAGCCCATTACGATGCGGTTATCGCCTGGCTTGGCCTTCTGGAGGCGAGTGGCGAGGTGGCCGAGGCGGGAAGTATGTTGAAAAGTAAAAGTGTGGGGAAGGAATAATGGACAAGGTAAAGTTTTTTAGCAAGATTTTTGCGGTTGTGTTGCTGGTGGCGTTGATGGTGGCCGCCGTGTTCCAGCTCAAGGAATTTGCCACCAAGCCCAAGGACAAGTATCTGCAGGGGCAGATGGAAGCACGCCGCGTGCTGGTGTCGGGAAAGATTCCCGGCCGTATCGATAAGCTTTTGGTTCGTGAAGGTCAGTCCATCAAGAAGAACGCTCTGGTAGCCGTCATCAGTAGCCCAGAGATTGAAGCCAAGAAGATGCAGGCCCAGGGTGCCTTGGGTGCTGCGAAGGCCCAGGCCAACAAGGCCAAGAACGGAGCCCGCCCCGAAGACGTGAAGTCCCTGAAGGCCATGGCGGACCGGGCCCAGGATGCAGCCAACCTGGCGAAGAGCACCTACGACCGTGTACAGAAACTCTATAACGAGGGCGTGCTCCCGCTACAAAAGCGGGACGAGGCTGAAACACAGATGAAGGCCTCCCAGAGCGCCGCCGATGCGGCCCGTGCCCAGTACGAGATGGCCCTTGCAGGGGCCCGCGCCGAAGACAAGGAGGCGGCGGAATCCCTGGTGCGGCAGGCCGAGGGCGCCAACGCCGAGGTGAACGCCTACCTGGAAGAGACTAAGATCAAGAGCCCCATCGCGGGCGAGGTCACCCTGAAGGTGGTTGAAGAAGGCGAGGTCGTGGGGGCGGGCATGCCTGTTATCGCCGTGACCGACCTGAAGGACGCCTGGGCGGTGTTCCACCTGCGGGAAGACAACCTGAGGAACGTGACCAAGGGCAAGACCTTTGTTCTGCCGATTCCTGCTTTGGGAGTGGCTGCCGAGATGGAAGTGACCTACATTGCTCCCACTGGTGATTACGCCACCTGGAAAAGCTCCAAGGAGAGTGGTGGCTTTGACTTGAAGACTTTCGAGGTCCGCATGCGGCCCACGGTGGAAGTGGAGAACTTACGCCCCGGCATGAGTGTATTGCTTCCTTTGGAACAGTTAAAGTAGTGAAATTGTCATTCCCGGCTCGACCGGGAATCTCCTTGGGATTTGAAATTTGTTCAAGGCCTTTTTAGATACGGTCAGGAAAGTTTATCTCAGCCACAACATTGTCTTGTGGCTGGTGATTCTTTTGTTGCCTGTGGGCGTGTCCGTGTTTATGGTGGAGTTCTTTTCGGCCCGGACTATTTTGCATGTGCCTATCGGGATTGTACAACAGGATGCATCCCAGTTGGCATACCGGCTGGAAGGTGCCTTGCGGTCGGACCCCGTGCTGAGAGTGGTCAAGAAATGCGAGGATTTTTCGGAGTGCGAAGAAGCTATGGTCCGGGGGGAACTTCAGGCCTTTGTCGTTATTCCCTATGAACTGGAACGCCGCGCCCTTCGCCTCGAAACGCCGGTGATACCGGTATTCTCCAGCGGGCAGAATTACCTGGCCAATTCCTTTGCCACCAAGGAAATTCGCGCAGTGGTGAGTGGCCTAGGCGAAGGGCTCTTTACCGCTGGTATAGACAACCCCGTGCGTGTGCAACTCCATTCCGTGGGTAACGAAGAAGGGAACTACCAGGGGTTCTTGGGTCTTGGGCTGCTGAGCTCCATTTTCCACTTGGCGGCGATTCTCGGTGCAGTTTACGTGTTCAGCTTCCCCTTCAGGGAACATACGGTCCGCGATATGCTGAAGATTGCGGGTGAATCTCGCCTGGTGCTTTTTGCCGCTACCATGCTACCCCTGATTCTTATCCAGTGGATTGCTTTTATGGCGACTTACGCCTATGCCCGCCGAATGGTCTCTCCCATGTCGCTGGAAGAATTCGTTATGGTGTCGGCAGGGGAGCTGGCTATGATTCTTGCCTGTGCTGGCGCCGGCGCGACCTTCGTAGGCATTACGGGAAATATGCGTATGGCTTCGAGCGTTGCTGGCGTGATAGGCGGTCCGGCCTTTGCCTTTGTGGGGCAGACCTTCCCCCTGATGGGTATGCCCTTCGTGGTGCGCTGCTATGCCTATCTGCTCCCGTTGACGCACATACTCAAGATCCAGTCCGCTATGTTGCTTGGCCCTGTCGGGATACAGCACGCTTGGGATTGCCTGGTGACGCTCCTGTTTATGTCCTTGTTCTGGATGCTGCTCTCTATAAGGCTCCTTGCCGTACGCTGGACTTCTTCTAGGCGGAAGGAACTGGACTGGATTCGGGAACACGGCAAGACCAAGGACAAGATTTGGGCTGCCATAGGTGCTGTCTACAATGATCTGAATCCTGCAAATTATGGTTTTAGAAAGCCTCGCAAGGAGCGAGAAACTTCACGCCTGCAGCTGAACTTGCTGAATCCGCAATCAGAATCTCATTCGGAACCCCACTCAGAATCGCAACCGGAAACGCCGGAGGAGCCTCATGCTTAGTATCCTCAAGCGATTCTTGATGGTGGCCTTTGCCGAATGGAAGCTGTTCTATACGGATGCAGCTGCAGTGTTGCTACTTGTGGTGGCAAGTGTGCTTTACGCTTTCTATTATCCGCTGCCCTACAAGTACCAGACGGTGACCAAGATTCCCGTGGCCATAGTGGATTTGGACAATAGCAAGGTGTCACGCAGCCTGGTGCAGATGGCCGATGCCTCCCAGCAGGTGGATGTCCGGCATGTATTCTCTGAGGTGCGGGACGCCGAGGCGGCCATGGCCAACGAGGAGATTTACGGCTTCATGGTGATTCCGCCCAACATAGAGGTGGATTTGCAGAAGGGCCAGAGCGTGAATATCAACGTGTTTACCCACGGCGCCTACGTGATGCTGCACGGCAACATCTCCACGGCGTTTTCCACCTGTGCGCTGACTCTCGGGGCCACCACCAAGGTAAAGCGTATCGCTCTAGCAAAAAAGGTCCCTGCCGCCCAGGCTATGGCTATGCGTGACCCGATGCCCCTAGGAATCCAGGTCATGTACAACAATACGGGCAGTTATTCCAATTACGTGGTGCCCAGCGTGTTGATTTTGATCTTGCAGCAGTCCCTGGTGATAGGCCTTTGCCTGTTGGGGGGTGCCCGCGCTCATCGCAAGTTCCGCAAGATTCTTCGTGACGCCAGCTACGAGAACGAGAATATGCTTTTCCGGTATTTCGGGCGCTCTTTCGCCTACTTTGTTCATTATTGCTGCTTTATCTTGCTCTACCACTTTGTGGTTTACCAGGTCTTTGATTTCCCGCGCCGCGGAGAGCTCTTGCCTATGGCGGTTTTTGTCTTCATCTTCTTCTTTTCTGTCATCAACTTTGCTATGGTGCTGTCCCAGGTGTTCGTGCAACGCGAGACCAGCGTGCAACTGTTCCTTTACGTGTCTATCCCGCTCCTGTTCCTGTCGAACTTTAGCTGGCCTACGGAACTTGTGCCCTCCTGGATGCAGACGCTCTCGAGCCTTGTACCCTCTACATACGCGATTCCGGCGTGGGTTGCCATTGAACAGCGTGGGGCGAGTCTTTTCGATGCGTCCGAATATCTTGTGCCTCTGGCGACCTTGTCGTTGTTCTACATGGTGCTTGGCCTGGTGCTGACTCACCTGCGCGATAGCTTGAACATCAGGACTGGGGAGATGTAGGGCTGATTTGGAATTAGAGATGTGGAATGTGAAATGTAAAGTTAGGAATGATTCGTTTTACACTACACATTCCACATTTCACATTAGACATTTGAATTTTATATATTCTTCCTAGGAGAATCGCTTATGATGTTTGACCCCTTATATATGTTCATATTGCTGGTGACGCTGGTGCTTTCCGGCGCCGTTTCCCTGCTGGTCAAGAGCCGCTTTGCGGCGGGCCAGAAGGTCCGCATTACGAGCGGGCTTACCGGTGCCGACGTGGCCAAGGCCATTCTGATGGATGCTGGCATTACCGACGTGAAGGTCCTTGTGCACCAGGGATTCCTTTCGGACCATTATAATCCCTTGAACAAGACCTTGAACCTGTCCAAGGAAGTCTATTACGGCCAGAATGCCAGTGCCGCAGGCGTTGCCGCTCACGAAGTGGGTCACGCCATCCAGCACGCCCAGGGGTATTTCCCCCTGTGGCTCCGTTCCTTTATTGTCCCTGCGGCAAATATCGGCTCCAATCTAGGGCCCTGGCTTGTGATTCTCGGAATTATCTTGATGAGCGCCGGTAGGGCACTGGGGTATTCTCTGGCCATTGTGGGCGTGCTGCTTTTTGCCATTGCGACGTTCTTTACCTTGGTGACCGTCCCTGTAGAATTTGACGCCTCTTCCCGCGCCAAGAAGTCCCTTGCCCGTATGGACATCGTGGCCCAGGGTCGGGAATACAACACCGTTTCCGGTGTGCTCTTTGCGGCGGGGCTTACCTATGTGGCTGCCGCCATTTCCTCTATTTTGCAACTGCTCTACTGGGCGTATCGCGCGGGCCTTATCGGCGGGCGCAGGGACTAGGAGGCTCTATGGCCGTGAGAACGCTGACTGTCGAATGCCCCATGTGCAAGGGCGAAATCGTGGTGGACGCCGATACCGGCGAGGTCCTTTCCCACAAGGAATTCAAGAAGGAAGTCAAGTCCTTCGACGACTTCTTGAAAGAACAGAAATCCCGCAGTTCCGAACTGGACGCCAAGTTCGCCGCCGCCAAGGAGGCCCAGAAGAGCCGTGCGGAACTTCTGGAAAAGAAATTCGAGGCCGCCAAGCAAAATAAGGACCTTAAGGACCCGCCTCCCAGCATCAACTGGGATTGATTGCTAAATTTGTCTGCAATGCATTACCTGATTGTCCCCGGATACAGCAATTCCGGACCTACCCACTGGCAAACCTATTGGGCAAAGAGTCTGGCCGACGCAAGTCGTGTCTATCAGCGCAGCTGGGACCATCCCTTAAAGGCGGATTGGGTGTCGGCCCTTGACGAGACTGTGGCAGGTCTGAAAACGGATACCATTCTTGTGTCTCACAGCCTGGGGGTGGTCACTACGGTTCACTGGCTTTTGGAGAAGGCGGCAAAAGGCGGAGTCCCCGGCAACGTCAAGGCGGTTTTTCTTGTGGCGCCCGCCGATGTGGATAAGCTTGACCTCGCAAAAGATTTTGCGCCTGTACCCCTGCAAAAATTGCCCGTGCCCAGTTGCGTTGTGGCCAGCGAAAACGACATTTACGTGACCATCGAACGGGCCCGCCAGTTTGCAGATGCCTGGGGCTCTATGTTCGTGGATGTGGGATGCCTCGGGCATATCAACGCCGACTCCAACCTGGGCGAATGGGAACAGGGTCGGAAAATACTGGCCGAATTCGAAAAGACGCTAGGGTTGTAGGGCTCTTTCTTGACATTCCCGCGAAGGCGGGGATCTTTAATCTTTCAGATAAAATTTCTGCCCGCTTTTGAACATAAGTATAATGGGGAGGGTCGGCGCTTCGAACAAGCCGTCCTCGAGAACGCCGCTTTTCAGAAGCTGACCGTTAAGGCTGAACATCCTGTATGGGGAGCCGGGCTTGACGTTTGCTATGCGGTAACGTTTTTGTCCAAGCCTCATAAAGCCTGCTTTCGCCTGGATAGGTTTCAGGCTTGTGGTAGAGGAGTCTCCGACTGCATCCACCGACTTGACTGTTGGCGGTTTGTAATAGCCCGAATCAAGGGAGAAAGCCGTGGAATCTATTCCGATGAACGGGGCGGTAGAATCCGTCGCGATTACAGGACTGTCGATAGGTTGATCAATGGGCTGATCAATAGGCTGATCGTTCGCTATTGAATCATTGTATACTACAGGTCGGCTTATTATTGTTGAATCGTTTGAAGATGACTGGCTGCTACCGGGCGCCGGGTATTTTAATTCACTGCAGTAATTCAGCGTGTCGAGAAGCCAGGTAAATTCGCCGGCAACGGCTGCAAGTGCGAGAGGCATATCGACCTTGTCGATGTCATGTCCACCGTTTCTTCCTCTCTGTTCGGGCGGATTGAATTCACAGCCGGCGTAACCGAGAGCTTTGCTGTATAATTTCTGGCATAATTCAAAGACATGGGTCACGAGGGAATCTGCCTGCCCAGCTGTGCCCTTGAAAACGCCAGCCTTCTGCAGACGCGGGAACTCATCCTTGTACACGTCTTTGTGGTTCACGGTGAAAAGGGTGTCGGCAAGTGCGTTCTCGTCTTCGGAATAGGCGACGCGCGCCACCTTGACCACCTTCTCGGTGACGATTACGATCATGGTGGAGTCCAGTTCGGACCTGTACACCCATGCCGTATCGGTGCCGGAGACGTTCTGAACGGCGGGGGCGCGCTGGTCCATCTTAGAGAGGTCCAGGTAGTCGCCTTCGAACAGGTAGAGGGCGGTTGCAGGGTACCCCAGGTAGACATCGGTGCTGCCGCCACTGCCCTGGTGGTGGGTGACGTTACATTCTGCCGCGTACAGGTTCGCGACTCCGATGCTTGCGGTAATTATGCCTGCGAAAAGAAATGTGAAGAACCTCATGATTTCTTCTCCTAACTTATTGTAGTAAGAATAATAGTAAAAAAGGAGAATGCTCGTTATTCTTTTTCTGATGAAGTGCGTTTTGGGCTGATTTAGAGCATTTGTTTCAGAAAAAAGAGGCACTCCGTTAGGAACACCTCTTTAAATTGAATCCTTTAATCTTTTATACAGCGGACCTTGTGTTTTCCAGATTTCCATGGGCCATCTGCCCTAAACCATATTATTTCTCCGTCAAGTTTGTCTTTTTGGGGTTCGGTACTTCCCCGTCTCGATAAATAACCAATATGGGAATCATCTTTCTTTCTTTCTTTCGGCTTTAAGGTGACGAATAGAAGATCATATCCTTCAAATTTTGATTTTGTACTCGTCCAAAAGTCAAACTCTACAGCAGTAAATCCATATTCATTGGAACCGCCAACCTTTTCGGCTAGAAGTTTGTCTTTTACAGATTCAAATTCTCCCTCACCTTTTTCTTTTCCTCCGATTGTTTTAAACATTTTTATCCAATCTTTTTTTGACGGGATTTCCCATCCGTCCGGGCAAACGACTTCTTTGAATCCGTATAGGGATTCGCCTCCCAAATTTTCTGCCATCCATTCTTGCTTTCCAATTTTAATAGTTCTATAAACTCGTCCGTCTCTTTTATCTTTTATTTTTCCATAGTTTAAATCCTTAATCCAGCCAAAATTTTCATCACACAAGTAACCATTTTTCTTTTTGCCATAATTACCAGAAGAGCAGACCATTTGTGTCAGCAATTCATATTTCGAAGCATCTTCCCAATTCCAGTTTTTTGTGTTGGGATTATTCCTGCATACAAACCCATTTATGAATTCATTTGAAGTACGAGAACTGCATGTTATGCCTGTCACACGTTCTTCTTTCGTCTGTATTCTCCATTTATTTTCATCGCACACATATGCTCCCACGAACTCTCCCTGATTATCGCTTTTACATAATTTCCCTGTAGCGGATTCCTCTATAGTTTGTTCTCGCCATTTTCCTAGTGCGCATACATATCCTTGTGCAAATAAGCCGGCATTTTTATAGTTACACTTTTCCCCAATTTTGACCTCTATTCCTTGCAGTTCTTCCCATACGTTATTTCTACAAAGGAAGCCAATCTCTCCAACAAGTAAAAGAGAATCTTGCATAGAAGCGGTGCATATTTTTCCCACCGTCAATTCTAGGTTTGAGCCCTTTCGGAATTTACCTTTATTACAACAATACTCCTCAAAGCACTCGCCTTCCGCTTCTTCTGCACATTCACCATTTTCTTGCTCATTTTCATTTTTTAAACACGAAATGGGTTGGTTGACAACATTCTTTTTGATATACTCCATTTCTTTGGAGCTAGGACTATGCCATCCTTCGGGGCATTTCTGTGTTTCTGTGTCGGAATCGTGTTCATCCATAACAACATATTTTCCTACGCGTTTTTCATGATATACCCTCTTGTATTCCCATCCATTTGGTCCCTCGACGCAATGAAATTTTCCGTCTTTTAGTGGCAAATCACCCTCATGGCAGGGCTTGAGTATTTTCTGGTTCTCTTCAATTAATAATTTGCAATTAATAATTTTTGTTCCAAAAAGTTTCTCTGTTTCTTTTTCTAGCGATGGATAGATTTTGCAATAAAAAAGCTGGTCGGATTCTTTAATGTTTTTCCCGTTAGCAAATGATGCTTTCAGCGTATCCATAACGAATCTTTTTGTTATGACGTAGGGATAAAGTTTTGCTAATTCCTTTTGCCTTTCAAGAATGATATTTAAAAGGCCTAGGTCTGCATTTAAAAGATCCTGGGAACCAGCATCTTTAACCGACTTCAAAAAAAAGTCTAGAGAAGTGTCAATAAGTTTATCTACAATCGACCAATTTTCTGCTAGCTCAGGAATTATAGGATTGCTTTCGTTCTTGTAATATAAATAGACTTTATGGGACAAGGCATAAAACGCTCTTTCAAAATAGTAATGAGAAAATTTTTCTAATTCCGACTTGGACTGACTACTTCCGGGACATTTCTTTATACAATAGTCATCAGAGCGAATCGCTATTTTATCTTTCTCTAAGCTTCTTATTTGCTGTTCAATCCACTGCTGATCACGTAAAGATGTCGCACGACGCCACTCTTGTCTTTTTCTAAAGATGTCATTATCAATTTGTCCGGATAATTTAAACTTCCTTCCCATTTCACACAATTCCCTACATTCCGATACGGCCTTGGCAACCGTATTATTTTTTCCTTTCATATCTGCCAACTGATTCGCCTTTATGGCCTTCAGGTATGGTACGGATTTTTCAATAGGTATTCTTTCGACTGCTGCTGCGCAGATTTCTACATTTTTCTTTGTGCAAAATTGTTTTGCATACGATTCTGGCCATGAGTTTGGATCTGTCAAATTAACCAAATTCAAACACATATTTTTGTCTTTTCCGTTTGCGCATTTGTATTCCAAATATGTTCTAGAAAAACTTGCGTCGCAATTTTTTAACAGATAGCCGATTGAATCGACAAACACCTTGCCATAGATTTTATCGGCATCTTTCGCGGCAAGTGTTTCCGGACAGTAGATATCTTTGATGCCTACATTTTTTATCAGGTTTTCTGCCTGCTTGTAGTTCTTGGTGTCGATAGCCTGTTGCAATGCCGGATGGACATCCGCAAATGTCATTGCACTCATCAGTGATAGTGCCCACAGGATTTTTTTCATTTTAGAATCTCCTTGCATAAAAACTCATAAAGGAGTTCTGCCCCTGCCCAGCAAAGAATTCCGCCTAAATTTTGTTAGAATACAAAAAAGGCGCGAGTCGTTGCATTTATCCATACGGGGCTCTCGACTGCCTCAAAGCGATAAACGCAAACGACCCACGCCCCATAAGGGCTGTTGCCCTTGATCTACGCGACCAAGAATCAGCTAAAAAGCTGACATAACAAACTGAAGCACACCGCAAAGCGGCGTACCTGCGTGAGCGTCTGCCTCGTTCTCGCTTTGTGAAATGGTCGAGATTTCGTATGGAGAACAAGAGCAAAAACTCTTTTACTCTTATAAAATAACATAAAAATGGACGAAAAATTCAAAAAGTTTTCAAAAAAGGCGTTTTATGAGGAAAATGGCGAAATTTTGCCAAAAGAGATGGTCATTGATACATAAAAACTGATTGGCGTAATGAATTGTCAATACATTTTCGTTAAAATTTATTGACTTGTAAATGCAAATTGTGTATATTTACGGAAAAAGGAGCTTGACTATGGCTACGCTGCAAATGAGGGTCGATGACGACCTGAAAAAGAAGTCGGACGATTTGTTCCAGTCTCTCGGTATGGATACCTCTACGGCTATCCGTATTTTTCTGACTTTTGCCATCGAACATAATGGCATTCCTTTTGATGTTCGCCATGCTTCTGAAGACTTGTCCTTGGAAAAAGCTATTAGCGATACGCGTAGTCGAAAAAATCTCCATGGCCCTTATGCCACTGCGGCAGATGCTGTTGCCTCTATGCTGGATAAGAGATGAATTTGTTCGGAAAATAGGTTAATATAAAAAGAGGTGTTCTAAGAACACCTCTTTTAAATTGTTAGGAGATTGCCACGGCTCCTTGCGGAGCCTCGCAATGACGTGAGCTAGCGCAGTTCCTTCAACGCTGCTTCGTTTTTGGCGATGATATCTTGTTGTGTAGCCAACTTTACTCGTTCAGCATTGACAACGGCCTCTGGTGCTCCTGAGACGAATTTTTGGTTTGACAACTT
>JAEEGL015502219.1_pt1 | contig 12929 bp, 13 predicted proteins | sample 9134231 | NCBI WGS metagenome assembly JAEEGL01 (sample SAMN16246548, study PRJNA631951) | gut metagenome | biome: gut microbiome; feature: rumen; material: fiber-attached | host: Bos | place: Iran: Karaj | collected 2018-10 | reverse complement strand
TATACATAGAATATGTAAAGAACTTTGGTTCCCTGAGAACAGGGCGGGCTGGTTCGAAAGCATAAGGACTAAGCCGAGACATCAGGTAAAAAGATGTCTGAATGTATATCGCGGATATAAAACATCACGCTGCGATAAACCAATCAAATTAACCTGTTATGTGCAAAACGCGCATGCATTTGATTGCAAAGGAGTGTCGTGATGAAAATCAAAAGAGAATTTCCGTACTTTTTAAGTGCCGCGATGATCGTGGTGTTTTTAGCATCCTATGCAATTCCTTCACGTTATACAAGCGATCAATTATTATTCAAAACAAAATACAATATTTCTGCACACCAAGAAACCGAGTACGATTTACAAAAACAGGAAATCGAAGGGAAAGTTGAACAATTAATAACAACATATATTGATAATGCGATAAATGGTGTACAAAGAATAATTGAAAATAAAAAGAAAGTAGGTTATGTGTCTGCTGTATGTAAGGAATTACCTGGCGCACCAGCTAAATTACATTGTTTATACGGACAATATACACAATTAAACCGCGCGTTAGAACAAATGGGAGATACGATACAAATAATCCCAAAAACCAGTAATGCACACATGGCTACAAATTCTTTCAAACACTATATGTCAAAACTTTACAACAATCAAGAATATCCTAATTCTATTCATCAGGGCCACCTTTATGCAACAGATGCAGAATACAATCGTGCACTCGAAAAATATGTAAGCTCAAAAATCTGTAAACAAAAAAGCGATGTTCAAAATGATTTGCGCGATAAATATGTGCAAGAATTCAAAAAGAACAATTACTGCGCCACCGAATTAAATCCAGGTACGATTATAATTGTTTCTTCTGGACATGCTGTCATGTACCTGGGTCAAGGAACAATCAAAAACAATAAATTTGTTTCTGATCCAAATGGTCGCGCAACATGTTGTGCATATAACGCTGAACACACAGCGATATATTTGTCAGAATGGGATGTAACAAAATCCTTTGCTGCAGATATACAAAATATTGCTACACAAAAATATTATGCACAATTAACTAAATCGCGTTAAAAAATTTTGTTTTTAACTAAATTGAAAAAATATTTTATATCCGCCCAAACATCGTACACAATGCTGTCGATTACATTCGAACCATGAATAGATGTTGCCTGTTGCCAACAAAAATATGCCAAAGCAGCAAACACTATTGTCAGTATAATACGCAATACAGCGGATGTCCCAGCCATGGTACCATAGACCATACAGCGAAAACAAATAACCGCAAATACCAATGTAAAAATCCACATCAATACAGCAGAATCAAAAAATATTGAAAGAAAATCCATTTATAACCTCCTTATTCTTTATACTAGGTATATTATCATAAAAAAACACAAAAACCAAATGCTTTCCACCAACAAGAATTATGTATAGTTTGATTTGTTTTGTTCAAAACATCCCAAAACCGCAAAAAAAAACGCAGAAATCCGCCATTTTTTCACTAAAAATCACATTATTTTAAGTCTTTTTTTGCGCAAAAAAACCAAAAAAAACGCTAAAAACCGCAGAAATCAGCCATTTTTACGATTTTTACATAAAAATTAGAATCAAAACATCCATATCGATTTTCAGCCACACGAACATATAAATATATGATTAAATAAAATTAGAACGATCAGAACAGGGTGCTTTTTGTATAAAAAACGCGTCGAAACACAAAAAAATTACAAAAATTAATTATAAAGTAAAAACAAAATGTTAAAAAATTTTTCTAACAAAAAGATTTAAGAAAAAAATATTTTTAAAAAAATTATACAAAACAACATGTAAAAAATAATATCCGTTTCAATATTTATGAACATTTATATAAAATATGGTTTTAATACATTATCCACCCCATACACATACTAAACTATACATAATATACATTATGCGCCTTTTGTGTATTCTATTTTTTGGCGCTACCCCGCAGATTTCTGCCGCTTCTAACCGCACCAAATAAATACCATATAATAAATTATAAAAATTATTTACATACTAACAACCCACGGCTCCCTTTTAACAATAAATTTTCCAATTTTATATTTTTACAACTTTTGTTTTTTATTAAACAATTCCCTAACCCGCAGAAAACCGCCATTTCTGGCGGTTTTAATATTTTTTAATAACAAAAAACCAAAATTATTAACTATTTGATTTTAGCGGCTTTTTTAGCAGCATTTGCAACTTTACCAACCTTTGCAGTTAAAGATTTTAACCCCTTGGTTAAATCAGCTTCTTCCGCTTCGCCAATCTTTTCAGATTTTACGGTTGAACAACAATATGGACATTTCGTTGCCAATTTGCTGATAGATTGTTGGCAATAAGGACAAGCACGTGTTGTAACAGGCCCTTTTGCGCGTGCGGAATTCGCGATCTTTACAACAATAAATACAGCAAACATCGTTATCAAGAAACTGATTACAGTATTCAAAAACGTTCCCACATTTAACGTAGTAGCACCTGCTGCTGCTGCTGCTTCCATAGTATTATAATGAGCACCAGCTTCACCACCAGCCAACACATAAAACCATTGTGAAAAATCTACACCACCAATCAATAATCCAACCGGTGGCATAATTATATCTTTAACCAAAGAATTAACCACGCTGGTCATCACAGACCCAACGATGATACCGACAGCCATATCGATAGCACTGCCTCTGTTAATAAATGTTTTAAATTCTTTTACTAGTTTCATTTTGTTCTCCTTTTTGACTTGCCCCACTACGCGTTTTTAACGAAGCAGGATTGTTATTATGTTGTGTAATTGCATCAAGAACTTTATTAAGTGTCTTATGAATATTTTCATCAACCGTTTCAACAGTTATGTCTGCCAAAGCATAAGTATCATATCTTTCATTTATCAATTGACACAATATTTTACGTGAATCCGTGTTTAACAATTGTGGTCGGGTATGTCGAAAATTTGTCCTTTTTACAAGCAGTTCTAAGTCAGCTTTCAACCAAATTGTTAACGCTTTGTCCAACACAATCTTACGAACGGGTTCTGTTATAAAGGCCCCCTCACCAGTTGAAATAACTTTTACAAAAGGCGGTGTTTCTATCAATCTTTCAATAACTTTTTCTTCGACCCTGCGAAATTCTTTTTCACCATACATAGCAAAAATATCAACCACACTGCACCCAGAAATTTTTTCGATCTCTTTATCAGAATCTACAAAAGGTATACCCAAATGGCGCGCCAAGGCACGTCCGATACTGGTCTTACCCGCCCCCATCAAACCAACCATTACTATTGGTTTTGTTAATTTTATTTGTTTTTTATTTCTCATGCAAAATATTCTATACAAAAACAAAAAATAAGACAATAAAAATTTCCAAACACATAAAAAATGTGATATAATGTATATAAATAAGGAGAGAGTTTTATCATGAAAACAAAAAATAATATCAGACTTATGTCTTTAGTTGCGTCAACAATGTTATTGTCTTTCCCGTCAATGGCAAAAACAACTATTTATGACAACAGCGCAACTGCACATAATATAAATATGTTAACAGATACGTTTATATCATACGCTCATAAAGGCGAAACATTATCTGATTTGTTTTCCAAAAAAATAGTTTATGGCACGATGACACGCGTCGATGAATATGGTGACGACGGTACGACATTAAAAAACAATTATGTTGATAATAAAAATTCTAGTTTTTTGATAAAAAACGTTTGGGCTGATTTGCAACATATAAATGAACACGCACATTATGTTAATGGACATTCTGAACGCACACGTTTTTATATGCCAACAGTTGGTGCAAACACAAAATCCATAGATTTAAAATACGGTGATATTTATTTTGGCGCTTTTGCCGGATATATAAACTCAAACACAGGGCATATCGATTCAAATGGTGTCGTGGGTGGAATTTTTGCACATTATAATTTTCAAAGATTGGGGTCAACAGTACTAGCAAACATTGGTTCTTTGAACAATGATTCTGGTGATACAAATTTCAATAATTCATGGACTAATGTCGCGGCGGATATAGATGCCAAATTCTATATTGATAAAACTTTCTTGGTTCGTCCAAGTTTATCAGTTGCTTACACTTTTGTTTCATCAGATGATTTATATGTGAACAATGATATTGTATGGTCCAAGAATTTTAATTTCCTTAATATCACACCTTCGGTAGAATTTATAAAACAAATTGTGCCAGATTGGTATGGTGTTTTGTCTGCAAAATATATAGCACACTTTGGTGGTAATAACGATATACATATTGCACATACCGTACACGATGGTATTGATATGGATGATTATACAGATTTGGGTTTGGGTATTGAATATGATTTCAGACAATTTGTCTTTGGTGGTCAGGTTCATGCTCAAATTGGTGGTTTTGACGGATGGTCTGGTAATTTAAATGTTAAATATCATTTCTAAAAAAAAAAACGACCTTTTGGTCGTTTTTTTTATTATTTAGTTTAACGCGGCCAATCTTTCTAATTGGTCAGCACTGATTAACGCATCAATCATTTCATCAAGCCCTTCCCCACCAGCAAGAATATCGTCCAACTTATAAAGTGTTAATTTTATACGATGATCTGTAACACGTTGTTCTGGGAAATTATAAGTTCTGATTTTTTCACTTCTGTCCCCCGATCCAACCATACTGCGTCTTGAAGCATTAGAAGCATCCATTTGTTCATTGCGTTGTTTTTCATATAAGCGCGAACGCAATACCGCCATAGCAGTAGCCTTGTTTTGTAATTGAGAGCGTTCGTTTTGACAAGTCACAACTATACCAGTCGGGAAATGGGTAATACGAATCGCGGAATCAGTTTTATTAACATGTTGCCCACCTGCCCCTGATGCACGGAAAATATCTATTCGAATGTCTTTATCATCAATAACAACATCGATATCTTTTGCTTCTGGCATAACAGCAACAGATGCAGCTGATGTATGAATACGGCCAGATGCTTCTGTTTCAGGCACACGCTGAACACGATGAATTCCCGATTCGAATTTCATACGCGCATATGCCCCAACCCCATCAATTTTGAAAATAATTTCTTTATATCCACGAAGCGAAGTCGCATTTTCTTCGATAATTTCGATTTTCCATCCTTTGCGCAAAGCATAAGATTTATACTGGTTAAATAAATCACCCGCGAACAACGCTGATTCTTCACCACCTACCCCAGCACGAATTTCAACAATCGCGCTGTTATCATCAGCAGCATCGCGTGGTAAAAGCGCGATTTGTAAATCGCGTTCTAAATCTGGTAATTTATGATTTAATTCTTCCAATTGTTCTGCCGCAATAGATTTTAATTCTGGATCGTGCAACATTTCGTTAGCATCTTTAATCCCCTGTTGCGTTTGCAAATATTTATCAACCAATGGCAAAATTTCATTTAATTGCGAATATTCTTTGGATAATTTAGTTAATTCATCGCCAGAAACATCACCAGAATTCATTTTGGTTTCAATTTCTTTGGCGCGTGCCTGAATATCCAACAATTTTTGTTCGATTACCATATTATTTCGCCTTTATTGTTTTGATAACATTATCCAATGATAAAGATTCTTGATTGCCTGTTTTCATATTCTTCAAAGCAACGACATTTTTTTCTCTTTCATCATCACCGATGATAGCGCTGTATTTCGCATTAACCTTATCAGCATATTCTATTTGGTTTTTGAATTTTTTATCAGTATCAAGATATGAAACCGCAGCAATATTTTCATCACGCAAAGCATTCACAATCTTGGAAGCATATGAAACATTATTGTCGCCCATTACTAAAACAGCAACATCGATTGGTGTAGAAAATCGTGATAAATCAATTTGATTATTTTCCAGCATAGCCGCAAAGATTCTTGAAAATCCGATTGCCGCCCCAACCCCGATAATTTTTGTTTTAGAAAATTTACCGGCCAAATCTGCATAACGACCACCACCTGCCGCCGTACCCAATTCTGGATGATTTATCAATTTAAATTCAAAAACTAACCCGGTGTAATATGCCAAACCACGTGTAATAGACAAATCTATTTTTGCACATTTGACACCCATACCAGTCAAAACATCCATAAACTTGGTTAATTCATTAATCGAGGCATCTAATTTTTCTGTTTTGTTCACAAAATTTTTGTAACCATCAGCAAACACAGATTTTATCAAATTTTCTTTATTCGCATCTTTTAATGTATCAGATAAACCTTCGGCAAAATCAGCATCGCCCATTTTGTCTTTTTTATCTATTAACACAAAAACATCTTTTTTCTGATCTGCGTTCATTTCTAAATAATCAAACAAAGCATCCCAGAACGGACGCGAACCGATTAAGACTTCAGCTGGGCCAATAAATTCAGCAACCGATTCCAAAGCACGATTTATCACAGAAATAATTTCAGCATCATAATTAGTTGATAAAGAATTTATACCCATGATATCCAAATCCATCTGATAAAATTCGCGATAACGTCCTCTTTGCGCACGTTCACCACGGTAACGTTTTGAAAATTGTGATGCACGGAAAGGAAAAACCAAATCGTTCAGATGTCCCGCAACATAGCGCGATAAACCGACGGTTCCATCATAGCGCAATCCCATTTTCGTATCGCCTTTTTGAAATAAAAACATTTGTGTTTCAATTTCATCCCAATTATCTTTATCAGTTAACACTTCTGCACGTTCAATCGCCGGCAAATCAAGCAAAGAAAAACCAGCAACACGCAAAACATTTAACATTTTTGCGGCACAATAATCAAAGCACCTTTGTTGCGCCGGCAACAATTCTATGAATCCACTTAAAGGTTTTGTTGGTTTTAAATCCATTTTTTACATCCTATTTATTAATAAATTGAATTTCGTTCTGTTTTTCAACAGCATTATATCATAAAAAATAAAGAATAGCTAGAAACACACGGCGCGCGCCGCGTGATGAAATTTAAATGATAAAGATACAAACTTTTTAATCATAACAATCATATTCTAATAGAGATTTGACAAAAATCAATAAATTTTTCGGTGATTATATAAGCAGTTATTTGAAACATGTTGATATTAATAGTATTTGTAGTATGTTCCAGAAAGCAATAAAAGGTGTTATCATGAAAAACAAAACATTTATATTATATGCTTTATCTTGTGTTGGTCTGTTATCTTCATGTGATGAACCTAAGATTTCTGAATGGCATCATGTAGCTGTCCGTTCCAGATCCACAACAAATATTCCATACAATGCTTGGACTACTGAGACAGAAGTTCATTTAAGGTTTTCAGATGGCACATCTTGGGAAGGAACAGAATCTAGGGTAAGACCCAGTGAAGAGTTTTTAATGCATGCCCACGTTGGAGACAACATATGGTACAGATATAATTCAACTTATTTTACTGGCAAACAGTGGTCCAGGTAAAAAATTCACATAACACCGAATTTAAAAAACAAGGAATAAAAAAACCGCCATTTCTGGCGGTTTTTACATTATTAACGCAATCCTACATTGAAAGTATCACCCCAATCAGCAACCGTTTGACCACCGACTGTACAATGCAATGCATCAAAACCTTTTTCTACCTGTTTCTTTTTGATAACTACGCCAGATACAACACCACCTACTGTTCCCAAAACTACACCAGCTGTCAAATCAGATGCCAAACGTATTGTATTAAAATTACCCTCGGAATCTTTCCATACACTGCGGTTTTTATCATCTTTGGCATATGTATAAAAATCATCTAGTACTTTTTTTGCCCTTGTCACAGCCGCAGCTTTATCATCCGGTTTGTTTACAACCGATTGCTGCTGTGGCACATTAGAAGTATTTAGATTTCCCGATGGCGCACTAGCCGCTGGCTTTTCATGACCTTTACAAAACAATTCTTGCATACAAACATCATGATCGATTCTGTCTTGACATGGAACAGGGTTCGCTGCTTCATATTCTGCAAAAGAATCATAGCCATGCTCTTTTAAATAGTTTTTATCAATCTTGTAATATTGATGCCCATAAACTCTTGTACCATCTGGACATATTAAATTTATATCTAAATAATATTTCCTACAATCCACACCATTACAAGGTTCTTCTTTAATCTCTACACAATCTTTCTTGTCCTTGTCCCATATATAACCTTCTGGACACATACATGTCTTGTTTGCCGCATCCCAAGTAAGACCTTTTTTACAACATGCATATGCTTCTGGATTACTAGAATACTGTGCACAAGGATCCGTATTTACCGGTGGTTGTACTTCAACAGGTATTTCTACACAATCTCTTTTTTGATAATCAAATTTTTTACCTTCTTCACATAGACATTCGTTTTTAACATTGTCCCATTCTTTTCCCACCTCACAACAAATACGTTTTTGTTCATTATCCGGATATTTTTCTTTACATTTACATTCACGACGTTTTTGTGCGTCATTCGGATAAAGTTCATCACAAGTCATCTTTTGACATTCACAAGGTCTATCATCATGATAAGCCTCTGTTACCCCATAACTATCATTTGTATAATTGTAAAGTACTACCTTACATCTCTCATCTGGGGCACATCTACCACAATTAGTACACTTAGAATGGCTTTCAATCCTCTCATACGACACACAACGCCCCCAAGGAGTATATGTACCATCTCTCTCCCTATGCAACCAAAGTGCATACCCTTCCTCACATATTTTTGCAGAACAAGAACGCACATCCCATTTTTGTGTACGACCATTTACCGTATACTCTTTTGCAGTTGTGTTATCAACACAGTACGCAACAACCGCAGCAGGATCCTTATCACTACAATTCGTACCACGTGGCTTATATGCAGCATCTCTACCATCAGCAACATCATTATAAAAATTTTTACCATTCTTTAGGCACCACACCATTTCAACATCACCGCCAGGCCCATAAAAACCACAAGGATCACCAGGGTCACCACTACACTCCAACTCCCCTGCACGAACACAGTAAGAAAAACACACACCAACGATAGATAAAAACAATATGAACTTTTTCATATCTACATCCCTTCCTTAAAATGTACTACTTATGCCTATATTCTATCATATTTGCCCCCCCCGTGCAAATGTTTTTTAAAAATATCGCTGTAAACTTTGACCGTTTTTTGAAAGCCAACGTTTAGCCCTTTCCACACCAAAACCATAAAGTTGACCAACATTGGCCCAAAATTCTTTTGAATGATCCATATATTTACGATGTGATAATTCATGCATTACGACATATCTCATTACTTCGTATGGCGCAAAAGCAAGGCGCCAAGAAAAAGATATATTTCCCACGGAAGAACACGATCCCCACCGCGAAGATGTATCACGCAAAGTTATATGCCGTGGCCAATATTCACGTGGGGTTGTTTTTATTATCGCTTTGATTTCCATTAATAATTCATTTTTTATAAAATCACGAACACGACGTTCAAACATATCCACCCCACCCCCAATACAAACAACTGTTTTGTCTTTGTTCATGTAACAATTACCATGCGTTTTTTCATCGTGTACAAATTGAACATCACGTCCAAAAATCGCGATAGTAATTCCTGGGGTTATCTTTTCTTTTTTTGGTGCGGCATCAAAAATCTTTTCCACCCATTTACGTTTAGATTCTAAAAATTTCAAAACAAAATTTGTTGATGTTGTCCATGGTTTTGAAATATGAATTTCAGGGTTCGTACCAATCTTTGGACGCAACGTCACGTTACGTGCACCACGATGATTTTTTATTATAACCGGAATTTGTTCACCATTTGATAAAGTAAAAAAGTTTTCTGATGACATTTTCTATCTTATACATTTTTTTATTTCGCTGATTATTTTATCAACATCAAATCCATATTCTTGATAAACAGTATCACCATTACCAGATACACCAAACTTATCAATTCCAATCACCGCATCAGCAAATTCAAACCAAGGTGATGGCATAGATGCTTCGATGGCGATAACACATCCACGCAAAATCTGATTTTTATAAGCTTCATCTTGTTCGCGGAATTTTTCAAGATTTAACATAGATACAACCTGAACATTTTTGAAACGCGATGCAATCTCTACAGCCAAAGGAATTTCAGAACCTGTCGCAATCAAAGTTGTTTTCGCGCGACCAGATTTAGCATTATAAATTACATATCCGCCACGTTTTAAATTCGAATCGCTTGGTGTCGCAATTTGCTTAAATTTCTGACGCGATAAAATAATAGCCGCAGGATGTTCTGTATCCCGAATCGATTCGTTCCAAGCATGTGCAATCTCTGTCATATTACATGGGCGATAAACATTTAAATTTGGAATCAAACGCAATGATGGTAATTGTTCAATTGGTTGATGGGTTGGTCCATCTTCACCCACAGCAACACTGTCATGAGAAAAAACATATATCACGGGTAACCCGGACATCGCAGCGATTCGAATCGATGGTCGCATATAATCACTGAATACTAAAAATGTAGAACCAACAACACGCAAACCATCCGCCGCCATACCGTTCATTATTGCCGCCATACCATGTTCACGCACACCATAATTTATATAATTCCCATTAAATTTATCAGGTGTTATATCTTTGGATACAGTTGTTTTTACACGCGTATTATCCGACAAATCTGCCGAACCTGTTATTAAATTACATCCCGCTTTCATTAACAAATCAAGATATATTCCGGACAATTCACGCGAAGAAATCTTTTCCGGGGTCTTAGGAATTTTTACACGAGGCAATGCAAACACAGATTTAGATTTCGGTGCAATTGGTTGTTTTGCAACTGTTCCCCATAAACGCACACCTTCGGCATCTGTATTCTTTGAAATCAAATCCAACATTTCTGTATCATTCAATGCAAAACCATGTGCACGCGAATCGTTTTCAAATTTACAACCACGTCCTAAAACATTTTTACATTGTATAAACACAGGGCGATTTGACTTCTTAGCGCGCGTCAAAGCATAATCAATCGCACCAATATCATTTCCACGTAATGACATTACATTAAAACCCATCGCACGCATACGCGCATTTACATCGACGTCTGTTTGGGCAACACCATCAATAGATAATTTGTTGTCGTCCCATAAAACAATCAAATTATTCAAATTCATACGCCCAGCAAAAGCAAGTGATTCAAACGATACACCTTCCATTAAATCGCCATCTGAAACAACACAAAAAGTATTTGCATGAACACCACGTATTTTTTGAGACAACGCAAAACCAACAGCATTACCGACGCCCTGACCCAATGGACCAGTCGTTGCATCAACACCATCGATTCCATATTCTGGATGTCCTGGTAACCCACCAATTTTTCTAAAATTATTCAAACTGCCAATTTTATAACCCGACAATTTTAATACAGAATACAACAAAGCAGAACCATGTCCGGCTGACAAAACGAATCGGTCTATACCCTTTTGTAAATGATTTGCAAAAATAACCGTCATCATCTCGGCAGCATCTAAAATAATTCCAACATGCCCACTGTGTGCAGACAACACCGCCGCTAACGCGTTCGCACGTGCAGTCTTTGACATTTGTTGTAATTGTTTGGCATTAAATTTCATTTTATGATATTATATCACAAAAAGGATGATAATAAAATGCTAAAAATTTGGACAGACGGCAGTTGTTTGGGCAATCCTGGTCCTGGTGGCTGGGGATTTATTGCTACTGATGGAACTAATGTCGCGGAACGTTGCGGCGGTGAAAAAGACACCACAAATAATAAAATGGAATTAACCGCGGTAATAAAAGCTTTGCGTGCCACGAAAAAACACAAAGAAATTGAAATTCACACGGACAGTCAATATGTCAAAAACGGCATGCAATCTTGGATAAAAAATTGGAAGAAAAACAATTGGAAAACCGCTGATAAAAAACCTGTTAAAAACAAAGAATTGTGGCAAGAATTGGATAAATTGGCAGAATCTGTCAAAATACATTGGGTCTGGGTAAAGGGTCATGCCGGTGAAGAATTTAACGAACGCGTTGACGATTTGGCACGCACCGCCGCAGAAAGTTATAAATAAAAAAACACAATAAAAAAATCGCCCAAACGGGCGATTTCTTATTTCCGATAAGGATTATTTTTCAATTTCGAAGGCAGGAACGACACCACCAACAAAAATATTCCTATTCCCCCAGCAACAACCCATGCTGCTTCTGCTAATAAAACAAACAGCAATGAAAAATATCCCATACAAAGCAATAAAAATCCTAAGCAAATAGTGCCCCAAAAATACAACAACCATTTTGCTGTAAATCCGGCATCATGTAATCTGCGTGCACCCAAACTTAAACATGGTATAAAAATAACCAAACACCACAACCAATACAAAAATCCCATCAAAGGTAAAGCTATTCCAAGCAAATCTAACAACAAATCTGCCACAAACAGAAACAGCACAACAAACCAATATTCGCTGCGTTGAGCGATACCATCAAAATTTGTATAATTTGTCCAAAATCTTTTAACAGCTGTTCCAAAATCAACCATTTTTTGTTTTTCTTGTTGTTTTACAACTTTCTTTTTTATAGGCATAAAATCCCCCTTTGTTGAAACACAAACATTATATCATAAATTATGAACAAAATCACTTTTTTATTGCTGGTTTTGTTGTTCTTTGATTTTCAACAGATTTTTTTCAAACAAACGCTTTGATTGTAAATTCAACAATTTACAAATACGTTCTGCGTGTTCCTTGGTAAGTGGAGAATAAATAATGTCTACTTCGGATACAACTTGAAAATCTTTTTCACCCTTTGTAATAGATTGTGGCTTTTCAATTCGATGAGAATATGTGAAAAACACAGTACCCCCATTAACACCACTGTCGTGAATAGAAAAAATAACACGTGGTTCTGGTTTATATGTAACATATGGTTTTTCAGCCGTTG
>JAEEGL014741851.1_pt1 | contig 12929 bp, 14 predicted proteins | sample 9134231 | NCBI WGS metagenome assembly JAEEGL01 (sample SAMN16246548, study PRJNA631951) | gut metagenome | biome: gut microbiome; feature: rumen; material: fiber-attached | host: Bos | place: Iran: Karaj | collected 2018-10 | reverse complement strand
TTCAGAGCCTTGATGTGAAGCCTGCCGGAGAATCGCCTCCGTCAAGACCGACGGAGGTTTTTTATTGCTCCTTGCTAGCATATACTCCATGAAAAATTCCCGCACTTCCGTGCGGGAATAACCATCACTCTAAAAACAAAAAACTCAAGACTTTCTCTTACGCTACTTCCTCTTCGGTTCAAGGCTCATATCGTCCCAGTGCTCATAAATGCAGTCATTGTATCTGAAATCGAGATACTCCCCCAGGCCGCTCGCCAGAAAAGCCTGATTATCTTTTAATTTATCGAGCAAAGAATAATAATTACTTTGCACGAACCCGATGCACCCCTCCAGCGCAAAGAACAGGCTGCACACATATTGAGGGTTGATCACGCAAACCATGTTCTTATTACGAAGTTCTACAATGGCAATATCACTAGCCACCGCCTCATTGTCCGCATAGAGGTCAATATCCTCCTCTCTGCGCACAACGCTCCGAGTTTTTGCATGTTGCCCCCTGAGCTCTATGACGGAATCTCGCTTCAGAAAACCATAAAAGTAGTCCTTCTTCAGAACGACATACATTTCATTCTCATCCGACGGCCTCAGTAAGAGCAGAGAACTACGCGATGCACCAAACGGCAAAAGCGGCAACTGCTCAAAGATCAAGTCATCGCGCCATCCGTCAAGCTTGCCATTCAGAGAAGGGCCCGCCTTCGCAATGACCCGATCCCCAGAGTAAACAAGTCCATTCTTCACGTAGCACGACGTGCCAAAATAAACTCCCATCTCTTCCATCTCCTTTTTGCGTAAAATGAACATTGGTGTTTCAAAACTAGGCCCTAACTACATCAATCATAAATAGGACCCCAGTCCCATATACTAGTATGTGTCAAGTAATAATCATCTGTCTTGCTCAGCGATGTAGCCTCATCGTCGAGCACGAGTTCATACAGATCCTCATCCGTCTCGGCAGTGAACAATTTTACGCCATTTTCTGAAACCATATAGAGCGTTGTAACATGTAACGACTCGGCATAGGGCCTTATAACAAACGACTCCGTAAGACTACACATGTCGCCTTTTTTAGCTTTTATTATCACGACTCTGTAAACAGTATCTCCCAAACGGACGTCATTATAAGATCGAACCACTTCGGGCCACCATTTTTTCGGCCTGGTAATAAAACTAGAACCGTGCTCACCTCGTTCATACTGCGCCAGCACCAAATAGATATCGTCCGTCTTGCGATGTACTAACTTCGGCGGCGGAGTAGGCAAATAGTCGGCGAATGTATGAGTTTTGCGGTCAGACACAAACTCAATCGACAAGTCGTCATGCCATCCCCAAAACTCTTCGCATTCCGGAAATGCATTTTCCAATATGAAGATAGGTTGCATGCCAAGACTCGCCCGATAGCGCCTAAATTTTGGCCCAGTTTTCTGCAGCGATATGCCAAAATAAACTCCCATTTTTCACCTCCTTTTTGGTGTAGAGTTGTCGATAATCATTACCATTCCTTTTCAGGATAAACAGGATACCAGTATCTAGGACCAAATGAATTCAAGGAATTCTTCACTTTCTCGCTCAGCGGCATGGTCCTGTCACTGAGTACGCGCTCACGCAAGCCGTCATATGTTTCAGAAGTAAAAGACTCCACGCCATTTTCCGAAACCAAATAGAGCGTCAAATTGTTTGTTTCAATACAGCAAAACATATCGTCCTTTTGAGCTTCAAATACCAAAACGTCCCCAAAAACGTTTTTACGCAAAGGAATGTATCTATAAGATCGAATCATCTCGGACTGCTGGTCTTTCGGCTTTGTGATCATGCTAGGCGCAAGCCCGTCTCGCAGGCATCTCTCCAGGACTAAATAAGTATAGTCTGTTTGAGAGTGTGTCAGCTTCGCTAACGGAATGCCAACAATAAGCTGCGAATCGTCTGCTACTCCGATTAAGTCATGCTCATCGATGTGCCATCCACGAGTCGCGCTTGGTGTTGGTTTAAATAAAGGCCAAAACTTTTTAGGCATATAATCGATCGATAAGTCGCTGCGCCATCCCCAAAACTCACTACATTCCGAGAATTGGCCATCTAGCGCAAAGATGTCCCGCTCGCCCAACTTTGCCGTATTATATTCAGTTTTCTGCAGCGCTACGCCAAAATAAACTCCCATTTTTCACCTCCTTAATAAAAGCTTAATCCGCTGCCAGGTTTATCTCGCGCCAATATTGGTTATTGAAACGTCCATCGGCAAGATAACCGCAATACAAATCACTATTAATGTTGGAACAATTAAGAGCACTTATATGTAGCAAGCCAATACTATTTTCCCAAATATACACCACGTCATCCTCGGTTATTACGTAAAGAAAATAACCATAATACGCGTCACGAATGCAGACGAGGTCGTCTTTTTTCGTCTCAAGTATCACAACATCGCAAACGCTTTCATGTGCGTAAGGATAGCAATCTCGCACAACACTGCAAACTTTTACTTCCTTGTCATTCGGCACGATTATTTGGTCATACCGACCACCGCCGTAATCGACTGGCGCCAACACCAGATATGTCATCTCCGGCAGAGAACGCCCCGCGGTAATCAGCGGAAGATTTGACGCAGAGTCTTGCACTACAGTCAGATCATCCCTCCAATCATAAAGGGGGCCTTTCACAGAATCGTCAAGTCTGGCCAAGGACTTCTCATAATACACTGCAAATCTTTCGTTTTCGGAATCCTTAATCTTAAATGTTGCACCAAAATATATACCCATTTCCACCTCCTTTTTGGTGTAGGATTGTTAATGTGCATTAGAGTAACTGTATATATTATAGCATAAACTATACAAAATTCAAGATACATGGCGCATTGACATAAATGCATATATATCGCATAATATCCACATGTCCGTACGAGACTGTTCTTTTTTTGACACGATTACTGCACAAAGATTCTAGCCACGAAAGGGGGAACCATATGGCTAAAAAGGACTTATTAAACGTCGCCGTCGCCTGGACTGAAGATTTAGCGCGTCACGACGCACAGCTAGCCACCGCTATCTATGAATGCGCTCACACCATACCAGGCTGTCAATTCTATATTATCGGCACCGGCAACATTATCCGCAACACCGAAGATGCAAACACTGCCGTAATTAAAAGCGGCGACATTGACAGCAACGGCTTCGTAGTACACCTGCCGTTCGTAGCTCGCGTGCTTTACGGCCTCAGAAGCAGCGATTATCGACGCCGTTACGACGTTATCATCGTCATTACGCAACAAAGGTACGTACGCTACTCCAGTGATACTAGTCCGGAGCACTACAGAGACGGCTCTGGCGTCATATCGCTCGAGGGATGGGCGGATGACGAAGTCGAAATGGTGGCATCCTTGATGTTAGAACATATTATGGGACATATATTCTTTCACGAAGGCCTTCCAATCCACTGCGAATGCCCGACCTGCACTATGAGCAATCTCGCAAGTCGCACCAACGTCCTGAATCTGATCAAGCGCAGAAGCGCCACTGGCCTGGATCATTTCTGCTCCGAATGTCGGCAATGGATCCGCGACAGCTCCCTCTGGTCCGACCAGCCGTCAGAAGTTGTTCGCGGCGAGCGCTTCTAACTCCAATAATCCACACCTCGCCCGCGCGAGGTGTTTTTTAAGCAGAAAAATACCCCCTCGGTTGAGGGGGGTGAGTGTTGGGAATTATTTCAAACTACTTAAATCATGTTCTTGTCAGAACGGGGAGAGAGACGAAAGACTGGCGCTGAGGAGCGCGAAGGAAGCAGACTGCTCCGCCATGCTCTCTTCAAAGGTTTTACGAAGGCTAAGGGCCATATAGGCAAACAGAACACCCCTGTCGATGATCTTGTCTTCGTAAATACGCCGAATGATCGGCAGGAAATTGGCCGCATATATTTGCTCGATTCCGCCTTCCGCAATAAAACGAAGCAGAGACGTAAAAATAGCCGGATCAAGATCGCCAATCGCCTGGATGAGTTGAACGTTTTTCTCTTCGCCACCCAGAGCTGCCTGGATTTCTTCGGGGATCGCATCAGTATCTTTTGCCTCGATCGCCGCACAAGCAACCACATAGCTCGACAACCGAAAGATATCAACCTTCATAGCCAGGCGATCAATCAACTCACTGGCCATAGCTTCATCAAGGCTTCCGCTTAAGGATGCCGCTGAGGCGTATGCAAGTATTGCAGTCATCACACCCTTGCTCGCCTTCGAGATGCAAGGCTCAACATCGCCCTTGGAAACATTGAAATCATCCATCATAGCCTGAATGGCTACAATATCATTCTCCCGTATCTCGCTCCACACCTTTTCGTAAATAGCGTCCATTATAATACCTCCTGTTTAGATACTAGGTTCCCAACTGTTACCTCAAATATAATTTTATCACAATATAGTATTTCTGTCAAGCGCGTAAGTTGGCGCGCCAAGCCCAACTCAGCTGTGCAATTTGCCTAGATTCTATTCATTGTGCTCATGTTTTCCATCCGCAAGCATCCTATTTATAATTAATGAATGGCGCAAATCAACCATCGAAAGCGTACTAATAATTGCACCAAGCCATACGAGACCAAGCGTAGAATGCCATTTTCTGGTGCCGTTATAATTGTTGCATTTTTCATTTGTAGCTTCGTGTTGCTTTCAGAAATATCCTACGGTCTTTTTAATGCTGTTCGTAATATTTTCGTAGCCATCTGCCCGAAGCTCCTTAACGCCCCAGCTATTACAAAAGGCAATTTCTATTTGGCCACTTGCGTCATTACTATTACCGTATCTGCATATTTGTCAGCAAGGATTAAAAAGCGCATCTTTCCCGACATTATTATTCGGGATAAGAAATATATTTTGGCACTATTCAAAGGGCGGGGAAGCAAATCACCGCAGCCTACTCGCGCAAAACTCATCAGCTTCATCTATGGCGAAGGGCCAATCAATCAGAAAACTCGCAATACTATATCTACCTTAATTAACGAAGGCATTACGCCCATATCGCAGTATATCGATCATAGCAGTGCAGACAACAATACTCTGTGCATCAACTCCAAATGGGGCTCCGGCAAGACTACGGCGCTATTAATTGCCATCAACGAAAGTACAAAAGTTAGCAATCGCTACATTTACGAATCCGCATTCAAATATAGTGGCAATATTAGCGAATTTGTTAACGATATTCTCAAGACTATCAATGACGTCATGATCGAATCGCGCATCAAAAAGTCCGAAAATCTCAGCTCGCTCATAGAAAATTTTGACGGCGATCCAAAAGTCAACGTTCTAAATTACATCCTCAATTTATCGAACAACTCCAACGATTTGCTTTCTAGCGATATCATTCTCGAAATCAACCATCATTACGAACACTCCGCTAGCGAAACCGTCATCTTCGTTATTATTGACGACCTAGACAGGTTACAAGGCGAAGACGTCGTACGCGTGTTGTCTCTGCTTTCAATCATTAGAAACCTTTCGTTTGTCCGCCTTATTGTGCCCGCGGACCTAGAAATCGTTGGCAAATCGCTTCATGCCTACGGCGTCGTAGATGCGCATCGATTCATCGAAAAATACCTGCCAATCGGCCCAAGCATCGAGCTAAAAAGTGGCTACAAATATGCCGAAAAAATCATCCTCGACATGCTAGTTCGTGCCCAAAAAGGCTGGAAAAAGAATCCCGACGGTGCCTATCCTGCCTTTGCCGCCATTCTTATTGGTATGCTCGCAAAGAAAATGCGTGAGCTAACCATCAACCGCGACAATTTTCGATACAAATGGCTATGTTCTGATCCGCACCAAAAAATAGCCAAACTAACTAGCCCCAGCGAAGAATTAACGCAGCTATTACGCTCGCCAATCACATTATCCAATTACGCAAATCGCGCAAAAAGCATCTATAGCTGGGATGAAAAATTTGCCAATTCCAAAAAATACCAACACATTATTTCCGCACTTACTAAGAAAACCGAGTCCGATAAAGCCCCTATAATCGTTCAAGACGCATTCACGAACGACGATTATGCTAACGTTGTAGAACCATGGGTTTTCGACTTCGTGGAAACCAACTGGGAATTACTTGGCTTCGCTATTCGCGACGTCCTAGACGAATTATCCAGTGTCAATTACAGCCAACTACCCAAAAATCCAGCCAAGCAATTTGTTTATGTATTTAACCAACTTTTCCCGGACGAAAAACTCAAATACGTCAACAACATCTAGCCAGAAACTGCGAATACGTTTTATAATAGGCCCAGCCTCTCTTGAGGCAGTTCGTTTCTAAGTGGCTTTCGTAACTGAAAGGGGGAATAATATGCCATACAAAAGACAAAGACCTGTAACTGTCGCCTGGTCCTCAGAGCTCGATCAATGCAGACCCATCTTTGAGGCTGCAGTCGCCGAATGTATCGGAGTACTTCCTGGCCTGAAGTTCTACCTCGCGGGCAACGAAGATAATTTTTTCGACTACAAAGACGTCGATGCGAACTTACGCGACGCGCTCTTCATTCGCGACACCTGGACAATCAAAGCCAAAAAAATCGCATCAACAATCTCGGATCACAACGAAATACACGAGCTTAGAGAAATCGTCGTAATCTTCACGAAGCAGAAGATCTCTAGCAGCCAAGACAGCCCGTATGCCTGCTTCGATTCTCGCGCCGGAATCATTTCTCTGGAGCATTGCAGCACGGAAAGAGAACTCAAAGAAGCCGCCTCCGTTTCGCTGAGGTATATCCTGGGTTGCATTTATCAGGGCAAGGAAAAACTACATTGCGACGATGCCGACTGCATCGTGCAGGCCATGGGTAGCCACGAATCGATTCTGCAGTTTTACGAGGCAAGCGCTGGACGCAGTGGCTTTTGCAAAAAATGCAGGCAGGCTATTCGCAATGGCAGAATGTGGTGTGGCGACTCGCCATCACGTATCGCCAACGAGCGTCACTATTGTTAAATGCGCGCCTCCGCCGACACCGACGGAGGCTTTTTCTTGCCATGATATAATAACCTATATGAAAAAGATTCTTGTCACTGGCGGCACCGGCTTTATTGGTTCACATACCGTCGTAGAACTATTGAATGCCGGATACGACGTCGATATCATCGATAACCTTTGCAATAGCAAAGCTTCTGTCATAGACAAAATTTTAGAAATTACCGGCAAGAAACCCACTTTTTACCAACAAGACTTATTAAATCAACCTGCACTAGACCAGCTTTTCCAAACAAACGAATACTATGCCGTCATGCATTTTGCCGGGCTAAAATCCGTCAGCGAGTCACAATCCAAGCCGTACGAATACCATCACAATAATATCGTTAGCACGCTAAATATCATCAAATGCACGCTCGAGTATAAAGTAAATCGCTTGATTTTTAGCAGCTCCGCCACTGTTTATGGCACCCAAGATTCTCCAGAATGTTTCGAATCCATGACGACCGGGCAGGGCATTACGAATCCTTACGGCCGTACTAAATACTTTATTGAAGAAATTCTCAAAGATGTCAGCGCTGGCCACCCAGAATTATCTATCACACTTCTGCGCTACTTTAACCCCATCGGTAATCACCCCTCCGGCCTCATCGGCGAAGACCCTAATGGTATACCAAACAACATCATGCCAGTCATCATCCGCGTTGCCCAAGGCAAAATCGCCAAACTCAAGGTCTTTGGTAACGATTACGACACTCCAGATGGCACCGGCCAACGTGATTTTATCCATGTCGTAGACCTAGCCAAGGGTCACATTGCCGCCCTCAAACATATGCAAAAAGGCGTTAATATCTACAATCTTGGCACCGGCACCGCCAACTCGGTCCTGGAGCTCATCTATAGCTTCGAGCGTATTTCTGGCCAAAAAATTCCTTACGAAATCGTCGACCGCCGCCCTGGCGACCTTGGTGCTGTTTGGGCTAATCCCGCCAAGGCAAACGCAGAGCTTGGTTGGAAAACCCAGCTAACTATCGAAGACGCTATCACCGACACCCTGCAATATCTCAAACTGCACCAATAGACATCACGTCTCGATTGACAATTCACCCAAAAATATTCATAATAACAAGGCTAACCATTTTTGGCGCGCACTTTAGGAACCAAAAACTTCAGTTGTGCATTTTTCAGGAGGTGAAGAATGTCAAGAAAAATCACCGTAGCTCTCATGTGGACGCCTGATATCGACGGCATCGTCGACTTCAAAAGCGCCTGCGAAGAAGTCGAAAAAGTATTCCCGGAAAAATTCGATTTTCGCTTCATCGGTACGAATGGCATCATTGATGACCACCGCAACGCGCACGAAATCTTACGCAACGGCAGCCTCTATATGAATAGAGGCGAATGGACCATCAACAGTAGCGACGCCGTCTCGTCCTTTTCCGCTTTTTGCAATAATCGAATTTCCCGAACCGACTATTTTATTGTATTTACTGGACAGCTAATGGATACCGAAAAGGAAGAGTCCTTCGAATATCACTCCAGCAACATCGCACTGGTAACCTTTCGAGATGCCAGCACCACCTTTGAGCGCGACAATTTGGCGGCTTTCAGCATCAAGCATGTCCTCGGCCATTTCCTTGGCGTGAGAGAGCACTGTGACAATATATATACGTGCGTCATGTCGAAGAAAGACCGAAACAACCCAATGAACGGCATCAACTACCCGTCATACGACGGCACGTTATGTTACTGCGATGCTTGCTTGGCAAAAATCCAGAAGAGAATCGAGATATACTGAAGTCTCCACGAGCATCATAATGGTTCACCCCGCACTCAGCTGCGGGGTTTTTATACTAAAAAACACTAGACGAAACTCATTTTTTGTGCCATAATAAATGACGTTAATCGCACCTTAACGTGAAAGCTTTTCAGCTGCGAAGCAGAAGTGTCGGCATTCGACCTTTCTACTTCGCGGCTGAAGTATCAGCCGACGGCAGACACACATCAACGCCATAGTTTCAAGAAAAGGAGGGAATGTCTATGGCAAAAGCAATTACCTACGCTATTACAGGAACTACACGCAAGAAAAAGTCGATCAAGAAAGCCATCAAAGAAGCACTCGCAAAGGGTGGCACTGGCACCGTCTTCGCCAGCACTGACCCCATGCACAGCGCCATTATCGGCACTGCAATCACCGATATCATGGAAGAGACGATGGTCCAGTACGGCGACTGCTGTGACGACCCCGACTATTACGAGATGAGCGGCGAAGAAGCACCGGATGCCAAAGATCAGGAAAGCGCACCCGCAGACAACCCGAATCCCGCCTGCGACGCCAAAGCGCCGGATGCCAAAGATCAGGTAAGCACACCCGCAGACAACCCGAATCCCGCCTGCGGCGAAGAAAAGTGTGTCGACCAGGAACCCGAAGAATGGGAGGACGAATACGAATACACTCCTCTCGAGCAGGCCGTCACGCTGACAGAAGCTCAGTGCGCATACCTCAACAGAAAAGGATTCTATTTCCTTGAGCAGCTCATTATGCTGGAAGAAGATGAGCTTTACGTACTTGGAGAAGAGCAGTACGGGATCATCACTTCGGTCAGACTCTGGCTGGAACAGTATGCCGACAAGGATTATTCCGCAGAGACTAAGTAAAGCCACGTCCGGCTAATACTTGAGCTTTCACGTACCCCAACGGGGGCTCATTGCGAGCCCCCTTTTTCATGCAAAGAATTTAGTAGTCGATGTTAAAATAGTTTCATGATAATCGGTTACACAGCAGGAGTTTTCGATCTATTCCATATCGGCCACCTCAACCTTCTCCGAAACGCCAAAAGTATGGTAGATAAACTCGTTGTCGGCGTAACCGTTGATGAACTTGTCAAATACAAAGGCAAAAAGGCTATGATTCCATACGCAGATCGCGCCGAAATTGTTCGTAGCTGCAAATACGTCGACGCAGTCGTGCCGCAACGCGACATGGACAAACTCAGCATGTGCCAAAAGCTTGGCGCTAGTTATATGTTTGTCGGCGACGATTGGCACAATACCGCAAAATGGAATAAATACGAAGAAGAGTTCGCTAAGGCCGGCATCAAAATCGTCTATTTCCCATACACTCAAGGAATCAGCAGTACGCAAATTCATAAAGCACTTAGCGCCGTTCGTAATAAAAAATCTCAAGACTTACGCGATTTAAGTTAGAAAGGATTAAAAAATGCAAGAAGATCGCATATATTGTTCTAGCAGCTACTTAATGTACCGAACTATTATCGACCCGAAGAAAACCTTCAGCAATAAATACCCGCGCAACACTCATATGCCGCCCAAACCTCGCTTTAAGGTGCATAATTCCGGCGAGCTTCACGATGCCCTAAAGCAACAAGTTGAGGAAATTGTCGCAAGCGGCAAGAAGGTTGCACTCTGTCTATCTGGCGGCATCGACTCTGCTATCCTTGCAAAATTTCTCCCCAAAGACACCATCGCCTATACTTTTAAATGCGTAGTGCCCGGCGTCGAGGTTATAGATGAAACTCCTGGTGCCGCCATGCATGCTAAAACTTGTGGCTTAGATCATCGCATTGTCGAAATCTACTGGGAAGACTTTGAAAAGCTAACCCCGGACCTCCTCAAGCATAAAGGTATGCCTTTTCATTCTATCGAAGTCCAAATGTACAAAGCTGGCCTGCAAGCCAAGAAAGACGGCGTCGACGTTTTAATCTACGGCGAAAGCGCCGATCTAAAGTATGGCGGCCTTAGTATGTTGCTTTCCCGAGATTGGACCGTTGGAGATTTTATCGACCGTTACGCCTATGTCAAACCATACGCCGCCCTCAAAGAAAGTCAGCTCATCCTCGATCCTGTACACGAATGCACCCACGATGGTATGGTTGATGTGCATCAATTCGATAACGGCCCCTTTATCAAAGAAGCAATTAATTCTTACTACAACGCTTGCGAAACAGCCGGCGTCGAACATTTCCTACCATATTCATATACCGTGCTAGACGAACCGCTCAACCTCGCACGTATTCGCAAAGGCGAGAACAAATATATCATTCGTGAAGTTTTCGCTAAACTCTATCCAGGTTTTGAAGCTCCGCCAAAAACACCAATGCCACGCCCAATGAATGAGTGGCTCAAAGATTGGCAGGGTCCAACTCGTCCAGAATTCTGGCCACATTGCGTCGACCCCATGAACGGCGACCAGCGTTGGCTCGTTTGGTGCCTAGAACAATACTTAAATCTCATCGACCAATCATAGCCCGAACTGCTCGCGCTGATTTGCGACAAAGGCTAAAAAATGTAATAATAGTATTCATGACAAAAACAAAGGGAACAAAAGAGCATGCCCACAAGCATGCTTCCGAAGAGCGCACTCCTCGCAGTGGCTTAAAAGTTGTATATTGTATTTTACTTGCCGCCCAAGCCATCACTAATGGCCTCCTGCTAGTAGCACTAGCAAAGCTAAACCTTCTGCAAAGCTGGCAATTCTTCGCCGTGCTAATCGTGCTCATCGGCATCTTCTGTTTTAACTTATATAAATTAGTTATCAGTAAGCGCGCAGGGCTTATTGTTAAAATTGTCTGTGCCATTGTCGCTATCGCGCTAATTGTTGCTGGCTCATTTGGTTACAAATACGCCCGCCAAACCATCAACTTTGTCGAGCAGGTTACGGGAGCGCATTATGAGACTCAAACTTATCAAGTTCGCGTTCTCAAAAATAGCAGTTACAAAGAAATCTCGCAGCTCTCCCGTCAGCATATTGGCCTACTCGACACTAATCCAAACCTAGGCAACACCCAAAAAGCCCTAAAAAACGCCGTCGATTTTAAGACCAAAAAGTATTCCGAGATCGGCTCCATGATTGCTGCTATTTATGATTTCGATGTCGCCGCTATCGTCATTAATCAAAGCTACCTCGATTTCCTCGAAGAGGCCGACAACAAGTTTGTCGACGAAAGCACCTCAATTTACGAATTCGAAGTTCGCATGGATGCGCCAGACAATCGCAAACCCGTAAACGTCACGACTGAGCCGTTCATCCTCTATATTTCCGGCTCCGATTCGCGCGGCGCCATTACCGAAACCGCCCGTAGCGATGTTAATATCCTCGCCGTCGTCAATCCAAAAGATTTCAAAATTCTCCTTGTATCAATCCCGCGCGACTATTACGTTCAACTTCATGGCACCACCGGTACAAAAGATAAGCTAACCCATGCCGGCATCTATGGTATCGATATGAGTAAAACCACCATAGAAGATCTTCTTGATATCAAAATAAACTACACCATCAAAGTTGGTTTTACCACACTTACGAAAGTTGTCGACGCCGTTGATGGAATCGATATCTATTCCGACACCGCCTTCAAGCGCAGCAATTGTACCTTCGTGCAAGGCAATCAACACCTCAACTCCGAATGTGCGCTTCTATATGCTCGCGAGCGTTACTCTTACTCATCCGGCGACCGTCATCGTGGCCAAAATCAACAACAAATCATCACAGCTTTGATTGCAAAAATTTCCGACCCACATTACCTCGTTCGCTATTCTAAAATCCTTGAAAGCGCCCAAGACTCGTTCGAATCATCACTCTCTTTTGACGAAATAACTTCTTTTGCGCGCTACCAGCTTTCCGAACTACGCACCTGGAAAGTCGAAAGTATCTCACTCGATGGTACTGGCGCCATGATGCCAACCTATTCGATGGGCGCCCAGTTGTTATATGTCATGCAACCAAACGTCAACACCATTACTAATGCTCAAAAGAAAATCAACGATTATCTGACCACAAAATAATTTGTTACACCTTTGTCTAGTAATTGCAATTATGCTATAATATAGTTAAATAAAAGTAAGAACCGCATTTTTCGCGGCTACATCAAAAAAAGGGCATAATACTACATGGAAGAAATCGACTTAAAAGATTTCCTCGGATATCTCAAAAAGTTCATCATACCAACCATTATCGTAACAATTCTCGCCTTAGGCGGAACATAT
>JAEEGL013818346.1_pt1 | contig 12929 bp, 9 predicted proteins | sample 9134231 | NCBI WGS metagenome assembly JAEEGL01 (sample SAMN16246548, study PRJNA631951) | gut metagenome | biome: gut microbiome; feature: rumen; material: fiber-attached | host: Bos | place: Iran: Karaj | collected 2018-10 | reverse complement strand
TCGCAGGCAAGGTCCTTAAATCTAAGTCCGATTGGAATAGTGAAGGTAACGGTACGGATGAGTTTGGTTTCTCTGCGCTTCCTGCTGGCGACAGGAAATACGATGGAACTTACTACAACGAAAAATTCTGGGTAAATTTCTGGTGCTCTACTGAGTCCGGTAGCGACATTGCTTACCACATGTACTTGGGCGATGATTACGATAAGGCGTTCTTGAACGATGTCGTTAAGAATAACGCTTTTTCTGTTCGTTGCCTTTTGAACGATGAAAAAACACTGAAATCATCTTCTTCGAACAAGGACTCTGAACCTGCTGATAAGACTTCGTCGTCTAGCGAATCATCAAAATCTAGCAGTAGCTCGGCAAAATCTTCATCTAGTAAAACATTGCAATCAAGTAGTAGTCAAAAAATTGTACCGTCTTCATCGAGCAATGTCGTTGATCCTGTTGAAGAATCATCTTCTTCATCCAGCAAGGTCCCTGAGCCTGTCGAAGGGACTTTGACGGATTCTCGCGACTCTCAAACCTACAAGACGGTGACTATCGGTTCTCAGGTTTGGATGGCAGAAAACCTCAACTATGAAACGGATGACAGTTATTGCTACAATGATACCATCGAATATTGCTCCAAGTACGGAAGGTTTTATACATGGGATGCTGCGACAACAGCTTGTCCTAGCGGCTGGCATCTGCCAAGTAAAACTGAATGGGAATCGCTGATCTCCGAGATTGGTGGGGAGTCTATTGCTGGCAAAGTTCTCAAGTCTACAAAGGGTTGGGATAAAAACGGCAATGGCACGGACGCCTTTGGTTTTACCGTACTTCCTGTTGGTAGCAGGCGTGACAATGGAGACTACGATGGCGAGGGCGGGTTTGCTCGCTTTTGGAGTTCTACAGAATACAATAGTAATTCTGTACACTATTTGTACATAGATTACTATTTAGACAAGTCGCAACTGGCTAGACTCGAAAAGAACTACGGCTTGAGCGTTCGTTGTCTAAAGGACTAGAATTTAACGTAGCGTTTTTTAAACCAATAATTGTTAACAAAATAATGTTTGAGAGGAAAAGCAGGCTGCTTTACTAATCCCCCCCAAAAAAGAAAGGTCCCCTGCAAAAACAGGAGACCTTTACTATACCCGGGCCGCGACTCGAACGCGGATATCATCCTTAGGAGGGACGTATTTTATCCCGTTAAATTACCCAGGCGAGCGGCGCATAATATAGCAATAAGCGTCGAAGTTGTCAAAAAGGGGAACGGCGTAAAGGGGAAAGATTGGCGCTTTATTAAATAATGTATATTGTTTAGCGAAAAAAGAGCCCTCAGGAAAAATGATGTCGATCAAGCAAAAGATTTTTTGGATTAAAAGGTATTGGACGAGCGTTGTTGTATTTGCTACCGTTATGTTTTTCGTAGCCTGTGGCGAACAGGAATCGACGGAGAATATCACCCAAATAAACCAAATGAATATGGAGGTGGTTCTTTCGGTCAAGGAATTGCCTAAATGTACCAGAGACAACGAGGGCGAACTGGCATGGGTAAAGGGGGAACCGTCCGTTAGAATCTGTTCCGACGGCAAGTGGTTTCAGACGGCCGAAAAGGATTCTCTTGTAAATACCGTCGATACGGTCTATCTGAAGGGGGAGGATCTCTCTTGCTCTACCAAGGAACTCAAGGATAAGAGCGGCTTAAAAATCATTTGCAACGGCGATAGTGTCGGGGTGGTGCTGAACGGTGCAAAGGGTGACGACGGCCAAAAGGGGGAGCCTGGCGAACCGGGCAAGGCGGGTGCCGATGGAAAGAACGGAAATCCTGGTAATGACGGCGTCGGTTGCTCCATCACAAGCCAAACGGACTCTTCGGTTACAATTAAGTGCGGCGATTCGAGCTTGGTCTTGAATTTGGGCAATGCGGCTGGCGTTTCTTTCGATACGTCGGTTGTCGATTCCGAAAAGATTGCGATTTCCTTGGATTCCCTGGCGGGTTATTCGCAGAAGGGGCCTTTCCTGAAAGGCTCGACGGTTTATCTTTATGAACTTTCGGACGGTCGCACCTTAAAGCAGACAAATGGAAACTTTACGAGTGTCATAAAGAACGACGATGGTCGCTACAAGTTTACTTCGCGTAATCTGGTAAGCCAATACGCATTGCTTGTGGCCGAAGGCAAGTACCGCAACGAGGTGACGGGAAAACCGACGAATACGGCGATAAAGCTGCATGCCTATACCAATATGCTTTCTCGTAGGTCCGCTAACGTGAATCTGCTCACGCACCTCGAAACGGACCGCGTATATTACCTGGTGACGAAGGAAAAAAAGACGGTACGGGCTGCTAAAAAGCAGGCTCAGGCTGAAATTCTCTCGGCGTTCCATATCGATGCGAGCAACTTTAAGACGGAATCCGAAGATCTCGACGTGTTCGGTAATACGGACGCCGATGGTGCTTTACTTGCCGTGTCTGCGATGCTGCAGGGGGATGGTGACGAAACAGATTTGCTGGTCCTTCTGACTGAAATTGCGGGTGATATGGAAATGGATGGTTCTTGGGATGATTCAGTTGCTAAGGCAAAAATTACCGATTGGGCGATGAAGGCTGACCTCACGAGTCGCCTTAAGAAAATTCGTGAAAATGTGGCGAGTTGGGGCTTGGGCAAAACGGTGCCGAATTTTGAAAAGTTTGTACGCAATTATTGGAAAACGGAATACAAGGTGGAAAAATGCGGAAAGTCAGAAGACGGAGATACCCTGGTAATTCCGAATGAGCAAAGCTTTGCTCAGAGCCTAAAATGCAAGGATGGGGAATGGATTATCAACAAAATGCGTGATACTCGCGATGGGCATGTTTACCGTGTTACTAAAATCGGTGAACAGACTTGGATGGCCGAAAATTTGAATTATGCGGATAGCGTAACGTACAAAGGTTTGTTTGGACGGTCTTGGTGTTTGCATAAGCCTGAAAGTTTTTGTTCTACAAATCAATATGCCCTCGATGAAGATTGTAGCAAGAATGGTCGCTATTACACATGGGCTGCCGCTATAGATAGTGCTGGATTTTTTAGTGAAAATGCGAAAGAATGTGGATATGATGTCGAGTGTAGACCAGATTATCCTGTTCGAGGAATATGCCCTGAGGGGTGGCATTTGCCTGATTCGACGGAATGGAGTGTTCTTTTCGATGTTATAGGTGATAATGCTAGCGCGTGGCAGGCGAAAGGATATACAGAATGGCCGGACGCAACCGATGAATATGGCTTTTCTGCGATTCCTACAGGGTATAAGAATGGAAATTGTTTTGTTGAAGTAGGTATGAGTACAAAAATTTGGGGCGCAACACAGAATTTTTCCTATCATTCAGTTTACACCTTATATATGTATAGGACTAGTAGCAGTGATGGTTATGTGAAAATTGATAGTTACAGTAAAGTTGATGGAGCTCTTGTCCGCTGTCTTTTAGACTAGCATTTGTTATTATTTAATCGTGAAAAAACTTTATATAGCCTTTATCGTCGTTTTTGCAATTTTGCTACTGCTCCCGTTTACGGTGCAGACCGTGGCGGACTTGCGTGGCGAAAAGCGCTTTATGAGCCTCGACATTTTCAAGGATGTCGTTTATACGCCGTTTAAGCGCGAATCCAGAATGGCGGAATCGGCGGCCAAGTTGAATGACGCCTGGTTTGCGGCGCGAGAATCGATTGCCGGCGGAGCCGAGGTGGGCGAGTCGCTGGAAGGCGTTATCAGTGCTCTTTCGGATCTGGAGGCGGTTGCGCTTTCGGTGAACAGCTATGCTGAACTCGATACGGCCGAGGCAGACTACAAGCTGCTGAAATTAGCGGATACCTTGGTGGCCTCCCTTGAAGACGAGCCAGAATCGTTCAAGTCGGTGGATTCCACGTTGAAGGCTGTGGTGGCCGAATTTGGGCATTTCTCGGTCTGGCGCGCACTTAGTGGAATTAAGCATTATGGCGTGTGGACGAGCCGCTATTTGCGTGCGTTCGAAAATAAGGTCGAAGACGAAAATGCTTTGGTGCTGGCGTTCCGCCCTAAGTATCAGCTTGCGGTGTGGAATCTTTTTAACGATCCCGGCGAAAAGGTGGTGCTGGGTGCCAATTGTCAAGGCGAATCGGATTGTGCGGGGCGCCCGGGCCGCTGGCTTTTCTATCGGCAAGATGTAGAATTCCTGGTGCAGCCGTCACCGCTGGATGTTCGCAGTGCAAAGCTCGACAATCCGATTCAGGCAATACTTAAGTTCCGCGATCAGCTCAAGTCGAGGGGCGTAGAACTTTTAGTGGTGATTACGCCGGGTAAGCCGAGTATTTATCCGGAACGATTGACGGGCTCGGTGGTAGGTTCGGGCAATGCTTTAAATGAATCTGCTGCTAAAAATGCGGCCGGACACGGCAAGGCGATTTTAGATTCGCTCAATGCGCTTGGGCTGAATACGGTGGATCTTTATACGCCGCTCCTCTCTGCAAAGGCGGACGATGCAAACTTGGGTGCGCTGTACTTGGATGACGATACTCACTGGACTCCGCGTGGTGCAGAACTTGCTGCAGCTGAAATCGCGAAAAAAGTGAACTCGATGGCGGAGGCGGGCTTGATTGAAATCGGTGAACCGTCTATGGACTATGTGGTTTCGGATTCCTTGGCAGACCGCATGGGCGACATTGGTGAAATGAGTGGACTCAACAAGTTCAGCGTGTTCAAGGTGCAACCGGTGACCGGTCACGTGGTTTCTCAACAAGATGTTTCTGAACGTATGGAAGCCCCGGCAGATTCGCTTTCGGATTCTACGGTGGTACGCGATACGGTCAAGACTCCTTTTAAAGACGATTTCCGCAAGTCGAAAATTTTGATTCTGGGCGACAGCTTCAGCCGCATTTACCAGACGGATGCGCCTGTGAACGCAGGCTGGATTGCTCATTTTGCAAGGAATATCAGTCGACCGGTGTCCTCGATAGTAAGCGACGGCGGTGCTTCTACATTGGTGCGTGAAAAGCTTGCCCGCAAGGCGGGTGTGCTCAAGGGCAAGAAACTCCTGATTTGGGAATTTGTGGAACGCGACCTGCGCTTTGGCGCCGAAGGCTGGAAAGATATAGAGTTTTAGAGGATAATGCAATGGCTAGACATGGAACTCCCACTCCGGGACAGGCGATTTTAGAAGGTATTGAATGGCTCAAGATGGACAAGGCGGAATTTGCACGCCGCATCGGAGTCCCGATGGAAACTCTCGAAGGGCTGATTGCGGGAACGGTTGAAATCACCCGTGAACTCGCCGAAGCGCTTGAATCTGTGACCGGCAGCCCCGCTGCCTACTGGCGCATGCTCGCGTCGAAAGTAAAACGCGTCTCTCAATCCTAGCCACCAACCACTAACCACTGTTTACTATGAATATTATTGATGCTGTAAATTGTATGTGCGACCTTGCGAAGGGCGAGGCGGAACAGTTCGACGTGATTGCCTCGAATTCCCATTCCGAGGGTTTGTCTGTCTTTCAGGGCCAGGTGCAGAATACCGAGATTTCGGATTCCGTGGGGCTTGGCATTCGAGTCATCAAGGATGGCCGTCCGGGATATGCGCACACCGAACGTCTAACTAAAGAAGCGATTGCGCAGACTATCAAGGATGCGCTTTGCCATACGCAGTGGACCGAAAAGGTCGACTTTGAACTCCCTGCGCCCGCAAAGATTCCTGCGGATTATCCTGATTACAATCCGGCGCTGGAATCGCTCACGCTTGCAGAACTCAAGGATTTTTGCATCGAACTTGAAAAGGAAACCTTTGCGCGTTCCGCGGATATCAAGAATATCCCTTACCTGGGTGCCGACCTGAATCGCGACTTTTCGATTGTTGCAAACCACAAGGGACTTTTCTATACCGAAAAGGATAATTCCGTATCGGTCGGTGCAGGTGCTGTCGCGGTTCGCGATGGAATCAGCAAGCTAGGCAACTTTGTCAAGAGTGGTCGCGACTGGAGTGAATTCACGGTTGCCGAAATTGCTGACAAGGCTGCAAACTATGCTACCGAACTTTTCGGTGCAAAAAAAATCGAAGGTGGCAAGATTCCGGTCGTTTTCTCGGAACGCATTTCGGGGCGATTCATGGGAATGTACGCCTCGCCGTTTATCGCCGAATCGATGCAGAAGGGGACTTCGCGCCTTGCCGGTAAAGAAGGCCAGAAAATCGCTTCCGATAAACTTTCTCTGTGGAGCGATCCGCTGAGTGAAAACTTCTGCCACAAGATATTCTTTGATTCCGAAGGCTGCCTGACTCGTCGCGTCGAAGTCATCAAGGACGGGGTCTTTAACGAAGCGCTCTACAATCTGGAAACAGCAGCCAAGGCAGGCCGTGCCACGACGGGTAACGGTGCCCGCGATTTTGGTTCCAAGATGTCCACTGCATTCTGGAACATGTTCGTTCCGGCAGGGGTGTGCTCGACGGCAGAACTCTTGAAACTGTTCCCCAAGTGCCTTTTGGTGGTGCGCCTCGAAGGCGGCTCCGGTTGCAGTTCCGTGAGTGGCGAACTCAGTATCGGAGCCCACGGTTTCTGGTGTGAAAATGGTGTGATTCAACACCCTGTCGACGGAGTTACTTTGTCGGGGAATTTCTTCGACATCATCCAGAATGTGGTTGGAGTCGGCAACGAATACTACAATCCGTTCTCCGGCGTGAAAGTCCCCGCGCTCGCTATTTCTGAACTTGCTGTGAGCTGCTAGCGGTTTCAGGTCGGTGAGCTTGTCGAACCGTCTTCTGCCTGTAAATCAGCACAATCAGCCAAATGAGCCCGGTCAGGAACATCAAGCTGCAAAGCGTCTGTCCGCGGCTCATGCCGAACAGGTCCACGCGTCCAAGGTGTGCATCGGGCCTGCGGAAAAATTCGATGAAGAATCTGAAGAGCCCGTAGCCCATTAGGTACAGGCAGGGCATCTTGTCGCGCAACAGCGGAATGCGTCTTAAGTTGTACAGAACCGCAAAGAGGATTACGCCTTCAAAGAGCATTTCGTAAAGCTGGCTCGGGTGGTGCAGAATCGGGTTCGTTATGGGGCTGTCGTGGGCGAGCGGGAACCACATGCCAATACCGCTTGTGGTGACTTCACCAAAGAGCTCTCCGTTAATGAAATTGCCCCAACGGCCCCAGGTATAGGCGAGCGGTGCCACCAAGAAACAGAGGTTCAACCCTTTCCAGACTTCCATCTTGTTGCGCTTGAGTCCGATGTAGGTGAAAATCGTTCCGAGAATCATGCCGCCGTGGTAGCTCATGCCCGAAATTCCCGTAAAGTGGTAACCGAGCGCATCGTGGGTCATCGGGAAAATGATTTCGGTCGGGTTTGCAAGGTAATAGCCCGGCTTGTAGAAAAACACGTAGCCGAGGCGTGCGCCAAGAATGATTCCCGCGATAATCCAGGTGAACAGGCTGTCGAACTGTTCCTTCGTGTAGCCCATTTTTTCTTTCTTGTTCACGTGCATAAGCGTCAGGTATGCGGTGACAAAGGCGAAAATGTACATGATGCCGTACCAGCGCACCGGGAAACTCCCGAGCGTAAAGGCCGTTCCATCAAAATAAGAAGGGATAAGGTTCCACCATGTCGGTTCCATTTTACTTTCCTTGTTTAGGGAGATTCTGATGAGCCCAGTAGTTAAACAGCATCGCGGCGACCTGCGTAGCCGGTTGCGAACGTACGCCCTGCAAGTCGTGCACCTGCATAATTACAAGCACGACCGCCTTGCCCGGATTTTCCTTGGACTGAGCAAAACCCATGAACCATTCGTAGCGTCCGTAAGGGTCGTGTCCGTCGAGCGAACCCGTTTTTCCGCCGATCGTCAGGGCGGCGTAGTTCTTGCGGGCCATATGTCTGGTCGAAATGTTCTTGCGGGCGGTTCCGTTGGTTACGCTGCGTACCATCGCCTCGCGGAGCCCGTAGTAGGTGTTCTCGGTGAACTTGCCGACTTCAAGGGCGATGCGTGATTTGGGGGCGTAGCCGTCGAGGTCCTTTGCCCATGGGATTTCAAGCGGCTGCTTCATGAGAATCGCACGGACCTGGGCTGCGGCAAGGAGCGGCGTGAGAGTCGTCGCTTCGGTGAATCCGCAGCTTGCCTCGGCAAGGCCGTAGCCGGTATCGGGCGGAGCGTACACGGAGCGTCCGGGGAGTCCGGCGGGGAAGTTCAAATTGTAGCCGAGTTTCTTGGCTGCCGATTTCAGGCGGTCTGCACCCACGTTCATACCGATCAGCGCAAGCGGTGGGTTGGCGGACTTCGCGTAGGCGTCCTGCATCTCGATAAACGGCCCCTTGAATCCGTCCTTCACGCGCACCTGGTTCCTGTAGAGGGTGTGGCTAGCGCCAATCATCGGAATCTGGCTCGTGAGCGAGTAGCGGTTGCTTTCCATGGCAGCGGCAATCGTAATCGTCTTTGCAAGCGAGGCTGCCGGGAAGGTGTTCTTGATGAAATAGTCGGGCTTTTCCTGTACGCGGTTGTCGCGGCGTTCACCCCAGGCGATAATTTCGTTTGTCTTCGGGTCCACCATCAAGATGACTGCGTACTCGGGGCGGAAACGGCGAAGCAGGTTGTCGATCTTTTCGGCCATGAACACGTCGGCCTGCGCCTTGATGTGCGTACTGTCGATTACTTCCACTTCTGGCGGCATTTCGGTCGGGGCAACGGCTGCGGCAACATTTGCCTGCATGTTCGCGATATCCTCGGAGTCGGCCTTGGGGAAAAGTTCTGTTTTGGGCGCTCCCGTTTCTGGTGCAACCTGCTCGGCCTGCGTTGTAACGTCGTTTGTGACCGGGGACTCCTGTTCTTCTACATATTCGTCGGCCATTTCTGCCGGTTGTTTCGGCGCTTCTTTCTCGCCAAAGATACAAGTTCCCATCAGGGCGCAAATGCCCATAAAAACGGCGAAAACAATAATTCTGTTGCGAATTCTGACGGCGTAGGGGAGCCGCTTGTGCGGTTGGTATTTGGGTGGCTGGTAACTGTTGAAGTCCATATTAAAAAGTTGCCTGTAAATTCAACTTATAAGCTTGTCTTGAAAATCGTCTTGCGGTAGTATTCGAGCTCGGCGATGCTTTCGCGGATGTCGTCCAGGGCCTGGTGCTTTTCCATCTTCTCGAATTCGGGGAGCGTGGGGTACCAGCGGAACGAAAGCTCCTTGATGGAACTCACGTCGATGTTGCGGTAGTTGAGCCAGCCCGAAAGGAGCGGCATGTACTTGTACAGAAAGCGCCTGTCCTGCGTAATGGAATTTCCGCACAGCACGTTCCCGCGTTCGGTGGTAAAGGGCTTGATAAAGTCAAGCGTCATCTTGTCGGCATCTGCCATAGAGAGCGTTGACTTCCGGCAGCGTTCCACGAGCCCGCTCTGGGTGTGGTGACGCTTGTTCCAGTCGTCCATGCCTTCAAAAACGTTTTCGGTCTGGTGAATTGCGAGGACTGGCCCTTCTGCCAAGATATTCAGGTTCGGGTCGGTAACGATTGTCGCAATTTCGAGAATGACATCCCTCTCCGGCTCCAGTCCCGACATTTCGAGATCCATCCAGACGAGGTTCGGTGCACTTTTAATTCTTGCCATAACGCAAGAAATGTAGAAAATTACTTAAATCTTCTGGGGAGCGGTTTCCCTTCGGAAATCCATTCTCCGTATTCTGCGGCTGCCGTGTACATCACGTCGGTGGAGGAGTTGAGTGCCGTTTCAAGGCTGTCCTGAATGACGCCGATAATAAAGCCTACGCCAACCACTTGCATGGCAACGTCGTTTGAAATCCCGAGGAAAGAACAGGACATGGGAATCAGGAACAGCGAACCGCCGGCAATGCCGCTAGCACCGCATGCGCCAATGGTCGAAACGATGCATAGCGTAATGGCAGTCGGAAAGTCGACGGAAACTCCCATGGTATGCGCTGCGGCAAGCGTCATGATGGCGATTGTAATTGCCGCTCCGTTCATGTTGATGGTTGCCCCCAGGGGAATCGAAACCGAGTAAAATTCGCGGTCAAGTTTCAGCCTTTCGCAGAGTTCCATGTTTACGGGGATGTTTGCTGCTGAACTTCTGGTAAAGAAAGCCGTAAGTCCGCTTTCCTTGATGCAGTGGATCACCAGCGGATAGGGGTCGCGGCGAAGAGCAAAGCTTACGACCGCCGGTGCGATCACGAAAACCGTAAAGAACATGGAGCCCGCAATAAGGGCGATAAGGGCGCCGTAAGTTTTGAAAATGCCTATACCGTTTGTAGAAATCGAGGTGAACAGAAGGCTCATGATGCCAAACGGGGCAAGGTTGATAATCCAGCGGACAATCGCCGTTACGGCCTTGGCTGCATCCTTCAGAATATTCTTGGTTTCATCTCCCGCATGAATCTTAATGGCAATACCGAATACAATGGCCCACACCAAAATGCCGATGTAGTTTGCCTGTGTAATGGCTTCGAAGGGGTTTGAAACGGCCCGAATAAGCAGGTTGTTCAAGACGTCGCCAATGCCCGACGGAAGGTGTGCCGTTGCCGAGGCACTTTGTACAAGGTTCATGTTCTGCGGAAAAAGGAAACTTGCTGCTATTGCCGTAATCGAGGCGAGTACTGTGCTTGCCAGGTAGAATCCGATGACTTTACCGGTACGCCGGTCGAGGCTTGTCTTACCGGAAGCCAGGGCGTTCAGGATCAATATGAACACGAGGACGGGGGCGATACCTTTCATGGCTCCCACGAACAAGATGCCGATTTCGCTAATCCAAGTCTGGCCGGGGAGGAAAAATCCGAGTAAGGACCCGATGACGATGGCGATGCCGATACGGATGTCCAGTCGGGTGTTGTTGTATATTCTTACGACTTTCTTGAACATAGCAGTCCTCGATTTTGCCATAAAGATAGTTTTTTAAGAAAAAAAATTCATTTATTCAGTAAAAAAAAGGATTTTTTTTTGAACTATAAATGTATTTTCTTTGTTGAAAGGCGGTTGTAAGGTCCTTGGAGGATTTATGGGAAACTATCGCTTCACATCACTTGCTCAGATGTTTTTTACACGCTGTGAAAGAGAAGACTTTCCTGGCTGGTATTATCGTCATTGCGAAAAATGGGTTTACTACCCCAGACAGCAGTTGCGTAGGCATACGCAGTTGCTTGCGCTTGCGTTAAGGGAATGTGGGCTCAAGGCCGGCGGAAGTGTCGGAATCATTGCGAATAGCTGCCCGGAATGGATCATGACCGATGTGGCGACCCAGCTGAACCATGCGCATGTTGTCCCCCTGTTCCCCGATATTTCTCCGGAAAACTTCAATTTCCAGTGCGATGAATCGAATGTCAAAATTCTGCTTGTTAACGATGTCAGTGAACTGGACTTGGCCCTTCGCGATCTGTTGCCCAGATTTAATACGGTTGTCTGTATCGATTCTTTGTCGGAACTCCCTCCGAACGGAATCTATTGGAAAGAGCTGATTGAAAAGGGCGAAAAACTGTCGCGTCAGGAGGAATCCTCGTTCTGGCTACATTCTCAGCTTGAATCGATATCTCTCGATGACGTGTTTTCTGTAATTTACACAAGCGGGTCGACGGGGCGTCCGAAGGGCGTTCCCCTGACGCACCGCAACATGATTTCGCAGCTGCAGGTTATTAAAAGCGATTTCCTTTATGTCAAAAAATCCTACGACACTGCTCTGGTGATTTTGCCCATTGCGCACGTGTTCGAACGGATGGCGCTGTATTATTATCTCTATTGCGGAATAAAGGTCTATTTTGCGGATTCTCCCAAGAACGTGGCAAGGCTAGCCCGTGATGTGCACCCGACGGTAATGACGGTGGTTCCTCGAATCCTTGAACGCGTGTACGAAAGCATGACCGCCGCAGGGGAGCGCTCGTGGGGACTGCGCCGCTGGTTTATCGATCAGGCCATCCAGTTTGCCATGGTCGAAAAGTCAAAATGTCTTTTTTACCCGTTGCATTTCGTTTACGACAAGTACGTGTATTCCCAGATGCGTAAGGCGGTGGGCGGGCGCCTGCGTATGGTGATTTGTGGCGGCGGCGCGTTGAACAAGTCCATTTGCCGCTTTCTGATGAACGTGGGAATCCCCGTTTTCGAAGGCTATGGACTCACGGAATGTTCGCCTGTTGTGTGCGTGAACAAGCCTGGGCTCGTGCGTCCCGGGAGTGTGGGACATCCTCTTTCGCACCTGCAGGTAAAAATCGGCGAAGATAACGAGGTGCTTGTCAAGGGCGACAGCGTGTTTGGCGGCTATATCAATATGCCGGAACTCAACCAGAAACTTTTTACCGACGAAGGCTTTTTCAGGACGGGAGATCAGGGGTATTTCGACAAGGACGGCTATTTGTTCTTGACGGGGCGCCTCAAGGAACTCCTGAAAACGAGTACCGGCAAGTACGTGAGCCCGAACCCGATTGAAATGGAACTGAACCGCCATCCGCTTATCGAACAGGCGCTCGTCATTGCGAACAACCGAAAGTTTGTCTCTGCCTTGATCTTCTTGAATGCGGAAAACGCGAAGCGGTTCCTAAAAAGGGCCGAGGTAGATTTCAAGATGGGGAAGGCGCTGGAATCGAAACGAGTCCACGAAGCGATCAATCGCCAGATTGAACGCGTGAACAAGAAGCTGAATTACTGGGAACGCATCAAGAAATGGACCCTGATAGGCGATAATTTGTCTGTTAAGCCCGGCCTTTTGACCCCCACGCTCAAGATTCGCCGTAAAGTTGCCGAGGAACGCTACGCGGACCTCATCGAACGGATGTACGAGTAAAACCCGCTCGAATTTTGCCGTTTTTTCGTGTTTTTTCTCACGAAAATCTGCTTTTTTAAGAAAATTTGGATAAAATGTCCATAAAAAGCACATTTTGTAAACATTTTATACGCATAGCATATTGTAATAATATTAAAAGTTTTCTATCTTTTACACTGTAAAAATTTATAAGGGTGTGTTGTACACTCTGG
>JAEEGL012715003.1_pt1 | contig 12929 bp, 10 predicted proteins | sample 9134231 | NCBI WGS metagenome assembly JAEEGL01 (sample SAMN16246548, study PRJNA631951) | gut metagenome | biome: gut microbiome; feature: rumen; material: fiber-attached | host: Bos | place: Iran: Karaj | collected 2018-10 | reverse complement strand
GGCCGTTCCCGTTTACAGCGCCGCCCTGTTCCAGCTTGGTGCTTCCGTCAAGGCCAACGCCAAGTTCTCCATCAACGACAGGTTCAATTACGAGACCCAGCTGGTGGTCTTCACGGATTACCTTGACCATCCTTTCATCCAAAACCGTATCAACTGGGACAACAAGATCACCTGGCAGCTCGCCAAGTTCCTCAAGGTCGGCGCGAGCACCTGGCTGCTCTACGATCCTATCGTGGAAATCGACGGCATAAAGAGTAAGGTGCAGTTCAAGGACTTCCTGTCATTCAGCGTCACTTTCCTGTTCGGCAACAAGGATCTCAAATAATATGAGAGTGCTGCTTGCAGTAAGCGGCGGCATAGATTCAATGTATATGCTGCACAGGGCCCCCGAGCTTTTCCCGGGGGCTTCTTTTGCTGTCGCCCACTGCAATTTCCGCCTGCGCGGAGAGGAGTCCGATGCCGACGAGGCCTTCGTGCTCGAGGCCTGCCGGAAACTCGGCGTAGAGTGCTTCACGAGGCGTTTCGACACCCTTGCTTACGCTGGCGAAAAGGGCGTTTCGGTTGAAATGGCTGCGCGGGAACTGCGTTATACGTGGTTCGGAGAGGTTTGTGCCGGACAAGGATTCGACGCCGTCGCCACCGCCCACAACGCCAACGACAACGCCGAGACCCTGATCCTCAATCTCCTTCGCGGCACCGGAACCAAAGGCCTTCGCGGCATCCCTTCCGCATCCCGCCCGAACAACGGCCTGCAGAGTACCGGTACTTCCGGTGGAGCGGAGGCAGGGAGAGGTCTGCCGAACCGTTTGCGCCCACGCAACCGTGAGTGGGAGGGGCCCGCGCCGAAAGGCGTGGGAGGGATGGATTCTGCAAAACGTCCAGTGGACGTTTTGCAGAATCCAGTTCGGCAGACCTCTTCATGCGTAGCGGAATCGGAAGTACCGGTACTCTGCAGGCCGTTGTTGGATATTCCGAGGGAGGATATAAAGAAATGGATGACGGATAATGGGTTTGAGTGGCGCGAGGACCACACGAATGCCGAGAACGAGGTGAAACGGAACAAGATACGCAACCTCGTATTCCCGGTGTTCGCCCAAATCAATCCTTCGTTCATCCGGACGCTTGGAGAGGACATGGAAAGGATAAGGCAGGCGGACGACATCGCGGATGATTATTTCCGCGAGGCGGCGGAGAACATCGTACGCAGCCAGCCTTCCGGCGGCGCTCTGATTGAAATCAGCGTTACCGGACTGGTCGCCCTGAAACACTGGCGGTACGTGCTCTGGAGGCTTCTCGAGAATTACTCATTCAGCGCGGAAACTTTCGAAAAACTGTGCAGCCTCCTGGAAAAATACCGCAGCCAGCCCTCAGGCACGGTAACGTTAAGCGGGAAGACCTTCCAGTCCCCCCGCTTCGAATTGTCGGCGCACAAAAAGTATCTGATCCTGCGCCCCAGATCGGAGTAAGATCCTACAGGATACCGTAATCCTTGCCGTAGGACAGCATCTGGTCAAGCAGATTCTCCGGATACTTCAACACGTAATCGGTGATGACACCGCCCTTCTCGACGGGGACGATATCCGGATTGAGGAATCCCCCGTAAGGCTTGAGATTCAGGGCGTCGTAACGCTCCTTGACCTCCTTGTGCAGGGCGGGATCGATATTGACAGCATAGGTCTCGATAAGCGCCTTGCCCGCGGCATAATCGCCCTCGGACTTGACTCTCTGCACCTCGGCGAGCAACTTGCCGAACAGGCCGCGCAGAGCCTCGTAGTCGGTAATCACGAAATAGGTCTTGCCGTCCCGTACCTTCTTCTGGATGACGCCGTCGCCGTTCCTGTAGCACCACTCGCTGATGAGCTTGCGGTCCTGCATATGGGCCTCGGTGTTGGGACGGCCGAGCTCGACACGGTTGAACTGAACCATCAGGCCGTTGCGGATGTAGCTGTCGTATTCCGCCTTGTAGGCCTCAGCATCGGGCATCAGGCCGAGTTCGACCATCTTGGGGTCGGCACAGTACCACAGGCCGAACAGGTCGGCGCGGGCCTCCTCGAGCGCGGAAGCATATTCACCCATGGCGGTCGTGGATACGCCCTTCAGCAGCTGGCCGGAGCCGTGCCCCAGGCACTCGTGAAGGTCGGTATGGATCTCGTCCACGTAGGAGCCGTATTTCTTGCTGCGCGCAATTTCAGCCTCGTCCCATGCAAACTCGGTAAGGACGCTTGCGGGCATCTCTTCGGCTGAATAATTGTAGGCGTGGGTGATGTTGGCTATCGTGACGCTCTTGGAACCGTATTCGCGGCGGATCCAGTCGGCGTTGGGCAGGTTGATGCCGATAGGCGTGGAAGGGTACGAATCGCCAGCCAGGCACACTGCGTTGATGACTTTGGCGCTGATACCCTTGACGTGCGGCTTGCGGAAACGCGGATCCACGGGGGAATTGTCTTCGAACCACTGGGCGTTGGAACTGAGCACCAGCGAACGCTCGGAAGCCTTGACGTCCTTGATGTTGACGTGGCCCTCCCAGGCGCCCTTGCGGCCGAGGGGATCGTTGTAATCCTCAACGAAACCGTTGACGAAATCCACCACGCCGAGGGTGTCCTTCACCCATTCCACATTGAACTCGTCCCATTTGCGGAGGTCGCCGGTACGGTAATAGTCGATGAGCAGCGCCAGGGCGCGCTTCTGGATGTCGTTTTCGGCCACCTTGCGGGCAAGTTCCAGCTCGCCGCAGATCTTTTCGATTGCGGGACCGTAGATGCCGCCGACCTTCCAGGGAAGTTCGGTCACGTTGCCGAGGGAATCCTTCACGACCTTGGTATTCAGGCCGTAGGAAACGGGATGGCGGTCACCTGGTCTGGCAATCGATGCGTAGTAGGCTTCGACCTCGGAGCGGGTGACGCCGTCATAAAAGTTGACTGACGACAGTTCGACTATGTCGCCGTCGGTAGATGTGCTGCGGCGCTGCGGGCAGATGTCGGGGTCGTAGGCGAAGCCAAGCAGGAAGCCGGCCTCGTCGGACTTCCCCACCGCGTCGAGAAGTTTCTCGAAATAGGCAGGTTCGCAGGTTGGATAGAACTTGTCCTCGGCGTAATGATGATGTATGCCGTTGGAGAAGAACAGGCGCTTGGCATATTCGGTAAACGCCTGGAACTCACTGCATTTGCGGTCTCCCTGATAGTTATTGAGAATGGCCTCCACGGCATGGCGCAGCTGGAGGTTGTAGCGGCAGTTCTGGTCCCAGTAGATGTCGCGTCCCCATTTCGCAGCCTCTGCGAGGTGATACGCATACTCCTTCTGCTGGAGGGAAAGGTCTTCCCAGCCGGGGACCTGGTAGCGTATGACCTTCACGTCGGCGAACTGGTCGACTGTATAGCGGAAATTGGAGTTGCGGTTGCCGCAGGACGCTGCGACAAGTGCCATCGAGGCAATCATTGTCATTCTGAAGAATTGCATAAGGTGAACAGTTTATTCAAGGTGTCGGAAGGGCCGGAGGACAGCAGTTCCACCGACGGACCGCCGCCGCAGGGAACGCCCTCCTGCCGCAGGATATCCTGCAGGCGGCGGGCTACGGCGGGTGCCGGATCGATGAACGAGACCTCCGGGGAGGCAAGTTTCTGCATCAACGGAAGCAGGAACGGATAATGGGTGCAGCCCAGCACTATGATGTCAGCGCCCTCGTCGAGCAGCGGTTTGAGGCTCGCCCCGACCACCTGCTCTGCGTGAGGGCCTTCCAGTTCAAGGGACTCCACAAGTTCGACGTAACCCGTCCCCACGTGCTCCACTATGCGGACTGCGTCCTCGAAACGGCCCCTTGTATTCAGGTACTTGAGGCCCTTGAGCGTACCAGCCGTGGCAAGCACGCCGATGACTCCGGTACGGGTACCGAGCGCAGCGGGCTTGACGGCCGGTTCCATGCCCACAAAAGGAATCGGAAACTCTGCGCGGAGCGTGGCGATTGCCGCGGCGGTTGCCGTATTGCAGGCCACTACAACGGCGTCGGCGCCCCTGGAGATGAGTTCCCGGGTGATGGCGCGTCCCCGTTCGGTGATGTATTCCGGAGACTTTTCGCCATACGGACAATGGGCGTTGTCCGAGTAGTATATATAACGTTCACGAGGGAGAATCTTGCGAATCTCCCTCAGAACTGACAGGCCTCCGGAGCCTGAATCAAAGACTCCAACCGTGGCCATTATTTGGTAAGCTGTCCGAGCACTTCGAACATTGCCTTTCCTTCGACGATCGTCGTGCGGTAGACGGTATCATCGACTTTGTAATATGTCTCGCCACCGAGTTCGATTACCTCGTAGTCGTCAGGCAGGGTTTCCACCAGGGCGCCTGCAGGAGGCACTATGACGGTGTACTGGCCGTCGGAGCCCTTGATGTAGAACACGCCGTCGTTGTAGAAGTACTCCACGCTGGCGTCTGCGTAACTCTGGACGAGGCCGAGGCTGTTTGCCAGGTCGCCGGAAGCCTGTGCGAGGGCGGCGTTGCGGGCGATGGTCTCATTCTGGGAGGCGATGACCGCGTTGTTGGCCGCTATGGTCTCGTTCTGGGCGACTATGGTGCTTGCGTTCTCGTTGATGGTATCGTAATAATGGATACGGTCGTAGTAGTATGCGAAGGCGCAGGCGGTATAGACGGCGTCGGCAAGAGGGGTGAAAACGTAGCCCCAGGGCGGACGGCATACCCAGTAACGGCCTGAGTAATAGCGGTACCAGATATTGTCGTAGTAATAGTAGTCGCGTCCCCAGTAGTGCCTTACAACGTATCCGTGAGGGATGTGCGGCACATAGTGGCCATAGTAGTGATGTCCGGAATAATGGAAGTGACGAGGGCGCTCACGGAGTTCCACGGGACGGTGAGGACGATGCGCAGGACCGCCGGGATGATGGTTGACATGGACGCGTGAAGGAAGTGCGTGCGAGTGCTGGCGGCCATAGACACCGTCGGCATAGGGACGGGAACCGGGTGCGGGGCGGTTGTGGCGCACCACCTGGCTGCCGCCGGGACGGCGTGCACCGTCGACATGGCTCCCGGGTGCGGGACGGCCCTCGTGACGGATGTGCCCGCCACCGTGGTTCTGGGGGACTGCTGCACCGTGGTCACGGACGTCGCTGTGGGAAGGACGGGCGTTGCCGGATGCAGAAGATCCGCTGCGCGAACGGCCGGAGTAAACTCCGTCGCTGTATCCGCCTGAATGGGAAGGGCGACGGTTGTGGCTGCCGCTGACCGTACCGCTGCTCGGACGGCTCTGGTGTTGGCTGCCGCTGACGCTGCCGCCGCTCGGACGGCTGTGATGCTGGCTGCCGCCGACCGTGCCGCCGCTCGGACGGCTCTGGTGCTGGCTGCGGCTGACGCTGCCGCCGCTCGGACGGCTGTTGATTTGTCCGCGGCTGACAGTGCCGCCGCTCGGACGGCTGTGGCTGCCGGAAGACATGCTGCCAGAACGGTGCGAGCCGCCGACAGAATATGTAGATCCGCCGCTGTGCGAACCTGAACTGCTATGAGAATGGCCGCCCCCGTGGGAGCTGCTCATCGAAGAAGAATGTCCGCCACCGCCGCCGCTGCGACGGCTGGACTGGCCACAAACCTGGGCACTGGGAAGGAAGGCGAAGATGGCGGCTGCCGCCATCAGGGCTGTAAGTCTTGTCAAGTGTTTCATAAGGCAGTGGTATTTTAATATAAGTAATACTTCTGTGACAAGGTCCGGAAAGCCGAGGCATCGCCGTCCCAATAGGAGAGGATGTCCGAGACCCGGAAACGCTTGCTGAAAGCACTACTGACAAAATCCGTTCCACAAACTTTGTTGAACATGGAAATACGCCCCTCGGAGAGCTCAAAAGGATTCTTTTTATAAAGATCGTAAACCGCCTGCATCACGTAGAACTGCACAAGTGTGATGGGAGCGGCCTCGTAATCGGTGAAATAATACTGCACTCCGTGGATGAGTTTTTTGGCGCTGCTGCCGTAGAAGGGAGTGTAGTGTACGGCTCTCCAGGCCACTCCGGGCACCGCATAGCTGTCCAGTTTGGCCTTGAGCGCATCGGCGTCTATCCATTCGGCCGCGAAGGCGTCGAACGGGATGGTATAACCTATGCCGATGTTGAGATAATTGTTGAACTCCCCTACCAGTCCGGCGCTCGGATAGCACATCGCGCTGCGGGGATAAGGGATGTTGGGAGATGGCATCACCCAGGGGAGGCCGGTCCTGTCGTAAGTCATCCAGCGCTCCCAGCCCTCCATCGGGACGACGGTCAGTTTGCATTTGAGGGGTTCCTGGTCGCCTTTCTGGCCGCAGTTCAGGCCTTCTTCATTTATGAGCATCGCAAGTTCGCCCACGGTCAGGCCGTAAACATATGGTATCCGGTACTGGCTGACGTATGAGAAGAAGCCCTTCCGTACCACCGGGCCCTCGACCTTGAGGCCGCCCAGCGGATTGGGACGGTCGAGCACCATTACAGGTATGCCGGCGGCGGCGCAGCTGCGCATCGTCAGGCCGAGGCAGCTTATGAAGGTATATGAACGGGTACCGACGTCCTGTATGTCATACACAAGTATGTCGATGCCCTTGAGCATCTCCGGAGTGGCCTGGCGGGTGGCGCCGTACAGGGAATGCACCGGCAGGCCTGTTGCCGCATCCTTGCCCGATTCGACCTTGCCGCCGGCCCAGATGTCGCCGCGCACACCGTGTTCGGGTGCGTACAGGGCCACCAGGTTAACGTTTTCCGCTAGTATGTCGATGGTGGAGCGGAGCTGGCGGTCGACTCCGCTGGGGTTCGTGAGCAGGCCCACGCGCTTGCCCTTCAGCCCCTCGAAACCGCGGTCCCTCAGGACCTCGATTCCCGGCTTGACCTGGGCGTGCGCAGCGACCGACGCTACAAGCGCCGCTGCACAAAGAACGTTACCAAGAAGGTTGCGAAACAGCATATCATTACGAGTATGAAGAATCCTACATAGCCGAGGGCTTGCTGCAGATATCCTGCCACAAGGCCCGGAAGCATCATGGAAAGTGCCATAAAGGCCGTGCAGATGGCATAATGCGAAGTCTTGAGCGGGCCATGCGAAAAATGCATCATATACAGCATATACGCAGAGAATCCGAATCCGTAGCCGAACTGGTCGAACACGACGCAGGCGCCCACCACCCATAGGCTCTGCGGCTGGGCGATGCTCATGAAGAGATATACCGCGCAGGGAAGGGCAAGGGACAATGCCATCGGCCACAGGCACTTGCGAAGGCCGTAGCGGGCTGCGGCGAGACCGCCCAGGATGCCTCCCGCAAGCAGCGCCACGACACCGAAGGTGCCGAACACCACGCCGTACATATCCGTGCTGAATCCAAGTCCGCCGAGTTCCGCTGGGTCGCGGAAGAACGGGAACAGCATCTTGACGGAAAACGCCTCCGGGAGACGGTACAGCAGCATGAAGGCAATGGCCAGCCATACCCCCTTCTTGCGGAAGAATGAAGCGAATGCATCACCGAAACCGCGGAAGATGCCGCCTACGGTCTGCTCGGCGGCCGGGGCATCATCCGAGGGGCGCGGCAGCACGAAAAGGTGATAGACCGAGAACAGGGCAAGGATGGCGGCGCTGACGACCATGGTGACCGACCAGGCGGCGGGAATGTTGCCCATACGCTTCTCAAGAAGGCCAGCCATGACGACCAGGACGCCCTGGCCGAACACGGATGCAATGCGGTAGAAGGTGCTCCTGATGCCCACGAAAGCCGACTGGCGCTTCTCATCGAGCGCGAGCATATAAAAGCCGTCGGCGGCTATGTCGTGCGTTGCCGAGGCAAACGCCGCTACGATAAAAAGTATGAGCGTCAGGGTGAATGTACTCAGGCGGACCGCCGCGGCGACAAGACCGATGGCGGCGAGCATGACGAACTGCATCACCAGTATCCACCAGCGCTTGCTGCGCACCAGGTCCACGAAGGGACTCCACAGCGGTTTGACCACCCACGGGATGCTTATGAGGCTCGTGAGAAGCGCGAGGGTGCCGTTGTCCATTCCCATATCCTTGAACATCACGAGGGATATGGTGTTGACGATGAAGTACGGAAGGCCCTCGACGAAGTAGAGGGTTGGAATCCATAGCCAGGGGCTCTTCTTACTGACGGGTGATGCTTGCTCCAAGGTAATAATGTTTGAGTATTTCCGTATAATCCTTGCCGCGGGAGGCCATTACCGCCGCGCCTATCTGGCACAGACCCACTCCGTGTCCCCAGCCCTTGCCGCGCAGGATGAAGGTATCGCCTTCGACGCTGACGGTGAAGCAGGAGCTCTTGAGGTGCGAGGTGCTCAGCGCCCTTCGTATTGCAAGTTCCTTGCCGATGACGCGGGAGTCCTTCGAGCCGTTGATCCTGAGGTACTTGATGCGTCCGGAGAGACCGCGTTCGACGGGTTCCAGGGACTGTACCGTACCGAAATCGATCCCGGTACGTTCACGCACGAGGGCGGAGAGTTCTTCCCTGCCGTAGCGCTGCTCCCAGTCGTGGAAATCGGCGGTCTCCTGGTCGTAGTCGGTGAGGACCTTGGAGAGCACCTCGGGGTCGTGGCAGTCGCACCAGGGGTCCTCGACGCTCTGCAGATACGGGTAGTCTCGGTCTTCCCAGCAGGTGCTGAACAGTTCCGTGCGACCGCCGCAGCATTTGGAGAAACGGGTGTCGCAGATGCGTCCGCCGTAGGTCAGGACCTGGCCCCAGGTCTGGTCGATGGCCCTTCGGACATTCTCCCCTATCGCGGTGGCGAGGCCCTGGTAGCGCTGGCAGTGGTCGTCGGCGCAGACGTCGTACCTTTCGTGGGGGATGGCGGACTCGGCCTGGGAAGGATTGGCCCTGTCATTCATTCTGGCCAGCACCCAGCTGCGGGAAATGACGGCGTGCGCCTTGAGGAACTCGAGCGGGGCGTCGGCGCGCATCTCGGAGGAGATTACGCTAAGCAGGTAGTCCTCCAGGCCGATGCGGTTGATGGCGGTGACGGTGTCGCCTTCGGCTATGAACTTCAGGGAGCCGGCGAATTTCTGGTCCTGGTTGCGCTGCCAGTGGAAGTCGATGCCTATGGGGACGTCTTTCAGGATGAACGACGGCTCTGCGAAAAGGGTGGACGGCGTGACGGAGTCGAAATAGAGTTCGTCGTACAGGGCGCCGTTGTAATTGATGCGGCCGCTTTCGGCGGTGACGTACTGCGGACCGGCGCCGTCGGAGATTATTTCGAATTCAATCCGCTTCGCGCTGACTATCCCGACCTCCAGCTGCGGCTGCTTCCTGGTGAGGCGGGAGTCTATCATACGTTCGTCTTCTTCGCTTACGCTGACTTCCTCGAGGATTTCCTCCAGCTGGCGGGCGGTCGCCTTGTTGAAATCTTCTTCGCACGGGGCGACGAAGACTCCGGCCATTTCCGCGGCGCCGGGACCTATCGTGAGGTGGTCGGGGCCGTCGGTGTAATAATGGTGGGAACGCAGTTCAGTGCGGAGGACGGCCATGACGCGGTACTCGCGAGATGCCGGGTTGAACCAGGCGTACAGGTTGAACCGGGGCTCCAGGCCCTTGTCCATCACGGGACAGCAGTCGAGGAACTGGTAGAAGAGTTTGGCCAGCGACTTGGTGGTGACGGCCTTTATGCAATAGACGCCGCGGGTGAAGCGGTGGAAGTGGTACAGGGTGGCGTCCTTGACGCTGGAGAGCGGGTCTCCGGGGGCGTCGAGGAACTCGTCGACGGCAGTTTCCAGGGGCAGGACGCCGCGGGGAACGGCCTGGAAATGGAGATGGTCGGGGGCGGAGGCTCCGGCCATCGGGCCGTTATAATAAACCGTGAAGTCCTGGTAGGCCTGGGCGAAATCGAGCATGTCGGGAAGATGGTGCCAGATGGCCTGCGGGACGTGCTCGGCGCGTGCTATCACCAGGTGCTTATGGAAGATGGGGAACGGGTTGACCTGGATGTTGTACCGGCGGCCTTTGCGGCCTTCAAACCTTATATGGAACTGCTCGGGCGGACGGTTGTCCACGCATAGGAAGCAGGCGCGCCTGGATAGGGTCTCCTTGTCGATTTTGGCCGTGGTGGAGGCGATGCGGGAGGGGTTGAACTGCAGGCGGGCGGGAAGGCCGCCGACCTCCAGGTCCCGGACCTTCATTGTCTTGAGGGCGCGGAAGTTGGCGGCTGCCAGCGGCCAGAGGGACAATTGGTCCTGTATGAATTTACTGATTGCGTCCATAGCTCTACAGTAGGGCCAAAAGTTGGTCTTTCAGTTTCTTGAATTCTTCTTCAAAGGTGGGGGTAAGGGTGCCGGTGCCGAAGGCGGCTTCTATTTCGGGGACGTCCCACCAGCGGCCTTCTATGACTTCGAAGCCGTCGGGACGGAGCTCGAAGGAGCCTACGGCGGCCCAGACGTGGACGAGTTCCTTCTGGTCGGGTGCCTCGCGGACGTAGCTGGTTATGGGGATGGGATAGAAGTCGGCGAATGCGAGTTCCTCGGAGGCCTCGCGGTAGAGGGCTTCGAGCAGGGACTCGCCGTATGAGACGTGGCCGGCGACCGCGGTGTCCCAGCAGAGGGGGTAGCGGTGCTTGACGGCGGAACGGCGCTGGAGATAGATGCGGCCGTAGCGGTCGATGATCTGGAGATGGACGACGGGGTGGAGAAGCATACTGCCGCCGTGGCACCAGGCGCGGGGGGCGCGGGCGATCACCCTTCCCGAGGGCTCCACTACCGGGAGCATTTCGTTGTGGCCTTTGGCTCCGGGGACTACGGGGGCTACTTCATCGGGATATATCAGTTCCATTCAGGGGTGTTTATTATTGCCAGTTGCTCAGGGGTGTAGAGGAGCTTGTCTGTGAATGACGGGGCGAGGCGGGACAGGGCTGCGAAGCCTCCGATGATGAGGGCTGCCGCAAGGATCGGGGCGGCTACGAAGTAGAAGGCTTTGGAGGGTCTTCTCCTAGCTCTGCGGACCTTACTGTTCTTCTTTACAGCACCTTTCTTTTTTACAGTACCTTCGTTGTTTCCTCCTACGGCATCTCGATCAGGGACTGCGGCAGAAGTCAGTTCGTAAGGGCCAATGCCTTCTGCCGCAGTCCCTGCTTCCGATGCCTCTCTGCCACCAGCTACTGCCTTGGTGTCGTCGAAAGTCTCTGGTTTCAATGCTTCGTTGCCGCCAGCTACCGCCTTGGTATCGCCGGACGTCCCTGATTTCAATGCTTCGTTGCCGCCAACTATTGACTTGGTGTCGTCGGGCTTTATTTGGGGAAGGTCAGGAAGAGGGGGAAGGGTGACGGAGTGGAACTTGAGGGAGACGGAGGTGAGGCCGCAGGCTTCCGGGGAGATGTCGAGGTCTTCGTCGGGGACGAAGAACAGGTGGCCTTCCCTGGTGGAGCGGAGGCGGCCGAGGCCCGGGAGATCGATGCTGCTGTGCGCGCTGAGCTCCTTGCTGAGGGACGCGGTGAATGCGCGGAGGATGGTGTCGGCCTCTTCCTGGCTGACGCCGTTGCTGGAGGCGTAGAGTCCGGCAAGCCGGCCGTCGTCGGTCTGGGTACCGTTGAAAGAGAGGCGTCTGTAGGGGGGATTTATGGTGTATCCTTTGTCGGAGAAGGAGGCGCCGACCTGCTCGGCGGTGAAGGTCCCGAGCCCCGGAAGGCTTAGGGAATCGAGTCCGGGCATCAGCTCGCCGACCATCCTGGATAATAATATCACGTCCATAACAACGCAAAGCTACAAAAAAATCGGGAAAAAATTTGCAATTCCCAAAAAACTAAGTAACTTTGCAATCCCAACCTCAGGGTTGGTTGAAATATTCCTCCTTAGCTCAGTTGGTTAGAGCACCTGACTGTTAATCAGGGGGTCCTGGGTTCAAGTCCCCGAGGGGGAGCCAGAGCGGACAAATCGCCGGAAACGGAGTTTGTCCGTTTCTTTTTTAATTACTTACGGCCGATGGATACTTATACGATACGCCTTGCAGAGCCGCGCGACCTTGGTGCGGTGAATGAACTTCTCCGCCAGGTGCTCCTGGTTCATCACACTGGTCGCCCCGACCTTTTCAATGCCGTCGGGAAGAAATACACCGACGCCGAGATCCTGGACATTTTCGCCGATCCGCAGACTCCGGTATTCGTCTACGAGGAGGGCGGCGAGGTGCTGGGATACGCATTCTGCATGCTTCAGCATCAGGGTTCGGGTAGCCTGCGCACCCTCGACACCCTGTATCTGGACGACCTTTGCGTAATGAAGCACGCACGCGGCAGGCACATCGGCCGGAAGCTTTTTGAATACGTCAAGGATTTTGCGCGCCGGAAGGGTTGCTACAACGTCACCCTGCACGTCTGGGAATGCAATCCCGGGGCCCGGGCGTTTTACGAGTCCCTGGGGCTGGCACCCCAGTACACGTCAATGGAACTCGTCCTCTGAGAGGCTCCTGAAGTGCTCCCAGGCAAGGGCGGCGTAGCTGTGCTGGCGTCTGCCCGGAGACGGTATCAGCACCCGCGGAAAGGTCTCCTTATCAATCCTTACCCGGAGGAGGTCCGGGTCTCCCCTGCCGGCCTCGAACCATTCGCAGCCGCGGTTATAGGCATTGGCAGCCAGCCGCACCTGCTCTTCCATCGGCAGGGAATCTATTCCGTCCTGAACCCTGTTGCCGTCGCGGTCGAACGATCCGTAGGAACTGTAGAGCGACCTCAGGAACATTGCCAGATAGATGACCGGCCATTCCTGCCCATGCAGGCGGGATACCCGGTCGCGGTAAGCCTTGAGCGTACCGGAAGTATCGAAATCCAGCTCGCAGGGTCCCCGGAGGCCGCTTTCCTGCCAGTTCTTTTCCAGGGCCTCCACGAAGGACGGCTTCATCTGGAAGATGCCGATCGACATGTCCGGCCAGTCGGAGGACGATGCGCCGGCCACATACACCAGGGTCGTTTCGAAAAAATCCCGGAAACTGT
>JAEEGL011655696.1_pt1 | contig 12929 bp, 8 predicted proteins | sample 9134231 | NCBI WGS metagenome assembly JAEEGL01 (sample SAMN16246548, study PRJNA631951) | gut metagenome | biome: gut microbiome; feature: rumen; material: fiber-attached | host: Bos | place: Iran: Karaj | collected 2018-10 | reverse complement strand
TTCCACCCGCCGGACGGAAGAATAAGGCATGCCCTTCTGCGGGAACCACGCCGTAGCGTAGTTTTCCAAAAATTCCCGCGTGCCGTCCTTGAAAGTGTGGCAGAAGACGGTCGGGAAGGGCCGGATGGGCGTGAACCGCGCCTCCACCAGCCGTTTTGCCCGCTTCAGGCCATTTTGGACCCCCTGGGACTGGGGAATGTCGTGCACGATTGCCATGATAAAACCTCCTTGAAAGTATAATGCGCGTCGGACCCAATAGCTCGCCTTTGGCCACCGCAGGCGGCTGAGGCGCGCTATTCTTCTCCTATTATTCCATGTTTGTCGGCGCGCCGAGCAAATTGCTTCGCTCGCCTGCCCGCCGACCCGGAAAAGCTCCGTTTTCCCGATTCATTGTACCACACAAACGCCCTATCCGTAAAGCAGTTTTCTGCCGGAATCAGCTGCCGTGGTTTTTTTCACTTCACGCAGCAGAATGCCGCCGTTGCTTGAAAGCTTAGCCATGGCACATCCGGATCGCGCGCGGCGGTAAGTACCTTGGCCATCGACTTCTGAACAATTCCTGAAGCTGATGCGGCGTTGGGTTTTGAAGATTGTATCCACCGTTCTGCGCAGGGGATTCCGTATGAGACGGAGGCAAATGTGCTTCTTCAACACAACAGTCGCTCCGTATGCGGCCATCCTCCCCTGAAATATGGCGCATTACAGCATGTTTGCATTTGTCTTCTTTGAAAAAGGGCTCAAAAAAACAGCCAGAAATATCTTTCCGGATATCCCTGGCCTGTCTTTGCTGACGCTGGGCTGTCCACGCCCGTCATAATAACCCTATGAAGCGATTCTCCCTTGCCAGAACACGCTCCCCCCGGGCCGCTGTGCCCGTCCATTGAGTCTGTCTTCGCGATTTGCGGGCTGTGGCCCGGTAGGTAATTTGTCCATGCCCACCTCTGCTGCCCGCCGCAGGGGTCAGAAGAAACGCCGCTCGGAAGCGTCTCCCCTACTGCCAGCCCTGCCTGCGGAAGGCCTCCATCCAAGCCCGGGCGATGAGCATGTGCCCTGCCTGGGAGGGGTGCACGCCATCGACCAGCCAGAAATCCATAGGAGCGCGCCTGGCGGCCTCTTCGAACGCGCCCTGCAGCGGCACGAACACCGCACCGTGCTTCTCCGCTACGCGCCTTGCCGCCTCCGCATACAAGCAGCCATCGCGCCGGAAGTCTTCCCAGCGCTCCCTTGTGGTATCGCCCAGCGCCACAAAGGGCTCCAGCACCATCAGTTTCACATTCGGAAGGCACTGGCGGGTATATGCCAACAGCATGTCGTATACCTGCTCGAAGCGGTCGAGCTCCACGCCGTTGTCGTTCAGCCACTTGAGACCCAGGTCGTTGATGCCGACGAGGATGCTGACGACATCCGGCTGAAGGCCGACGCAGTCCGCCCGCCAGCGGGCGTACATATCCACGATCCGGTCTCCGCTGACACCGCGGTTGACGCACTCCACACGGCCGGGATACTCCACGCCCAGAAGCCCGGCGACCATGGCCGGATACCCCGCGCCCATGTGCAGATCGCGCTCCCTGCTTCGCCCCATGTCCGTGATGGAATCTCCCTGAAAGAGAATCTTCACCCCGTATACCTCCCGCTTCTCCGCTGTCCCGTCCGCCGGTCCCCTTCGCTCACAATGGGATTTCAGGGCCCAGTCTCAGAACGGCAGCTTCAGATTCACGATTTCCCAGGGACGCACGGAGAATTCCGCCGTTCCGTTCACCGCCCTGACGTCCTTATCCAACCCGTTCCCATAGAAGTCCACAGCCCGCGCTTCCCGGCAGCCGGCGGGAAGCTCAACGGCGGCGGTCCCGCCCCGCCCCGCGGTCTCGTACAGTCTCAGGAAGAGCGCGCCGTCCCGGAGATATGCCGCGGACAGCTCCATGGCGCAGCCCTTAAACCGCAGAGCGCTGAACTCCGCGGGCATGTTCCCGCTCTCCAGGGAATACCGGGGCCAGTTCAGGATCGGCTCGCGCTGCTCCTGCATCCTGCACTGGGTGTCCGCCGGGTCGTGGCCAGCGGGCAGCACGGCAACGGCGAAGGAAAAATGCTGCTCGCCCTTGCCTTCCGCGTCCCTGCACATCCGCGTCACCCAGGGGTCCGTCCGGGCGGAAAGGTCGATGCTGCGGTACAGCAGCTGCTGCGCCGTCCCGTCCTCCGGGCTGATCCGCGCCATGGTGGACAGATCGCCCTGCAGCAGCAGGATCCGCCGGTCGCCATGATCGTAGGCCACATAGCCCCTCGCGAAGATGGCTCCCCGCCAGCCACGCTCGACCTGGAGCATGAACTCCGTCTCCCGGCTGGGATCGTAATAGATTTGCTTCCCCGGATTTCGCGGCTCCTCCCCGAAGGGCACCGCAGCCCGGATGTCCGCGTCCGTGTTGGCGCGCGGCAGGTCCACGGTATAGTAGCCTTCGCCCTGGCGGTTGTCGATGGTCAGCGCATAGCGGATCACCGGATCGTCCGCGCAGATGGTCTGTGCTACGGTGGCCGGTGAATCGCCGATCCGTCCCGACGCGACGATCTTCCAGCGCAGCGGCCCATTTTCCATAAGTGTCACGGCATCCACCGCAAATTCGCTCATCTTCCCGGCATCCCAGCGATACAGCCACGTTTCCGTCGGCTGTGTATGCCAGAACCTGGGTTTCACCAGCGTCTGGCCGTCCAGGATCGTTCCCGTTCCGTCTGTGATCTCCGAGATGAGCCCGCCGGAAAGGCGTATCCTCCGATCCCCGCATTCCAGCCATTCGTCCCCGCGAAGGGCGCGCGCTTCCGCCTGCGCCATCTTCCGGCCATCGTTGGACACGTCCAGGCAGGTGTAGCCCATGGGCGGCACCGTCACCCTGGCGGCCACCCGCACCTCGTTGAACTGGCAGTCGTAGGGCTTGTCCCCGCGAAGCCCCTCCAACAGCTGCCAGGGCATTTCCCGGCCCGACGGATCCCTCAGCGCCAGGCCGTCAATGTGATGCGGCGTGGTCAGGGTCAATTCCACAATCTCGGTCCGCTCGCGCAGGGTGGTGTTGATGAGCACATGGCCGATCCTGCCGTTGGCCCCGGCCCGCCCTGCGATTTCGTCCTGCAGGCGCAGCGTCAGCTCATCCAGCAGCGCCACGGTGGCATGGGCCCCGTCCCGGGCACGCTCGTAATCCACGCCCAGCAAATGCTGCATCGCGTGGCCGGAAACGCGGTACAGGCGGTCCCACAGGGCCTCGATTTCAGATGTTCTGTCCTCCGCGCCCATCTCCACGGCCAGCGTATTCAGCTTTTCACAGATCACCAGCCTTCTCTCCGCAACGGTGCGCAGCTTCCGCAGCGAATGGTCCACGCGGAAGGGCGCGTTGTAAGAGAGCTCGCATTCATCCAGGGGCCCTTCCCACACCGGCAGCTCCTTGCCGTCCATCTTCTCCAGAAAGGATGAAAGGGACGCAAACCCCATGTGGGAATTCTCGTTTTGGTTCCATCGGCGCATGAACCCGTCCAGGTCATAGGGCCTGTCGTAAATGTCACGCATAGGCAGGCAGTCGTCCAGGCCCACGTTCAGCAGCAGGGTGTCCGTGGGCAGGTTTTCCAGCTGACCCGGAAGGTCCTCCCGCACGAACGTATCTCTCTGCTCCTCCCAACCGCGGTCAAACATGGTATTCCAGCCGCAGAACAGGCATGCGCCGTAGGGCCCCCACACCACCCGGATCTCGCTGCCGTCCATCCCCCGCCACGTGAACTGGGTGGGCACGTGCGTCCGGCGCAGAGCGTCCTCCGGGCGCACGAATCTGTAGTACCTGTGCCCCATCAGCCGCAGGATCTGCGGCATCTGGCTGGCACCGCAGGCGGTGTCCGCGTTGAAATACAGGGGGATGCCGTCCAAGCCGAACAGTTCGCACAGTTTACGGTACCCCGCGCAGCCGTTACGGATCATCAGTTCGCCGTCGCTGTCCGCGGGCCGCAAAAGCGCCATGCCGCCGTTGGAGACGCTGATCCTGCCCTCCTTCACCCTGGCGCGGAATTCCTCCACCCGCGTCGGGCAATAGCGGTAAAATGCCTCCAGGCTGTGCAGGACGTTGTCGATCAGCAGCGTGTATTCCGGGTTTTCCCGCATCAGGTCCAGCGCCTGGCAATAACCCTCCAGATACCTCCATACATGCCACTGGCGCGTGTTCGTCCAGGCGTGGTCGTGGTGCGAATACGGCACCACGCAGATTTCCCGGATGTCCTCCAGCTTCATAGACTTCCTCCTCATTCAAACGTCAGCGCCAGCGTCACGATCTCATGGGGCCTGACGTGGCAGCGGATCCCGTTTCCCGCCACGGTCACTTCGCGTCCGTCCGTATTCCCGATGAAATCCTGGGATTCGCAGCCCTTCACCGGTCTGGGGAAGCGGATCTCCGCTTCGCCCTCCCGGCCATCGGTTTCGTAAAAGCGGAACATATACTCCTCCCCGCGGCGGTACAGCGCGGTGGCCCGCATGTTCTCCGGGAGGATGCCCGCCAGGGAAGCCGTCTCAGGCAACGCGGGAGCGTCGGTGCCGCAATAGGGGATGCAGGTATCCACGGGACTGCGCAGTTCCAGCGCCGCCTCGGCTGCGCGCCGGTCCGGCTCATCCAGGGCTCCGATGCGCACGGCGTAGCGGATCGCGTGGCTCCCCACACTCTCCGTGCTGAAGCGGTTGACGCCATCCTCCCAGGTCCCCTCGATCAGCTTTACGGAATTCAGCAGGACGTAGGACAGCGCCCTGGTCTCCCGATCCAGCATGAAGAACCGATCACCCTCCAGGCTCATCAGCGCTGCGGAGCGTCTTCCGTCGATGGCGCGCACGTAGTCCTTCGCGCAGAAAAGACCGGGCCACTGACGGTGCATATCGTCCCAGTCCCCGCTCTTGTAGGGCTCCCCGTCCACATCCTTGGCCTCGCTGCCGAAGGGAATGCCACCCCGAAGCACACAGTCTCCGGAAACAGGGATCCTGCTCATCAGCCGTCCCCGGGACACAGGCCAGTCGAATTTCAGGCAGTATTCGATGTCCCTCGAATCCTTCGTGATGGCGATCTCCTGGGTGTACGCCACCCGCCCGTCGCTGCCCTTCAGCACGACCTTCCAGCGCACGGGCCCGTTCTCCACCACGGACGCTTCCTCAAAGCGCGCGACGCTGCGGGAAACCATGGGCCCCGCGTGCAGTACGCCGTTGTCCGTGTCGATCTCATCGAATACCACGTCGTTCCACGCCGCTTCTCCGCAGCCATACACCTCGCCCGCGCCAGTATCCTCGATCTCCGCCAGCCTTCCGCCCTCAAAACGCAGGCGAAGCAGGCCGCTGTTCAGTTCAAAGGTCTCGTCCGTCCGGAAGACCCGGGGCTTCTCCGCCCGCACGAACACATCCCCGTGCCTGCAGTCCGTCTTCGCGCCGCACAGGGCGATCTGGTTGTACCCCATCGCCGGCACCTGCAGCTGCACCAGGGCTTCGTGCTCCCACACGGTGTCCGTGTACTCATAGGCCTTCAGCCACTGGTGCGGCAGCGTCCGGCCTTCACCGTCCACAAAGCGCACGCCCTGCTTCTGCCCGCAGGGGACCGTGACGGACACTACGGCCGTCCGCTCCTTCGACAGTGAATTGTACACCACCACGACGCAGCCGTCCAGCTTTCGGACGCGCCGCGTCATGGCCTCCAGCGCCGCCCGCTTGCGGTACTTCGCGTCCAGCAACGCCTTGTCCATGCGCTCGCTGAGGGCGGCGAAATCATCGGTAAACAGCCAAGCGGTAGCATGGCAGGAGGCGTTCAGCGTTTCTTTCCACATATCTTCCATGCTTCCGGCCCGCTCGCCGCCGGTGATCCCGTTCAGGGATTCCCAAATCTCCGTCTCCGCCAGGCGCTCGCTGCTCTGCATGCGCCGCCCCGCCAGGCCCTTTTCGCCGCCAAAGGCCACGTTGTAGCACACATCGCAGATATCCACCGCGCCTGCGTGGGTGTCGATGTGATCTCGCTCCTGTTCCAGCGCGCGGAAGAAATCGTTGGGCCCCGCAAAGGCTATTTCGCAGTCTTCACGCTCGTTCCACTGCCGGATGATCTCCGGAAGCGGCACGTCCAAATCAGCGTTGAACGCCTTCAGGGGCAGCGCGTCGTCGCTGCCCTGGCCCACCCAGATGGTCTTCGTGCGGGTGTTCCGCAGGTATGCCTGAAGCTCCGTATCGTAGAGCTCCGCGAGCAGTTGGTCCCAATCCCCCAGTCTGTCCAGCAGCCGGCGTACCTTCTCGGGCTCCCACATGCCGCCGTATTCGCCCCACCAGACAAGCACGGCTGTTCCGTCCAGGCCCTCCCAGAAGAAGGCGCGTTCCAGCCCCTTCTTCTCCATCACCTCGTATGGGCGGCCGGCCCGGTAGTAGCGAAAGCCCGCCTTGGAGATCAGCTGCGGGATTTGTGGATGGCCCAGGGCGGTGTCCACGGCCTCACCCTGCACGATGATTTCCGCCTCCGGGAAGTAGCGAAGGAACTCCTCCCGGCCGATGACCATATTGCGGATATACGCCTCCTCGCCCACCATATTGGGGCGGACGTTGGCATATCCGCCGGCGATCTGGATGTCGCCCCGCTGAACGAACTTCCGGATCTTCGGGATCAGATCCGGCCTGCGCTCCAGCAGGGGCCCGATCTCAGTGCAAAAGCAGTCCATGTACCACTTGTAGCCGGTATCCTTCTCCAGGAGCTCCAGCAGATCTTCAAATACGGCGATGTACCGGCGCGCATGCCATTCCCGGGTATGGCACCATGCCCAGTCCGCGTGCATATACGGCACGACAAGCAGTTTCTTCCCCTTCAGGGTCTTTCTGATCTCCGTCATATCGCTCATGTTGCGTCCTCCCGCACCGCTGCCGGTGACCTTTTCATCTGCGGATTCCCTCTTGGAAAACATGGGCGGGGCAAAAGCCCCGCCCATGCGGCAGGCTGTCGATTACAGCTCGCCGTTCAGGTACATCTGATAACGCTCGTACTGTTCTTCCTCGATCTCGCGCAGACCAGCGGCGATGGCGTTCTCCAGCACATCCGCCCACATGGTCTCCACCTCGTAATCGTTCTGGGCTTCCATGATGATCTTCTGGTAGCCGTCGGAGAAGACCTTGCTCACAGCCGTGGACTTCGCGGCGGAGACGGGGCCTTCCGGCAGGTTCTGAACGATCTCCCACTCGGTATCCATGAACACCTCGGGCAGGTTCAGCGCGCGGGCCTCCATCCTCTGCCTGTCGGGGCTCTCCTTGACGTTCTCGAAGCCCTGATAGTTCATGTGGTAGATGTACCGGCCGACCATGAAGTACGTCCAGCCGCCCAGCACCTGGTTCTCATAGGTGGGATCCGCGGCAGAGTAAGCGTCGCGGGCCGCCTGGTCATAGTAGTACTTGCCGTCTTCCTCATACCAGCAGCCCTGTACGCCGTCCCTCGTGGGCGCGCCATAGCAGGAAGCGATCCAACCTTCGGTAGAAACCTGCCAATCCAGGAACTTCATGATGCGCTCGGGATCCTCGGCCTTGGCGCTGATCAGGGTAATCATGTTGGGCAGGGTAGCGGTCTGCCAGTACTGGGTGTTCTCCAGTCCCTCGACCTTGGGCATCTTCATGGCGTCATAGCGGGCGTTGGGATCCACGTTCTGGGCAGCCAGCTCCAGCACGTCGATGTCGTTGGGCCAGGTGATGCCCACGCCGATGCGGGCCTCGCGCTGGCGGCTGATGGCCACGCTGCCATCCGTCAGGAACAGTTCGGGATCCACCAGGTTGTCGCGGTAGAGCTTCGCCATGTACTTCAGGAATTCCACATACTCCGGGAACTCTTCCTTGGTGGTGAAGCGCTTCTCTTCCTCGTTGATGTCCGTGCGATGGGTCCAAATGCCAAACATGCCGCCCACCAGCCACTCGTAGAAGCTGGCATCCGCAGCCTGCAGCGGGATGAAGTTGGTTCCGTCCGCCAGTTCCACGCTGGAAAGCTTCACCAGGGCGTCGTACAGTTCGTCCGGCGTCTCGGGATCCTTGATGTCCAGCTGCTCAAACAGGTCAGTGCGCTTGAACCAGGTCAGGTTGGGCTCGCTGGAGTAATTGGCCTCCGTGTTCTCCGGGTTGATGCCGTAGCTGGGCACGATGTACAGCGTGCCGTCCTCCTCGCGGCAGAAGTCGATGAAGGCTTCGTTCAGGTCGGCCATCAGGTTGGGGCTGTTGCGCAGCAGATCCTCGGTCTTGGCCAGCATGCCGGCCTCGGCAAACTGATGGGCGATCTTCAGCGCGTTGGGCGTATACCACATGCACACCACGTCGGGCATGGATTCGCCGGCGATCATCAGGCCCAGTTCCTGATCCAGGTCACCGGTCACGAATTCGGAACCGGAAATGTCGATGTTGAACTTGTCCATGACAAACTGTACATAGGCATTGTTCTGCTGATCCTGGGGAGCGATCGTTCCTGTTCCTATGTACGCGTTCAGTACCATCGTGTCCTCGTAATCGGTCAGTTCGGTTTCCTCAGCAAAGGCAGCGGCCGACATGGCCATGATCAGGGCCAGCAGCAGTGCGAGGATGGTTCGTGCGTTCTTCATGGATAACCCTCCTTTTATTTTCGGCGCTCGAGGCGCTGAGAATCATATTAACCCTTCAGAGAACCGATCATGATCCCCTTCACGAAGTACTTCTGCAGGAACGGATATACGGCGATGATGGGCATGACCGTCAGCATGATGGTCGCCATCTTGATGGATTCCATGGTGGTCGATACGTTCTGCCCCGCCACGGAGCCCATCGTCCTCGCCATCTCGTTGGTTGCCTTTGCGTTGTTGATGATGTTCAGCATGATGGACTGGATCGGCTTCAGGGTTTCTTTTCGGATGTAGATATCGCCGCTCATCCACTCGTTCCAGAACGCCACCGCCACAAATAGCGTTATGGTGGCGAATATGGGCTTGGCGCAGGGGATCACGATCCGGAAATAGATGCGGATCTCGTTTGCGCCGTCCAGGCTGGCGGATTCCAAGAGCTCGCCGGGCATGGCGGAGATGGATGTCCGCATCAGGATGATGTTCCAGGTCGAGATCAGGCCCGGCAGGATCAGCACGGCAAAAGTATCCAGCATTCCCAGGTTTTTGATCCAGATATAGTTTGCGATCAGTCCGCCGCCTATGTACATAGGGATGAGCAGCAGGATGTTGAACAGCCGCCTGCCAATCAGCTGCTTCTGGCTCAGGGCGAAGCCCATGCCGCCGCTGAATATGACGGAGAGCGTGGTGCCGATCAGCGTCCGGATCACGGAAATCTTGTATCCGTTCAGCAGCATCCTGGACCGGAACACCATCTGGTAATTCTGCAGCGTCCACTGCCTGGGAACCAGCACGACGTTCGCATAGCTGGAAACAGCGTTGTCGTTCAGGGACACCGCGAACACATACCAGAAGGGATAAATGCACACCAGCGCGATCAGGACCAGCAGCACACCGTTGATCCAGTCAATGGCGATGTCTTCCTTTGAATACCTGCGCCGCACAGCAATCCCCCCCTTACCAGATGCCGCTCTCGCCAAACCGTTTGGCGATAAAGTTGGCAATGGAAATCAGCACGAACGCCACGCCCATGCGCACGATGCCAAGTGCCGTGCCGATGCCGTAATTCAGCTTCTTCACGCCGTAGTTGTACACATAGGTGTCAATGGTCTCCGCCACGTCCCCCACCGGCCCGACGTTCAGCATGTACATCTGGTCGAAGTTGGAGGAGAACAGGCTGCCCATGTTCATGATCAGCAGGATCACGATGGTGCTGCGGATGGACGGCAGGGTGATGTACCAGATGCGCCTCAGCCGGCCGCAGCCGTCGATCTCCGCCGCTTCATACATCACCGGGTCGATGCCCGTGATGGCCGCCAAATAGATGATGGAATTCCAGCCCACATTCTTCCAGATGTCCGAAATCACCGATATGGACCAGATGGCGTTGGACCGCTGCAGATAGCTGACGGGCTTGTCCAGGATGCCGACGGCCACCAGGGCCTTGTTGATGACGCCGCCGTCCGCGGAGAGCATCAGCCGCAGCATGCCGATGACCACGACCCAGGATACGAAATACGGCAGGTAGGACACCGTCTGGATGGTCTTCTTCAGCCAGCGGCAGCGCATCTCGTTGAGCATAATTGCCAGGATGACCGGCGCGGGGAATCCGAAGATCATCTTCAGTATGCTGATCATAACCGTGTTGCGCACGATCAGCGGGAAGTAATAATCCTCAAACAGGTTCTTGAAGTTCTTCAGGCCCGCCCACGGGCTGCCGAACAGCCCCTGTGAGAATTTATAGTCCTTGAAGGCCAGCACAAGGCCCGACATGGGCACATAACAGAACACGATCAGCCAGACCAGCGGAAAGATCACCAGCAGATACAGATATCTCTGGTTCCACATCCGCAGGCGAAGCGGCAGCTTGCGGTTTTCCCGCAACAGGCTAGTCGACACGCCGACACCTCCTCAGACCCTTACCGTTCCGATGCGCAGAATCCTGGCCAGCATTTCGATTTCCTCGGTACAATCCCCATAGCAGATGGCATAGTGCTGCCCGGAACAGTGGGCCAGGAAATCATTCACGTTTCCGTCCATCCGCACATCCAGCGCGGGCATCCAGCCCTGGCGCTTCTTGGTCTCCAGGCCCTCGCCCGTGAAATACAGCATGTGGTAGCCACCGATATCCTCAATCAGCCGCATCACCGTCACCCTCCCGGGCCGCATGACGAAGCTGTTCTGGAGTCCCTCAAAGCCGCAGTTGGGCATGAAGCAGGTGATCTCCCGCTTTCCGTGGCCGAGGCTGAAGGGCATGAATCCGCAGGGTGACAGCTTCATGACGTTCCCCGTATTTGTGATGGAATCGCCGTATGCCACGGTCTGTCCCGTCAGGTATCCCAGGATCATCATGGACACCGTGCAGAGCATATCCCCTTCGCAGGAGGACAGCAGCCCGTGATCCGCCGCCAGGGAGAGCGGCACGCACATGGTCATGGCGTATTCCTTGGAAAACTCATACTGGCACTTGACGTTCACGGCGTCCAGCAGGAACTCATCCCTCAGATCCATCAGCGCAAGGTATAACCCCGCGGCCTTCTCCAGCTGCCGCTCCGTCACGTTGCAGTGGATGCACGCCTTCTCCCCCAGTTCCCGGATCACCGCCTGCCTGGCCGCGGCGGTCTGCGCCTCCGCCCGATTGATCAGTGTGTAGGAATCAATGTGCTGCACCTCAGGGCCGATCTTTGCCCGCAGCAGCACGTGATCGAAGGTCCCCGTATAGATGCTCATGGACGTGTAGCCCACGAGCCCGATGCGGGCACGCTTCAGTTCCTGGTATGCGGACGCGGCCCGGCAGAATTTCACGACCCTGCCTACCGTCGCCGGGAGTTCTCCCATCACGCCAGTGTAGGGAGCGCCGATGCGGTCCAGCACCCCCTTGAACATGGTATAGGAAACGTAAGAGCCCGTACTCTTCTCCTGACCATCCTCTTCCCACATGGGAAACGACCACAGGCACACCGGCAGATGCTCGATCTCCCGGTATACCGCCATAGCCACAGAGCATTCCAGCCAGGACGCCAGAAACAGGATGACCCCGTCCACATCGGAGAATGCCAAGCGTTTTCCCTCGAAGGAAGCGTTTTTGACCGAGTTCACGATGCCGGCGTCCACCATGTCCAGGCCTTTGTTCCGCAGCAGAGCGATCGCCGCATCGGAAAACCGCTTCACATCGCCCGTTCCCTCGTAATCCGGATGAGAAATCACCACAAAACCAATCTTTTTCACGTTGCCTCCTGCTGTTGCGTAATGCAAACGTTTGGCTTTTTGCCCAAAAGAAATGCCCCCGGCATTTCTACGATTCACTGTTCTTGCACGGAGCGCAGCTGTCCCGCTCCACAAGTTCCGGCCGCAGGGAGATGTTCAGGAAAGGCATCTTCTCCCCCTCGCCTTCATCCTCCCGCATGCGCATCACCAGAATGTTCGCCGCCTGCTCCCCCAATTTGTGCTTGTGCTGGCGCACCGTGGTCAGAGGGCAGTCCAGGTAGTCCAGCATCTCCGAATCATCGAAGCCCAACACCGATACGTCCTCCGGCACCCGCAGCCCCATGTCCCGCAGCGCCTTCATGGCGCCGATGGCGATATAGTCGTTGGCGCAGAACAGCGCCGTCGGCGGCGTCGGGCTCGTCAGCAGCTTCTGCGCCGCCGTATATCCGCCCTTCTCGTTCTTGATCTTGCCCCGGAACATGAATTCCTGGCTCTCGTAGCCCCGCTCCCGCATGTATATGTTGTATGCGTTCTTCCGATCCGCCGTGGTGACGTCGTTCGTCACGAACGCGATCCGCGTATGCCCCAGGGAGAACAGGTATTCCAGCCCGATCTTCACGCCCAGCACGTGGTTGGACGACACAACGTCCTGCTCCGTCAGCTCCGCGGCGATGTCCATCTGCACGCAGGGCACCATCAGCTTCCTCAGCTTCGCGTAGCTGGTGATCCCGAAGGAGATGACGCCGTCCACGCATTTCGAGTCCAACAGTTCAAAGCACCGCCGCTCCTGATCGGCATTGTAGTGGGACAGGCACAGAATGATGGAATATCCCTCCGCGGCGAATATCTTCTCCATGGAGGACACGACCCCGGCATAGAACGTATTGCTGATCTCCGGGATCACGATCCCCACTGTCTGCGTCTTGCCCGCAACCAGGCTCCTGGCCAGCGTGTTGGGCCGATAGTTCATCTGGTTGGCGATTTCCAGAATCTTGCTGCTGGTGGTGGGGCTCACCCTTTTGCTGCCGGACAGCGCGCGGGAAACCGTTGATACATCTACCTGTGCCCGCTCGGCGATTTCTTTGATGCTGGTCCTTCTGGCTGCCATCGCTCTTTCTCCCCGCTGTGTT
>JAEEGL010659082.1_pt1 | contig 12929 bp, 10 predicted proteins | sample 9134231 | NCBI WGS metagenome assembly JAEEGL01 (sample SAMN16246548, study PRJNA631951) | gut metagenome | biome: gut microbiome; feature: rumen; material: fiber-attached | host: Bos | place: Iran: Karaj | collected 2018-10 | reverse complement strand
GATACCGCAAGCATGATCGTCATGGATCCCCGCGACGCCTATGTCATCCTTGACCTACGGGAAACCGACAAGGAAACCCCGATCCGGCTCAACAGTGAAGGAGTCATCGTTTCAGAGAAGTTTGCCCGAAACAACAGGATCAAGAAAGGGGATTTCATTACACTTGAATCGATCAACGGACTCAAGGCAGAAGTGCGCGTCGCCAATATCTGCGAGATGTATTTCCAGCATTACATCTTCATGTCTTCTTCCGTCTATGAACACCTGTTTGAAGAAGAACCGGATTTCACGGTGATCGCCGTAAAGACTTCCGATCCGGAAACATTGAGACGGGATGCGGAAGATCTGGAAGGATTCGTATCGATCGTCGATTTTTCCGGCATGATCTCTTCCTTTGATACGATGATCAAGGCACTGGATCTCATCATTGCAGTCATCATCGTGACGGCTGGTTCTCTGGCTTTTGTGGTACTGATGAACATCACTCAGGTCAATATCTCGGAAAGGATCCGTGAGATCGCCACTTTGAAGGTCCTCGGCTTCAACAACCGGGAGATCGATCTCTACATCTTCAAGGAGATCCTTCTTCTGACCCTGATCGGAAGTCTGCTGGGGCTTCCTTTGGGCGTTCTGGAACATCACTTCATCATGAATGTCATCAACATGGAGATGATCATGTTCGGAATGAACATCTCGCTTAGATCGTTCGCCTATGCGTTTGCGATCACATTCGTATTTACCGGCATCGTACTGCTGTATATGAGGAGACCTCTGAAAAAGGTCGATATGGTAGAATCATTGAAGAGTGTGGAATAATGCTGCTGATCAACGATATCAAAACAGGTATTCATGAAGAGGAAGGAAAACTGAAGGAGAAGATCGAAAAGATCCTCCGACATCCGATCCGTTCCTATGAGATCAGAAAAAGATCTCTGGATGCGAGAAGAGATCCGGTCTATGTCTATTCCGTAGCCGTAGAGGTCGACAACGAAGAGCGCTTCCTGCGAAGAGGATTTGTGCTGTATGAGAAGGAAGATCTTTCGGCACGTTATCTGGACCGGAATCAGACTTGCATCATTGCGGGATACGGACCGAGCGGGATCTTTTCGGCATACCGTCTGATCGAAGCCGGCTATCGCGTTCTTGTCTTCGAAAAAGGCAAGCGTATCGCGGAAAGAGAAAAGGATGTAGAACGCTTCTTCCGGGAAGGGATCCTTGACGAAGAGTCCAATGTACAGTTCGGTGAAGGAGGAGCAGGGACCTTTTCCGATGCCAAACTGACCACTAGACTGAAGGACAGATACATCGATTACATTCTGGATATCCTGATCAGACACGGAGGCAAACCGCAGATCCGCTATGAACACCACGCACATATCGGTACGGACGAGATCAGAGGGATCATCGCCGCGATCACTGACGATCTGATCGCAAAAGGATGCGAGTTCCATTTCTCCGAACCGGTCAGGAACCTCTGTCTGGATGAAAACAGAAGAGTGAATGCCGTCGTGACCGATAAAGGTACGTATCAGTGCGATCATTTTCTGCTTGGCATCGGACACAGTGCAAGAGAGACCTTCAAAATGCTGAAACGGAATGACGTATACATGGAAAAGAAGGATATCGCCATCGGATTCCGTGTCGAACATCCGCAGTCTCTGATCGATGAGCGACAGACCGGCAGTCTGGTCGAAGAAGCCAACGAATATTTCCTCAGACACAAGGATACGAAAGGAGTCTATTCCTTCTGCATGTGTCCGGGAGGGATCGTCGTACCGGCAATGTCGGAAAAGAATACCGTCGTCACCAACGGAATGTCCTATGCCGCAAGGGATTCGGGGATCGCCAACAGCGCGATCCTGATCCAGGTCCGCAAGGATGAATTCGATGACGGATTCCGTTTTCTGGAGAAGATCGAAAAAGAAGCTTATGACTATTCCGGATCCTACAGAGGCCTCTCTCAGAACATCCGCGATTACATAGGCGGGGATCTTGGTCCGCTGCAGTTTGAATCGACATATCCGCTGAAAACCGTCCTGTTTGATTTCAACAGGCTGTTTACAGAAGAAGAAAACGGGATCATGAAGAGGGCTCTGCTCGACTTCGACCGCAAGATCCCGGGTTTTATCGAAAAAGGGATCATGGTCGGACCGGAAACGAGATCTTCCTGTCCTGTGAGGATACTGAGAAACGAGAAATGTCAGTCCGTCAATACGCCCGGACTTTATCCGATGGGAGAAGGTGCGGGGTACGGAGGCGGGATCGTTTCCTGCGCTTTGGATGTCATAAGGATCGCAAATGCGATAATATCAGGATATGAAACGATACAGGAGTGAAGACAGCTGTTCCTATGCGCTTGGAATGACACTGACGATGGAGGCGCTTCAGCATAAGAACGAATATGTCGAAAAAGTCATTCTGAGTGAAAAGGCGATCCGCAATGAACAGCTGGACCGCCTGCTCGAACTGTGCGGGAAATACGACGTCCCCGTCTTTTATGACGAGAAAACCATCGAAAGCCTTTCCGCCAAGGAAAACTGCTACTGTATCGGCGTTTTCCGAAAGTTCAACGTCCCGATCAAAAAAGAGGAGCATGTCGTCCTCTACGGCTTTTCCGATTTCGGGGAACTGGGAACGGTCCTCCGTTCGGCAGTTTCATTTGATTTCCGGGATATCGTTCTTGTGGATACGGATCTCGACTATTTCGATCCGCGCTGTGTCAGGGCTTCCATGGGTTCTCTGTTTCACTGCAGGATAGCGGAATATGATTCTCTGGAAGCGTATCGGAAGAAATATCCGGAAAACCATATATACCCATTCGTTTCCAAAGGTTCAGGTAAGCTGCAGGATCTGTTTCCGGAACAGCCTTTCTCGATCCTGATCTCACAGGAAAACGACAGTCTGGATGGCTTGTTTGAAGAGGATTACAGCGTGGAACAGTCGGATGATGCTCCGATCTCGCTGTCGATCCGCTCTTCGATCATCCTGCAGGAGATGTATCAGCGGAAACGCAGGCGGTAGGTACAGCGGCTGCAGAGGTCGGAAGTGATCTTTCCCTGTTTCATTTCCTCCAGGATCGACAGATATCTTTCATCATTCAGGATCTCGCTGAGAGATCTTTTTTTGAGGTTTCCCAAGGAATTGTACGCTTTCGGATCAAGACAGCACAGTGTCACTTCGCTTTGGGAATTGATGGCGATCATATCGATCCCGCCGTGGCATCTTCCTTCCCGTCCGATGACGGGATCCCGCAGGGAAGGCCATCTGAAAAAATCTGAAAATGCGATGTAGACGTTGTCTTTGAAACGGTAGGAATCCTTCCTGGAGGTAGTGAGTGGATGATATCTTTCCTGCAGACTCTGGAGATAGTTCTTCAGCTGATCCGAAAGATGATCGTGATCGTAGAAACGCAGTTCGATGACCGCATCCGTTTCCTGATCCAGAAGATCGTCGATCGTTTCGAAATACCCCTCAGAGACTTCAAGGGAATTGATACTGTGAAGGGAAACGGACAGCTTCCGAAGGCAACGGTGTTTCAGGATATCCGGATATCGTTTCAGCAGCGTTCCGTTGGTCACGAGCTGAAGAAAGAAATCCTTCTCATCCAGAAGATCCAGGATCCGATGGAATTCCGGATGAAGCAAGGGCTCTCCCAGCATATGCAGGTAGAGATAACGGCAATAAGGCCTGATCTGGGACGTATAGTCGTCGATCTCATCCAGAGATAGGAAATGATCTCCCTTTTCATTGGTACAGAAAGGGCAGTCCAGATTGCAGGCATCCGTGATCTCGAGATAGACGCGTTTCATATCCTGATTTTACTACTTTCAGATTGTCAAAAATCGGCAAATCATATAAAATGATTAACGAATGAGGGAGTAGCTTGCGCAGATATTGCGTGTCAAGCCAACAATCTCGGCGTAATGCCTGGTTTGCCTTAAAAAGCGAGACTCATGTATAGCTTTATCGTTATGCATGAGCGATTCATTATACAGCTCATGCAGGTCATGAGTTTTCTTTTTGAGGAAGGAAGGAAAAATAATGGAAAAGTTTTATTTGCAGGATCCGAAAGACGTTTTGAAGGCAATGGATTCTACCGAACATGGTCTGACTTCTGCAGAGGCGCAGAAAAGACTTGAGACCAACGGCAAGAACAAGCTGAAGGAAGCGGAAAAGACCCCATTGATCAAGCGTTTCATCACTTCGATCTCTGACCCGATGATCATCATGCTTCTGGCTGCTGCGGCGATCCAGGCTCTTGTCAACGTGCTGCAGATGAAAGACGGCTTCAAGATGTCGGAATTTGCGGATGTCATCGTCATCATGGCAGTCGTCATCATCAATACGATCATGTCGCTGATCCAGGAATCGAAGGCGGAAGGTGCGATGGAAGCTCTGATGCAGATGACCGCATCCACATCCAAGGTCCTTCGTGACGGTGAAATCCAGATCGTAAAATCGGAAGACGTCGTTCTGGGAGATGTTATCGTCTTCGAAGCGGGCGATACCGTTCCGGCAGACTGCCGTATCCTGGAATCGCATTCACTGAAATCCGAAGAAGCGGCATTGACCGGAGAATCCGTTCCGGTAAACAAGATCATCGATATCCTCATGTGCGATGACGACAAGGAAGATATCACGCTCGGCGACCGTAAAAACATGCTGTACAACGGTTCGACGGTCGTGTACGGACGCGGAAAGGCTGTCGTTACGGCTTGTGGCATGGATACCGAAATGGGAAAGATCGCCGAAGCTCTCACTCTGGCAGAAAAGGAACTGACGCCTTTACAGAAGAAGATGGCAGAACTGTCCGCATTCCTGACCAAGCTGGTCATCGGAATCTGCGTTCTGGTCTTCCTGGTCGGCGTCGTTGAAACCGTTCTGATCCATAAACAGGATTTCACCTGGGGCCTGCTGGGAACAGCGACTCTGGATACATTCATCGCAGCGATCGCTCTGGCGGTTGCGGCAATTCCGGAAGGTCTTCCGGCTGTCGTAACGATCATCCTGTCCATCGGTGTATCCGCCATGGCAAAACGTCAGGCGCTGATCAGAAAGCTGACTGCAGTGGAAACTCTGGGATGCACGAACATCATCTGTTCGGATAAGACCGGAACTTTGACACAGAACAAGATGACTGTCGTAGATGAATTCACGAGCGACAAGAAACTCCTTGCGACTGCAATGGCGCTCTGTTCAGATGCGACGATCAAGATGGGAGAAAAGGAATCTACCGGTGAACCGACGGAATGTGCTCTGGTAAACTACGCAAATTCGATCGGTCTGCCGAAATACGAACTGGAAGAACTGCAGCCGCGCAAGGCGGAAGCTCCGTTTGACTCCAACCGCAAGATGATGTCCACCATCCATCCTGCAGAATTCGGTTACATCCAGTTCACCAAAGGCGCTTTGGACGTGATGCTGCACAGATGTACGGGTTATCTCTCCGAAAAGGGTGAGGTCCCGATCACGGATGCGTTGAAGGAACAGATCCTCAGCAAGAATAAGGAATTCGCTTCCAAAGCACTGAGAGTACTTTGTGCCGCTTACAGAAGATATGAGAATCTTCCGAAGTCCGTAGAACCGGAAGATCTCGAACACGATATGGTATTTATCGGTATCGTCGGTATGATCGACCCATGCCGTCCGGAAGTCTATAAGGCGATCGAAGAATGCCGTTCTGCCGGTATCCGTCCGGTCATGATCACGGGAGACCACAAGGATACTGCCGTTGCGATCGGCAAGGATCTCGGTATTATCGAAAACGAAGAAGAGGCGATCGAAGGACATGAACTCGACAAGTATTCCGATGAAGAAATGATCGAACTTGTCCGGAAATACAGAGTATATGCCCGCGTTCAGCCGGAACATAAGACCAGGATCGTTAACGCCTGGAAAGCTCAGGGCATGGTTACGGCCATGACCGGAGACGGCGTCAACGACGCACCATCCATCAAAGCAGCCGATATCGGTATCGGTATGGGCATTACAGGAACGGATGTTACGAAATCCGTTGCGGACATGGTCCTTGCGGATGACAACTTTGCGACGATCGTCAATGCAGTCGAAGAAGGAAGAAAGATCTATGACAACGTATGCAAGGTCATTCAGTTCCAGCTATCCACGAACCTGTGTGAAGTCATCATCATGTTTGTGGCATCACTGCTGAACTTCACTCTTCTGACACCTGTCCATCTGCTGTGGATCAACATGGTCACCGACTCGCTTCCGGGTCTGGCTCTCGGCATGGAGAAGGCGGAAGGCGACGTCATGCAGAGAAAGCCACGTAATTCCTCCGACGGTATCTTCGCTCACGGTGCCGGTGTCGACATGGTCTGGCAGGGTATCTATCTTGCGATCATCGAACTTCTGGCGTACTTCATCGGTCTGTATCTGGAAAAAGGCACGATCAAAGGTTTCTTCGGAGCTCCTGACTGCACCAATGCCATTGCGATGGCTTTCCTGACGGTCAACTTTGCGGAGATCTGCTGTGCGATCAACATGCGTTCCCAGACAAAGTCCATCTTCAGCGCTTCCATGATGAAGAACTTCAACTGGTGGCTGCTTGGAGCAGTTCTGGTCACATCCGCGATCACTCTGGCTGCGATCTACGTACCGGGTCTGTGCAACGTCTTCGGTATTACTCCGGGTACGTTCCAGTTGAAAGAACTGCTGATCTGTATCGGTCTGGCTCTGACGACATTCCCGGCATTCGAACTGGGTAAAGCGATCAGAAGAAAAGCGCTCCAGAACGAGAATTAAACAAAGAAGCGTCAAATGACGCTTCTTTTTTCATGAAATATGAAAACGATTCTGACATTACTGGGAATACTGATAATCTACGGAACAGCCATCATCCTGTTCTCCTTATTTTCCTATGCTTCAGAAGCAGATTACCTGATCGTCCTAGGATGCGGTTTGAATCACGATAAAGAAACGCGGGTAATGATCGATCGCACAGACCGTGCGGTCACTTATCTGAAGATGTTTCCTGTATGCAAAGCGATCCTGAGCGGCGGGATCACCTCAGACAATAACGTTTCCGAAGCATCTGTCATGAAACGCATCCTGCTGGAAAAGGGGATCGATGAAGACAGGATTCTTCTGGAAGAAGAATCTAAAGATACGCCGGAAAACATGAAGTATTCCGGAAAACTGCTGGATCATAGGAAGAAGATCGTCGTCTGCAGCAGCGATTACCATGTTCTGAGAGCTGTTCTTCTGGGTTTGAAGTATGGGTATTACTGTCATCACATCAGCTGCCGGTCTTCCCTGAAGGAACTGCTGAGGCACATTCCCATGGAAGAGGTCTGCATTATCCTGAACCAATTTAAAAACTAGATCTCGGGATCCAGTTTTTGTATGTAGAGATTCAATTGTTCCTTGTTGTAGAGACTCAGAAGGAAGTTTTCCTTTGCCTGCGGATACTGATGATACAGGGAATGAAGAAGTTCCTTGATCTCCTGACGCTTGGTGAATCCGTCGTTCGGACATCCAGACTTGATCACCGGAATCGACAGACTTTTGCAGGTCTTGGCGATATCCGATTCAAGACTGAGACAGAACGGACGGATGAAGGTCGTCTCGGAATTGGTCAGATACATCTTGGGATCGAATGTCGCGATCCTTCCGCCGTAGATCATGTTCATGAAGAGAGTCTCGATCGCGTCGTCGGCATGATGCGCAAACGCCACTTTGTTGCAGCCGAGCTCCTTCGCTGCCTTGATTACGGCGCCTTTCTTCAAAGTGGAACACAGGCTGCAGTCGATGCGGTCCTTTTTTGTCCGGTTCAGTTCAAGGATGTCACAGATCTTGGAGGATTCTTTATGGATCGGGATCGAATACTGGGAAAACCACTCTTCCTGAGCGGAGAAATCTTCCTCACCGAAATTGAGATCGATATGGATCCCGCAGATCTCAAAATCTTTCTGATAGGTATTCCGATACAGAAAACGGTAGAGATACATTGTATACAGCAGCAGTCCGGAGTCTTTTCCTCCGGAAAGCCCGATCGCGATCCGATCCCCGTCGTCGACCAGATGGAACATCCGATCTGCCTTGCGAACCTGTGCAAGTATCTTTTTCATTGACATATGCTTATTATATATCATGTTATAATCGAAGAGGTGAAGAACGTTCTGTTTGTAAACAAGCCTTCCGGGATGACTTCCTTTGACGTCTGCTTCAAGCTGAGGAAGGTCCTGCATACAAAGAAGATCGGTCATACAGGTACTCTGGATCCGCTGGCTACCGGTGTCATGATCGTTCTTTTTGACAAGGCAACAAAAGCGAACCCGTTCCTAGTGTCCGATCGGAAGACCTACCGGTGCGAAGTGGTCTTCGGTATCAGTACAGATACATTGGATATTGACGGAAAGGCCATTGAAAAAAGCGATTATACTCTTCCGCAGGAAGAAGATCTGAAAACCGTATTGAATGGCTTCCTGGGAGAATCCCTTCAGGAAGTTCCGATCACCAGCGCAGTGAGCATAGACGGAAAACGCCTTTACCAGTATCAGAGAGAAGGCAGACAGGTCGATCTTCCGAAACGCACGATCCATGTATATTCCATCGAGCTGGAAGAGATCCTGGAGGACGGATTTGTTTTTACCTGTGAAGTATCATCCGGAACCTATATCCGTGCCTTGGCAAGAGATATCCTGAAGAAGCTCGGGCTGAACGGGACTGTAAGAAAACTGGAACGGACAGCGATCGATGACGTTACTGTCGAACAGTGCGATGATCTTGAACAGATCCTTTTGGGAAATTTCCATACACATACTCTGTATGAATTGCTGTCAAAGCGCTATCCGGTCAAACAATGTGGTGATCCGGAAGAGATACGAAACGGAAAGAAGATCGTACTGAACTGCGATGAAAAACAAGTCCTGATCTGTGAAGGAGATGATGTCCTGGCGATATATGAAAAAGAAGGCGACAGATATCGTTGCCTGAGAGGTTTATGGTGAAAACGGTAAGGATCAATAATCCGGATTTTTCCTTTTCCGATCGGCTTTCCGCATGCATCGGTTTTTTCGACGGAATGCACAGGGGACATCAGTGTCTGATGAAGGAGACGATCAGATATGCGGAGATGCATCATATCTATTCCGCATTGATCTGTTTCGATCCGGATCCCTACGATGTCCTGAATGACAAACACAATCCTCATATCTTTTCCCAGGAACAGAGACTGAAACTCGTCGAAGAGTTCGGATTTGATTACTGCATCATTATTCACTTCACTGAAGAGGTCATGAGACTCGATCCGAAGGCATTCATTGAAAGATATCTTAACCGCATAAACCTGGAATACCTGGTTTACGGTTTCGATTTCCGTTTCGGATATCAGGGAAAAGGAGACGGTGATACTCTGAAGAAATACGGATCTTTCCAGACTGAAATGATTCCGGAATGCAGCTGCTACAGGAAAAAGATCTCTTCCACCAGGATCAAGGAGAATCTCAAGAAAGGCAATTTCAGGCTTGTGAACCGGCTTCTCGGTTTCGACTATCGACTGACCCTGAAAGTCATAAACAGCTCTGAAACAGGCCGAAAATGGCTCACAGAAGCGATTCCTTACTATGATGATGTATTGATACCTAAGGAAGGCGTATACAGAGATCTGTTCACGATCAGAAACGGAAGATTCTTTATCGAGACAGACCGGCTGTATAGGACCGGAGAGAAACTGGAGATCACCGTAAGACAATGAACGAACTCTTTCAGCATAGAGCGGAACTGTGTTTCGGAAATAAGGCAAAGGAATTTCTGGACTCTCTGGAATCAGCACCCACGCAGGGCCTTTTTCTGAATACCCAAAAAGCCAGCAGGGCAGAGATCATGAAAGAGATCGATTTTCCGGTGTTTGAATCACCTCTGACCTCTGACAGTTTTTATCATTTCGAAGAGAATATCGGTAAAACGAAGGCATACGAACTGGGACTGATCTACCCTCAGGAGATCGCTGCCTCTTTGAGCACGAAATACATCGATCCGAAGAATATCAGACTGATCGTCGATCTCTGTGCCGCTCCGGGTGGAAAAACGGTCAATATCCTGAACCGTGTGGGAAACGATGCGATATGCATCTGCAACGATGTTTCCCATACCAGGGCACAGATCCTTTCCTCGAATCTGGAACGTCTCGGACTGGACCGTACGATCGTCACTTCCAAAAAGGTTTCCGATCTGGCGGAACAGCTGGAAGGGGAAGCGGATCTCGTCATTCTCGATGCGCCGTGTTCCGGAGAAGGGATGATCCGCAAATATCCGGAGATACTCGAAGAATATTCATTGAAAAGCATTTATGATCTGGCATCAGTACAGAAAGAGCTTCTGGAGAAAGCCTATCTGATCCTGAAAGAAGGGGGACAGCTCGTCTATTCCACCTGTACCTATGCACCGGAAGAAGACGAAGAACAGATCCGTGCCTTTCTGTATGAACATCCGGATATGAAACTGGTCGAATTGCCCGAATTGGGAAACTCCCTGCTGAAGGGGACGATCAAACTGTCTCCTTTAGACCATACGGAAGGACAGTTCATAGGATTGCTGAAAAAAGACGGAAACGGTCAGAGAACTTCAATGAAATATCTGAAGCCGGTCAAGGAAAAAACAGTCGATGACTTTATCGGAAAGAATCTCGATCTTGATCACTACTATCTGTATAAAGTTAAGGATCGTTATTATCTGTCAATGATCCCGCTGCCCGATCTTGGACACGGGGTGCTGAAATACGGGATTTACACCGGAGAAATGAAAAACGGAAGATTCGAACCGTCACACAGCCTGTATCGGTCGAATACATTGAAAGGCAGATTCATACATTCTCTGGAATTGAACGACGAGGAATATGAATGCTTCTGTCAAGGTCTGGAACTTCGATTTCCTTATGAAAACGGCTACTATCAGACGGTTTATCACGGACATTCGCTGGGGTTTGGAAAGCTCAGCAACGGCATCCTGAAAAACAAGTATCCGAAAGGTCTCAGAAGAGTGCTATAATAACGAAAAAGAGGTCATTATGGAAACAAAAAACAACGAATTGGGCAATTATACGATCAGCGAGAAAGCGTTCCGTGAGATCGCGACCATCGCCTGTACGAATATCAAAAATATCTATCCTTACCGGAAAGACAAGGAATTTGTGGAGTGCAGTTTCGACAAGAACGGAGAACTCACGGTATCTCTCTCAGTCAGAGTCAAGAAGGGCATCGATATCGTAAAGCTCTGTACAAAAGTTCAGGATGAAGTAAAAGAAAGTATCCTGCTGATGACCGGTGTCGAATGCGGTCAGGTCAACATCGATATCAAGGGATTCGAAACAGAGAAACAATAATTATTCAGTTTATTTAAAAAGCCCGGAATGATCCGGGCTTTTTTTGAGTTTTCATTTACAGAATTTCTGCCGAGACAGTGATCGAACCGTCCTGTTGCGAAATGACGATCCTTATTTTTTTCGACATCTTGTCGGTGCTGGCAGTAGCGATAAAGGATCCTGTATCGGAGTCTTCCGAAACGGAGACCCTCAGTTTTGTTCCGTCTTGCGTGACGGAAACGCCGTCAGGAACACCGGAGTAATCCCATCCGGAGAATTCGCTTCCTCCGTCAAAGGATGCTGAAACGGTGATCGCTGTTCCGCTTTCATTCGTCGATACGGCAAAATCGAGAGTATGTTCCTCATCTACGTAGTAGGTGATCGTGAAGGTGATATTGCTGTCGACGATGACCGTTGCTCCCGGATCGTATGTCTTTCCGTCGGAATCCCGGATCGTGAATGTGCCGCTCTGGACATCATCTTTGACCGTTTCCACGGAGATGTAGCTGTATGCACTTGCCCAGTTGTTGACTGAGGTGAGTGATGATCCGTTTGCCGGGAAGGTGAGAGTTTCCGAAACGGTGAAGGTCTTCTTTTCCTTGTTGGATGTGAAGTTTCCTTTTTCGTAGGCGTAATAGCCTTCAACGGTGACCTTGTCTCCCGGGCTCAGGGAAAGGGATTTGCTGTATTCGTTTTCACCGACAGCAACGTGCTCTTTTTTGCTGTTTCTGCCTTCCACAGTGATGTCAGCCATGTATTTGATCGGACCATAGAGTTTCGTATAATCGAACAGATTGGTTCCGGATGCCGCTACGACGACATTTCCGTCAGATCCGATCAGCGAGATATCCTTGACACCTGTTGATTCTTCCGTCTTGTTTTTCTCCGGGTATTCCGCCCATTTCAGTTTCAGCTTGTATCCGTCCAGATCAGCACTGAATTTTTCCAGATTCTTTACGGTCGGAGTAGCCAATGAAACGAGTTTGACGCTGTCTGACTTGATCTGCCCGGTCGTCCTCAGAGAAGGATCCATGTCTTCGGTATACGCCGCATAAGGCCAGGTGCCGATGACGTGAGTAATGCTTGTAACACCGGAAGGTCTTTCCAGTTTTCTCGGAGCAGTATCCCCGAATTCGAACGTAGAATCGAGGATCAGATGGGCGATCTTACCCTGAGGTCTTTGATTGTAGTAGAAGTCCTGCGTGATATAGGACTGCTGGCCTAGTACGGCTCTTTCATAGCCGACCCAGGTAGCCGTCGTATACTCGCTTGTGGCTGCGACCAGCCAGCCGTCCTTGATCGCTCCGGAAGGAATGCCGAACTGGGAGCCGGAAGTACCGTAGTCGGTCGTTCCGGTCTTTCCATAGACGGTATAATCGCCGTTCTTGACATAGGTATAGGTTCCGCCGTAGTTCTCGACATTCATCCTCATCAGTTCGGCAGTCAGATAGGAAGCCGCTTCTGAGAGGACCTGTTTCGATTCATAGACCGGAGTGATAGGGGACTTGCCGTTGGTAAACTCGATCCTTTCGATCGTGTGCGGTGTATGGTATACGCCGTAATTCATGATGCCGGCATAGGCCGCGGCATGCTGGAGCGGAGTGACTTC
>JAEEGL010568500.1_pt1 | contig 12929 bp, 14 predicted proteins | sample 9134231 | NCBI WGS metagenome assembly JAEEGL01 (sample SAMN16246548, study PRJNA631951) | gut metagenome | biome: gut microbiome; feature: rumen; material: fiber-attached | host: Bos | place: Iran: Karaj | collected 2018-10 | reverse complement strand
TCTGTCTGACAGATTATTCAGAGATTCTTTCTAATGCATCGCGGATGCTGTTATGGGGCGCACAGGCAGCTGATAACTATGTTGTTCGATCCAGGCCAGACTATCAAGAGACGGTCTTCAACGGGAAAACCAACGAAATAACTAAAGAAAAACGATTTCTCAATTATAGAAAAAGGAAGCCCCGAAGGGCTTCGGTTTCAGGCGGGCCTGTTGGTGTCCGTGTAGAAGATGACCTTGGAAGATGAAGCGAGGAAGATCTCGGCCACTCCGAGGGCAATCAGCAAGAGGTGGACCAGGAAGAACTGGGAGTTGTACAGCATGGCGACGACAACTGCCGCGACGCATATCGCAGCGATGATGGCCACGCTTTTCCCGGACATGTTGGTGCCGTCGGCGAATCCTCCGGCCGTGGCGAAGAACAGCGCCATGACAAGCAGGCTGAATCCGACGTTCGTTATGCTTTGGAAGGATCCGTCCCAGGCGTACCCGACGAGGATCATCGAGATGATTCCGCCGATGAGCCCGATGGCAAGCCCAGCTTTCATCATTTTTGATCTGTTCATGCTTCCACCTTTTGAACTTTCTTGTCGGATGCTTCGATAGTCTTGCTGACCATCAGTTTTATTCCGTCGCAGACCAGCCAGCCGAGGGCTCCGGCGACCATTATGGCCTCTCCCATCTCGATGGAGATTCCGAAGAATGCCATGCCAGCCGCCGCAATCACGAAGGCAGCCGCAGCCGCATTGAGCATCCTTCCGGCCATTCCATCGGAATATCCGGCGCAGAGGATGGCGAATACGAGGAAGATGAAGAAGAGGATGGCTACCGATTTGTGGTAGGTCTGTCCAGAGGGGATGAGTCCGATGAGTATGAGCATGATGCCCGCGAAGAAAAGGAGAATGCCAGATGCGCATTCAGTGCTCTTGTAGGCATATGCCTTGCCCGCTCCATAAATCATGACGAATGCTCCGGTGATGATGCATCCGTATTTGAAGAGGTCCTTTGTCAGGTTCACGTCGGATACACCTAAATCGGAGATGCTGCTGCTTCCTAGAATCCAAGACGGGTCCGCCGCGGCGGCCACGACCCAGGTAACAGCGAAGATGAAAGCCGCGGCTATTCCGATCGCGCCGAAACCAGCCGCGCTGCGTTTTTCTCCATTCATGCGATACCTTACTTCTCTTAATTATTATATTGGTTTTGATTTAGCCTTAACGAAAACAGGGGCAAAGGAGGCGATCTGGCAATGAAAAACGTGTTTTTCGTGGGGACCGCGGGAAGCGGCAAGAGCACTTTGGTCGGAGCGTACAAGCGGTGGCTGGATTCGAACGGCGTGGATTCGATCATCGTCAACATGGATCCCGGGGCGGATACGCTGCCTTACGATCCGGACATCGACATACGGGAATGGCTGAACCTCGAGGAGGTCATGAGCGAATATCAGCTCGGTCCGAACGGCGCCCAGATAGTCGCCGCCGACCTGATGTCGGTCAACATCAACAAAATGACCGCGATATTCGCCGAGTACGACGTCGATTACGTTCTGGTCGATACCCCGGGGCAGCTGGAGCTCTTCGCTTTCAGGGAATCCTCAGAAATCACCGTGAAAGCCTTCGGTAAAGACGATTCCATGCTCGTGTATCTGTCCGATCCTGCCTTATGCAGAACGCCGAACGGTTTCATCTCGGCCATGACCCTCGGAGCTTTGGTGCAGTTCAGGCTTCAGCTCCCGATGCTCAATCTGCTGTCCAAGAGCGACACCCTGTCGGACGACGAGGAGCAGAGGATGCTTGACTGGTATTCCAATTCCGATGCTCTGTACGGGGACCTTCTGGACGCGGATTCGCAGCCACAGACCGTCGTCGGCATGGAGCTGTTCAAAGCCATGGAGAATATGGGCGTCTTCGGCGAGATGCGCTCCGTGTCCGCCCAGGCTGAGATCGGCCTGGAGGAGATCTACGGCGCGAGCCAGCTGATGTTCTTCGGCGGAGAGGACAACGAGAGAGAATGAGCATCCTTCCCGGAGGGCAATCCGCCTCCCGGGAAAGGGAAACCGTTTCAAACGAACATGTGGGCGGGAAGCTCAGGCATCTTGCCCTTCTTTGCTTCCGATATCTTCTTCTTGGCGGCGTCGAAGTCCGCCTGCAGGACCGTGTCCCTGTTGTCCCTGATCGCCAGCATTCCGGCCTCGGTGCACAGGTTCTTGATCTCGGCTCCGGAAAGCCCGTCGGTGGCTTCGGCAAGCCCTCTCGCCGATATGTCGCCATCGATGTTCATGTGCTGGGTGTGGATCTTGAATATCTGCTCCCTGCCGTCGACGTCGGGCAGTCCGACCTCTATTATGCGGTCGAACCTTCCGGGCCTGAGAAGGGCGTCATCCAGGATGTCAGGCCTGTTGGTGGCGCCGATTATCTTGATGTCGCTCATAGGCGTGAAGCCGTCCAACTCGGAGAGGAGCTGCATGAGCGTCCTCTGGACTTCCCTGTCGCCGGAGGTGGTCACATCGAGCCTTTTCGCTCCGACGGAGTCCAATTCGTCGATGAATATTATGCTGGGGGCTTTCTCTTTGGCAAGCTCGAACAGCTCGCGGACCAGCCTGGCCCCTTCTCCGATGTATTTCTGGACCAGTTCGGACCCGACCAGCCTTATGAAGGTCGCCTGCGTGGCGTTCGCCACGGCTTTGGCCATCAGAGTCTTTCCGGTTCCAGGGGGACCGACCAGAAGCACGCCTTTCGGAGGCTCTATCCCTACCTTGGCGTAAAGCTCGGGCCTGAGAAGCGGGTCTTCCACGGCTTCGCGGAGCTCCATCATCTGGTTCTTCAGGCCGCCGATGTCCTCGTAGGTTATGTTGGGCTTCTCCACAATCTCCGCGCCGGATACGACGGGATCGATGGACGACGGGAGAACGTCCATTATGGACAGGGTCTGCTTGTTGAGAGACACTCTGGACCCGACTATGAGGTCTTTTTCGCTCACGTAGGACGATATGGAAACGACGAAATCCGGGCCAGTGGTGCTTTTGACGACCGCACGATGGTTGGGGAGAATGTCTCTGAGGGAACCAATGATGAGGGGCGGGCTTTTGAGCCTTTCCAGTTCGTTTCTGAGCCTGGCGACATCTTTCTGGAGCCTGAAAAGTTCCCCCTCGGAATAGCGCTTCTCGCTCTCGGCGTTCTGGAGGTTTTCCATCAATTTGACATTCCTCTCCTCGAGATCGGATATCCTCATCTTGAGTTCGGAGATGACTTCCTCGGTTCCATCGTTCGTCATTTTTCCTCGTTATCTGGAAAAGTCTACTCTTATATAAGCAGTACATAAGAAGGCCCGATACGCTAATTAATGTGCTCTGCTGTTAGTCCGAACCATGATTTGCGAGATGTGCGGCAAAGATGTGCCTCAGACGAAGGCCGTCATCGTGGAGGGTTCCAAGCTTAACGTTTGCCCCGCATGCGCCAGGTTCGGTGAGGACTATAGGGCCTCATCCGCCGGAGGCGCTCCCGTGACCCAGTCCGTCATCGAGAAGAGGCTTGAGAAGCGCGAGAAGAGGATGAAATCCAAGGACATCTACGCCGGTTCTTCCACGGTCGAGCTCGTGGAGGATTACGGCGGAGTCATAAGGGCGGCGCGCGAGGCTAAGGGCATGGACCAGGAGAAATTCGCGGCGTCCATCCTCGAAAAGAAGGGGATCATAGCAAAAATCGAGTCCAACAGCTTGGTTCCGGACGACAAACTCATCAAGAAGATCGAGAAAGCCCTCGGAATCAAGCTCACCGAGACCGTCCAATCGGGGGTATCCGTGGGCGGGAACGGCGCCGGGAACAGGATGACCCTGGGCAATTTCATCAAAAAGGAATGAGTCAGGAATCCCTGACCATCCCATAAACTTCCGCGGCATACGGCGCGATGTCCGCTCCCCCGTCCCTCAGGGCTATGAGGGCGGCCGCGCCTATGTCGATCCCCAATGTTTTCTGGATTCTGTTGCTGCTTTGGATGAAGTCTTTCTTGGGGATGCCCGCTTTCTCGGCGGCGTCCATGAGTATGTGGAAGGCATCCTTCACTTCGCCGGCGGGTTTCTGTGCCGCGGCAGGCTTTGCAGGCTCGGCTGTTGTCTTTATCGGCTCGGTTTTGGGCTGTTCGGCGGCGATAGGCTTCGAAAGCCTGGCGACAAGCTCAGCGGAAGGTTTGTAGACGATCGGGACTTCGATGCTTTCCAATCCCGGAGACAGACGGACGTAAGAGTTCTTGCATGACACGGCCCCCTCGCTTTCCAGAAGCCTCAGAAGGTCTTTCGCTTTGGAAGGAGGCATCCACTTCAGCTTCAGTGACGCGTCCATGACGAATTCGTCGGCGGTGACGACGTCTTTGCCGCTGGCCCTGAAGAAAGCGGCCGCGCATGTTTCGATCTCTCTCGCCATGTTCCGGCCCATCATCGGCATCATAAAAATAGATTGCCGGAGCGATTATGCATAGAATAAAAATGTTGTATAATGAATATTATAATTCATTTAACCCTCGCGCGCGTGCGTTGTTTGATATTCTTACTAACAATAAAAAATAGGGGGCGCAAATCATTAAATAAAGGGTCTTTTGTTTGGCTCTTATCCACGGAACTTAAGGTTCCGATCAAATTCAAGGAGAGATCGAAATGGAAGACGAAGAAATGTCCATGCCCATCAACACCGACCTTCTGGTCGCAGAGGATATCTACCTCACCTCTGGAGTCCACATCGGAACCCAGCAGAAATCCGCAGACATGAAGGATTTCATCTACAAGGTCAGGCAGGACGGGCTTTACGTGCTCGACGTCAAGAAGACCGACGAGAGGATCAGGGCCGCGGCATCCTTCCTGTCCCGCTACGACCCCAGGCGCATCCTCGTCGTTTCCGCCAGGCAGTACGGGCAGAAACCCGCCAGAGAGTTCTCCAGAGCCATCGGAGCTCCCGCTTTCGCCGGACGTTTCGTCCCCGGAACCCTCACCAACCCTGCCAACCCCAACTTCATCGAGCCCGAAGTTCTCGTCGTGACCGACCCTGCGGCCGACAAGCAGGCCCTCAACGAAGCGCTCAACCTCGGCATCCCCATCGTTGCGATGTGCGACGCCAACAACGAGACCCGCAACGTCGATCTCGTCGTCCCCACCAACAACAAGGGAAGGCGCGCTCTGGCCTGCATCTACTGGCTCCTCGCAAGGGAAGTCCTGGTCGCCCGCGGCAACCTCAAGGACCCCGAGGACTTCCAGCTGCAGATCGAAGACTTCGAAGCCAAGCTCGTCTGATTCCGTCTCACGGCAATCGCAAACGCCTTACCTCCAAACCCCTTTCTCTTTCTCCATGAGGCAACCGGCGGTCGCAGGCCGTTTCTATCCTTCCGATCCGAGAGCTCTGAGAGCGTGCATCGAGTCCTGTTTCACGGGCCCGCTGGGGCCGGGGCTCCCGGGCGGGACGGGCTCTTCCAGGCGCATCAGAGGAATCATGGCGCCCCACGCGGGGTATATGGCCTCGGGGATGAACGCCGCGCATGCGTACCGCGCGATCAAGGAGGACGGGCTCCCGGAAGCCTACGTCGTCATCGGCCCCGACCACCACGGCACCGCGGACGGGACGGTGATTTGCTCCGAGCCCTTCCGGACCCCGTTCGGGGAATGCAGGACCGACGGGAAGATATGCTCCGCGCTGTCCAGGGAGTTTGCGGATGACGCCTATGCTCATCGCTGGGAGCATTCCATAGAGGTCCAGCTGCCCTTCCTGCAGTACATCGACCCGGATCCCGCAGTCGTGCCGGTGATCATGGGCAGGCAGACCCCGGAGGAAGCCAGAAGGCTGGCCGATGCCCTGTCCGATGCCTGCGAGGGCCGGGACGTGATGGTCATCGCATCCACGGACATGTCCCATTACATCCCCAATAAAGAGGCTTACAGGCTTGATTCCATCGCTCTGGGCCGCGTCTCGGCCATGGATCCGGCCGGCCTCTACCGCGCGGTGAGGGAGAACGGGATCACGATGTGCGGGTACGGCCCGACGATGGCGGCGATGATGTTCTGCTCCGGGTGCTCGGCGGAGATCCTGAAGCGTTCCGATTCGTACGATTCCCTCGGCATCGACCCGGATTCCGTGGTCGGGTACTGCTCCGCGGCTTTCAGAAGGTAAGAAAAGGTTTCCGGGGACCGCTCCCCGGGGCTCAGATGAGCTTTATGTATCTGAGGGACGGCTCATAGACGAGCCCTTTGTCCATGAGGCTGTTGGTTATCTCCTCGAGCTCCACGCTGCTGATCCCCATGTCCTCGGCGCGCCTTTCCAGCTCGTCCCTGGGCGCTCCCTTGCCGTCGGCGTCCAGCTCTTCGAGGAGCCTCAGGATGGCGTCCTCTGCGGCCGCTTTGCCGCGGGAGGGTGCTTCCTGGGAGGATGGGGCCTGGGCTGTCCCTGGCATGTCCAGGACCACCTCGTCCGGCCCGATGTCGTCCGCGTCCGGGAACCCGAAATCGATGCCCTCCTCCGGCAGGAGCTTCCTCAGGGCGCTCTGTATGGCCTTGAGGTAAGGCTCGGAGGACGGCGGCTCGTCGTTGTCCAGGGCGTAGATGATTCCCTCGGCCTCCGCGGGGCTGGATCCCATCCCCATGAGGGTCTCGGCGGTGGCGTCCGGGATGCTGCAGGCCCTCTTCATGTTCTTGAGCCTGCTCCAGGTGGATTTGGCGGCGTCCAGCACCCATTCGAGATAAGTCTCCTCGCTGATCTGCATTATGCGCTCCGGCCTGACGCTCATCGCTATGCTCCCGTCGTCCCTGCGGTACATCCTGACCTTCCCTACGGCGGCGACGTAGCAGGGCGCGCTCAGGGACGCCATGGCCGCGGACGCTTCGGGCTGGAATCTCCCGGCGTTGACGTAGAAGTATCCCGCGGGATCCTGCACGCGGCAGGTCCACATGTGCTCCTCCTCGGTCCCCCTGTCCTCTATCTCGGTGAGGACGCCGGCGATCAGCACCCTGTTGACCTTGGCTCCCAGGGGGGTGACGATATAGGACGGGACTTTGTCCTCCGTAGCTTTTATTTCCAGCTTGGATCCGTTGAATTCCGGCGAGAAGAGCCTCCAGGCCGTCTCCCTGTTCCCCGCGCGGGGTTTCTGCTGCTGCGCCTGGGGCTTCTGGGGCTCGCTGCGGAGATAGTCCGCTCCGCTCGTGAAAGGACTGTCGAAATCGGTCATGAGAGATTCGCCTCCACTTCCTTAAGGAGTTTTCTGGCCTCTTCCTTGGCGTCGATGCCGATGGCCTCCACCCCCCTCTCGATGATGCTGGGGCCGAAGTCGTCGATGGTGACGTTGCCGAACACCCTCACCCTGCGCATCAGGACTTTGGACGCCAGCTCCGCGGCGACGGCGCTCTCCCCGAGCCTGGCGGACATCCTTTCCGCTTCCTCCAGCGTCATGCCGGTGAGCTTCTCGGTGTCCTCGCGCCCGATGACCGTCCCGATGGCTCCGGTGCCGTCGTCGATGACGGCTTTGATCCTCAGGTCGCTGAGGCCTTCCACCTGCCCGTGCATGGCGCAGACCCCTCCGAGGATGGAGCGCCTGCATTGGGGGCACCTCTTGATTAGCCCGCTCCCTGCCTTCACATCCACGATCATGCCTTCGATCTCGAGGTCGATGCCTCCGCCGGCTTTCATGATGTCCCCGACGGTCCTCATGCTGCTTCCGGATTCCACGGCGCCGAAATCGGCGTCCACGCGGCTGACCTCGCATCTCTCGCCCATGTTGAGCTGGGGTATCCCCTTCCAGGAGCGGACGTAGGCGTTGGCGATGCAGACGCTCTCGTTCTCCTTCAGGCCGAAGTCCTTCCAAGCGGAATACTGGATCTTTCCGGTGTCGTCGGCGAGTATCCCGGACCAGACCGTGCGGTTCTCCCCTTTTATCACGACGTCCCTCTCTTCGACGGAGGAGATGATCCCTTTCACGGTTATGCTGCCGATGCCTTCGCGTATGTCTTTGACCTTGCATTCGGGAGGGCTCAGGTCGAAGGTCCTCTCCGGAACGTCTATCTGGATGCCCAGGGGCTCGACTTTCCCGCGGTTTCCGACGTTGACCTGCACCCTGCTGTCCCAGAGCCTGGTGTAGCATCCTCTGAAGACGTATGTGGCACCCTTCTCCATCTCCAGGTCTCCGGGCTCCCATACGGTGAACGGCGCGGTGCCGGTCTCGTCCCCGATGATCCCGGAGATGATGTCCCTGTCGACGCCCCTGATGTTTCTGTTCTTCCTCTCCACGAAGAGCGCCTTCACCGAGAGGTCGGCGTTGGCTTCGCTTCCGGTGAGCTCAGATATCTTCTTCCTCTCTCCGGGAGCCATGGGAGGCCTTTCCTGGGGAGCCGGCGCTTCGGCCGCATCGATGGCCTCGTCGGAAGGTTCTATCCTGCTCCGGTCCCCCAGGTTGACCTGGACGGTGCCGTTCCACATTTTGCAGTAGCATCCGATGAATCTGTACGCGGAGCCCTGCTCCAGCTCCGTCTCGCCCGGGTTCCACACGGTGAACTGGACCGTCCCGGTTTCGTCGCCTATGGTCCCGGAGAGGATGTCCTTGTCCTCCCCTCTGGCGTTCACCCTTCTCCTCTCGGCGAAGAGCACTTTGGCGGTCAGGTCGACGCTCTGCTCGGTGCCGATGAGGCTTCCGATCTTCTTGCTTTCGGACGGCAGGGACACAGGCTCCTCGGAGGCTTCGACGTCGGTTCCCGCAGGCTCGAACCTTCCGCGGTTCCCGACGTGCACCTGGACGGCTCCGTTCCACGTCTTGCAGTAGCAGTTCCTGAACGCGTAGGATTCCCCGGGGGCGAATTCAGTGCTTCCCGGCTCCCATACGGTGAATGATACGTTGCCGGTCTCGTCGCCTATGGTCCCGGAGACGATCTCCTTCTGGGTCCCTCTGCTGCTGATCAGCTTGCGCTCGGAGGACATTATCTTCCCGACGATGTCGACGTTCTGCTCGTTGCCGGTCAGAGCGCTGATTTTTTTCACTATGGTCCCGCCGACGAAGGGGATGTCCATCGCGCCGTATTTGCGGAGTATGCCTCTTTTCGCCGCGTCCGGGCTGACGCGGTACTCGTTGAGGTATTTGGTGAGCTCCGCCCTCAGCGTTTCGTCGTCGATCTTGTCTTTGAGCACCCTTTTCATCTCTTCAAACAGGGGTGTTAGTTCTTCTTCGTTCATGGTATCGACTCCGGCGCGGCCACGCTCAGCCGCGTCTATCCGTCCTAGATGTTGGGAGTATATAATCAATGGCAGGGGGAGCCCGAAAGCGCTTTTTCTTTGGCAATGTTTATTATTTGTAAAGCAATAATGGCGCATGGTTCCAAAGAAGACGATAGACAGGATTCTGGAAGGATACGATACAGAGGATCTTACCATCGCAACCCTGTGCTCGCATTCGTCTCTCCAGATTTTCCACGGCGCAAGGAAGATGGGGTTCAAGACCATGGGCCTCACGATCTCCCACAGCACCAGATATTATGATGCGTTCCCTCTCGCCAAGCCCGACGAGATCATAAAATACGCGGATTTCGACGAGATGGAAGAGCGCATGGGCGAGCTCTACGACAAGAACGTCATCCTGGTCCCCCACGGCTCGTTCGTCGAGTATATGGGGCCCCGCCGCTTTGCCGATTACGCCGTGCCCTCCTACGGGAACCGCGCCGTGCTCGGATGGGAGTCCGACAGGGACAAGCAGAGGGAGTGGCTGACTTCGGCAGGGGTTCCGATGCCCAAGCTCATCACCGACGCCAGGGAGATATCCGGCCCGGTCATGGTCAAATACAACGGGGCAAAGGGCGGAGACGGCTATTTCATCGCCAGGGACTACATGGAATTCAAGATGTCCGTGGACAACACCCAGCCCTATTCCATGCAGGAATACTGCCTCGGAACCAGGTATTACATGCATTTCTTCTACGACCCACTCAAGACGGACGGCTACAGGTGCGAGCAGGGAGGCTCCCTCGAGCTCCTTTCCATGGACCGCAGGGACGAGAGCAACATCGACGAGATGTACAAGATGGGTTCGATCGAGGAGTCCAAGAGGCACGGCCTCAATCCGTCCTTCGTGGTCACCGGAAACACGCCGGTGGTCATCAGGGAGTCCCTTCTGCCGAAGGCCTTCGACATGGCCGAGAAAGTGGTCAACAGGTCCTACGAGCTGTTCGGCGGCATGTGGGGCCCGTTCTGCCTGGAGACCGTGGTCAACGACAAGCTCCAGTTCAAGGTCTTCGAGATCTCGACGAGGATCGTGGCCGGAACCAACCCGTTCATCTCCGGATCCCCGTACGCCGATCTGATCTATCCCGGCCTGAGCACCGGGGGAAGGATCGCCATGCAGATCAGGGATGCCGTCAGGGACGGGACTCTCAAAGAGCTCATGTCCTGATGCCCGGGGCGCCGTTCCCCGGGATCCGCAGCCTGCGCGCACGCCTGCCCTTTCAAGTCCTCGCAGGCCGGCTCGCGGACGGGGAATATGGGCAGAGAGCGGGACGACGCCAGACGCAACGCGAAAGATTCGGCGTCCGTGAAGTTATTCGAGGACAGGGCGAACGTTTTCAGGCTGTACCGGGAGCTGCATCCCGAAGATCCGGAGTCTTCGGAGGCCGGCGTGAGGATCCGCACCCTCAAGCGCGTGATATCCAGGGGATACGCTGACGACCTCGGATTCTCGGCGGGGGACAGGCTGATCTGTTTGGCGGAGGCCCAGAGCTACCCTATGGATGCGATGCGCCTGAGGACGCTGTCCCATCTCTCGGCGACGTTCCAGAGCTATCCGTCCGAGAACGGGATGACGGTCTATGACGTGCGCAGGGGGACCCTCCCGAAATGGGAGGCGTATGTCGTCTATGCCGGCAGGGGCGGCGCCGAGGTCGTGAGGCTGGGCGGGATCATGGAGGACATGTTCGACGATTCGCCGTCGGCGGAGATCGCGCCCGAGAGCGGCGGCCTTCTCAGGGATCATATAAGCGTATGCCGCATAATCGACGGCATGTTGGCCGGAAGATCCGAACGCGACAGGGAGGAGTTTCCGAAGGCTTCCGAGGCCTGCAGGGCTGCGGCGCGGCGGGGGAGTTCGTCCGGTCCAGGAGGTATGGGATCATGGGGGTGTACGAGCAGCTGTTCGACGGAGAGGAGAACATGAGGATGAACTGCATGGCCTATGAGAAGAAGGGGCGCCTCGAAGGGATGGCCGAGGGAAGGAGGCTGCAGAACGAGGACGTGGCCACGAAGCTCATCTCGATGGGCATGGCGCCCGAAGACATCTCCGAAGCCACCGGCCTGACATCGGAAGAGATCGGCCGTCTCGGACGAACCGCCGCGGGAATCGTTTCCGTCCCATAATCTAAATAATAAGGGCAGGATTCGTACAGCACCGCAGAAGGGATGAGATGGTTTCCAGAAGGCTTCAGGAAATACCCGCATCGGGCACGATCGCAATATCAAATCTGGTCAGCCAGATGAAATCGGAAGGCGTGGATGTCGTATCGTTCTCTATGGGGGAGCCTGATTTCGTCACCCCCAGCAACATAGTCGACGCATGCTGCGAGTCGCTCCGCGGCGGATTCACCCATTACACGCCGTCGATGGGGATACCCGAGCTCAGGAAAGCGATCGCGGACTCCGCGAGGAAGGAGAGCGGGGTGCCCTGCGACGCTTCCAACGTTCTGGTGACCCCGTGCAAGCAGGCCATCTTCATGGTCGCGCTGGCATACATCGATCCCGGCGACGAAGTGATTCTTTCCGACCCTTCATGGGTCTCCTACGAAGCCTGCGTGCGTCTGGCCGGAGGCATCCCGGTATACGTCCCCACGCGCTTCGAGGACGGATTCGTCATGGATCCGGCGGCGGTCGAGGCCGCCATCACGCCGAGGACGAAGATGATCATCATCAACACCCCTTCCAATCCCACCGGCTGCGTCATGCCCAGGGATTCCCTGAGGCAGATAGCGGACATAGCCATGGCGCACGGCATCAAAGTCCTCTCCGACGAGATCTATTCCAGCATCGTCTACGAAGGCGAGCACACTTCCATCGCATCTTTCCCCGGGATGTTCGACAATACCATCATCGTCTCCGGGCTGTCCAAGTCCTACGCCATGACCGGATGGAGGCTCGGATGGGCCATAGCGCCCGCAGACGACATCAAAGCGATCAACAAGCTGCAGTCGCATTCCATATCCTGCGCCGTGTCCTTCGTCCAGAAGGCAGCAGTGGAAGCCATCGAAGGCCCCCAGGATTCCAAGGCCGCCATGGTGAAGGAGTTCAGGAGGCGCCGCGACCTGGTGATGGACCTCATGGAGGAGATCCCCGGGTTCCAGTGCAACGTCCCCAAGGGAGCGTTCTACGTCTTCCCGAAATACAACAGGGACATCCCGTCCGCGAAGCTGGCGGAGATCCTGCTCAGGGAAGGCCATGTGGCTGTCACCCCCGGAACCGCTTTCGGCCCCGGAGGGGAAGGGTTCTTCAGGATATCCTACGCGGCATCAGAGGATCAGATACGCGAGGGCATGTCCCGCATCAGATCCGTCATGGCCAAACTGTGATGATTTACAGTGTTTTAAATCAGACATTGCCGCATAAACACTAACTAATATGCGGCATCTGTCTGATTTCAGACATGCATCTGTCAGCGGCACGTTAGGCAGTCCAGCGGCTTTCCGGAGCCGCGGGCTTCCCGTTCCGTTCCCTCCCATTCTCTGGAGTTCGGCCCTCCTGCCGCATGTTTTCCTCTCTCCTCTGCTATTTCTCTTACGCGAAATTTATTAGCGATGCAGAGATTCCCACCTTCTGTATATGCCCCTAGCGGGCCCAGAGGGATAACCTTGAGCAGAACTTTATTCACAGTCGGTCCCGTCAATGTCGAGGCCGATACGCTCCAATCGATGACCAAACCCATGATCACCCACAGGTGCAAGG
>JAEEGL010493936.1_pt1 | contig 12929 bp, 6 predicted proteins | sample 9134231 | NCBI WGS metagenome assembly JAEEGL01 (sample SAMN16246548, study PRJNA631951) | gut metagenome | biome: gut microbiome; feature: rumen; material: fiber-attached | host: Bos | place: Iran: Karaj | collected 2018-10 | reverse complement strand
GGCGAAATAATGGACACCGTGATCGCAAATACGGATATTGCAGATCCTTCTTTCAGGACCGATGATTACAAGGATCTAAATCTCGACGGAATTATAGTAATCTATGTTGATGATGCTGTTTTCTCGGATTTTCTTGAGAAAAACTCACTGGATCCGGATGATTATTTCGGAGACACTCTCAGGGGAGTTCTTGTTAACTCGTATTTCCACAAAAAGAATGAGAAGCCCGTCTTCAATGAGAGCATTATCGGACAGATTCTGCATTATGACGAAGAAATGGGAAATCCTCCCGCTGTAGAGATAGGTGATCTTGTAGCTTACGGATATGATAATTACGCATGGAAGATGGTTCCCAAGGAAACACTTGCGATAATCGTTCCCGAATCAGTTTATTTTTCCAATGCTTTGGTCTGCATTCCGAATGTGAAGCATACTGTAACATACGGAATCATTACGGATGAGGCTGAAGAAGTCACGGCAGCTGTTGAAGAGCTTTTCGCAGGCGGGGAATATGAAGGCTTTGCTTGCGGCGACCTTACAAGATCGCTTGTGATCATGAATACCGTTACCCTGGTCCTTAAGACCAGTATGTACGGTTTTACCGTCCTCCTGACACTGATTGCCGTTGCCAACATAGTCAATACTATCTCCACGGGAGTTTTGATGAGGAGAAAAGAATTCGCTATGTACAGATCCGTCGGAATGAATGAAAAGGGATTCAAGAAGATGATCGTTCTTGAGACATTCCTCTACGGAATAAGGGCGGTACTTATCGGTATTCCCGTTTCCATACTCCTGTGCTATTCGATGTACAGCCGAATGGAGGATCAGATCTTTGAATTTACACCGAATTTTGAGATGTATCCCGTTGTTATAGCGGTGGTATTCGGAGTCATTGCACTCAGCATGCTGATGAGCATAAATAAGATCAAAAATGATGAGATAATAGACGTACTTAAAGAGGATATCTGCTGATTATTCACCCCGGGTCATAAAAACCCGGGGTGTTTTTATGAAAAAAGCACGATTCCCGAAAAATACACCGTTTTGTCACAATGACCGAAGTTATAGGATGTGTTATAATCAAATGTAGTATGCACTGACGGTTTTTGAGGCGGGAAGCTGGGAATGTGTACCATAGTATCGAAATTTCATAAAGTTCTTGGTTTTATGCCGAATAGAAACGTATCGAAGTATGTCCGGGGCGGATTTTTGCTGTTTTAGCGAAAAAAAGTCCGGGCATTTTTGTTTTGCGCGGAGGAACCATGAAATTCAATAAGCTGAGAATCGGTAAAAACAGCATCTATAGGGCGGCAGCGATCATTGGCGGAGTTGCCTTCAATGTCCTGCTGGCATATCTTACCAATCTGTCAGGAATACCCCTTTACCTGGATGTAGTCGGAAGCATATTCGTCGCGGCCCTGGGCGGAATGTTGCCCGGCCTTATTACGGCTGTTCTGACCAACATTATATGTTCATTTTTTAACGGTTTTTCCGTTTATTACACCGTTATCGGAGTAATCATAGCCGTCGGAACTTCGCATTTCATAAAGCATGAGTGCCACAAGAAAAAGGCGAACTATATCTGGCTTTTGCTTGCGATATCCGTTGCGGCGGGCGGACTCGGTACTGTTTTCCAGTGGCTTCTTCTCGGAGGACCTCAGTTCCAGGATGTTGCAAATGCCGCGACTGCAATTTCTGGTGGTAACGGTGTTACTTACTTCCTGGTTGCGATGCTCGTAAACATCGGACTTAATCTGGTCGATAAGGGTATTTCCCTTGCCCTCGCCCTGCTTGTACTTTGGTTTATCCCTGCGGAGATAAAGATCGAGATCAGGGACAGTAAGTGGAGGCAGAAGCCTCTTTCAAAGAGTGAGAGCAGGGATATCCGCGGACGCATGCAAAAAGATGAGTCTTCCCTCAGGGTAAGACTGACCGGCATGCTTATTCTCACCGCATTCTCACTTACCATCGGTCTCAGCATCATAAACATATCCCAGTATTTCAGTGACAAGAAAGAAGAGTATAAGGAAAATGCCATAAATGCTGCTGCATTTGCCGCATCGGTTGTTGACCCCGAAAAGGTGGATACGTTCCTTGCCAACGGAGAAAATACACCCGGCTATTACGAGACAAAAGAAGAATTTACCAAGATAAGGGACAGCATCCCCGGAGTTAAATATCTGTATCTGATCAAAGTAAGACAGGAAGGATGTGTATTCATAATTGATCTGGACGCCGGTGAAGATGCTGCTTATGAAAGTGGAGAACTGATAGAGTTTGAAGAAGCATTTGTTCCTTATCTGCCCCATCTTTTTGCGGGAGAAGCCATTGAACCGATTGAATCAAACGACAGATTCGGATGGGTTATCTCATCCTATTGTCCCGTTAAGAATGCGGACGGTGTAACGGTCGGATATGTCGGAGCTGATGCATCTATGTCCTATGCTTCCGAGTATGTCGGAAAATATGCGCTTAAAACTATTCTCGTATTCTCCGGATTTTTCTCACTGATCCTCGGTTACGGTCTGTGGGTATCCGAATACCATATGATCTACCCCATAGGCAGCATGGCTAAAGCCATCAGCGATTTTACGATCGGTGAATCGGATCAGGCTGCTCTTGATGAAAAGGTCAGGAAGCTCAGATCCCTTGATATACAGACGAACAACGAAATAGAGAAACTATATAACTCGCTTTGCAAGATGGCGTCGGAAACAACAGAGCAGATGCGAAGCGTCAGGTACCTTGCTGAAAGTTCCGACAGAATGCAGAACGGTCTGATCATCACAATGGCGGACCTCGTAGAAAACAGGGACTCCGATACGGGAGCTCATATCGCAAAGACTGCGGAATATGTAAAGATCATTTCCGAATCTCTCAAGAAGAAGGGATATTATTCCGAAAAACTGACGCCCAAGTTTATGTCGGATATCGTCAAGTCCGCGCCTCTTCATGACGTAGGAAAGATCAGTATTCCGGATAATGTACTGAACAAGCCAGGCAAACTAACCGACGAAGAGTATGAGATCATGAAGACCCATACCGTCTACGGCAGGGAGATAATCGAAAAAGTAATCAATACCGTAAACGGTGAAAACTATCTGAAAGAAGCAAGAAATATGGCGGCATATCACCATGAACGCTGGGACGGCAAGGGATACCCCGAGAAACTTCACGGACAGGTCATTCCCCTTGCGGCCCGTATCATGGCAGTGGCCGATGTATTTGATGCACTTACCTCACCCAGAGTATATAAACCCGCTTTTTCCATAGAGAAAGCACTTGAGATAATCAATGACGGTGCGGGAAAAATGTTCGACCCCAAAGTAGTCGAAGCGTTTATGGATGCAATGCCCGAGGTCAAGGTTGTTTTGAAGAAGTACCAGGAAAGTTAACGGAGGAAATCGTTAATGATCGGAATTAACAGAAAAACCGGAAGACGAATATCTGCGGCTGTTGCATGTGCATTTATGTCCGCAGTCATATTATCCGTACCTGTAGCTGCAGGAAATATTCATGCACCCGAATCCCTGTCCGAGGAAATGACCGAAAGCCGTATAGGCGGAGGCTATTCTGCATCGGGTCAGCTTGACGGTGCCGGATATGATTCGAAACTGTATGATGCAACCAACGGACTGCCCACTTCCGATGCCAACTGCATTCTCGGAACGAGCGACGGTTATGTATGGATCGGTGGATACAGCGGAATCATCAGATATGACGGATTGAATTTCGAAAGACTGGATTCATCCGAAGGTCTTACCAGCGGAAGGGCAATATTCGAAGATTCGAAGGGCAGGATATGGGTCGGAACAAATGACAACGGTGTCGTTTTAATTGAAAAGAATATCCGTACCCATTACACTTATAAAGAAGGGTTGCCCTCTTCATCCGTCAGATGCTTTGCGGAAGATACAGCGGGAAATATCTTTATCGGAACTACCGCAGGCTTATCGTACATAGACAAAAATGGCATCTTAAGAGTGGTTGATGATGAAAGACTCAATAATGAGATTGTTTCTACTCTTTCATCAACTCCTTCCGGATATATCTACGGCGTTACCAAAACGGGACATGTATTTGAACTTGAGTCCGAAGAGGTTAAGCATTTCTACGGAAGCACGGATCTCGGTGAAGAAATGATAACCACACTCTTTGCGGATCCCCGTAACGAAGGATATGTATATCTGGGTACCGAAGAAGGAACTATTTACTATGGTCAGTTCGGAGATCTTACGGACCGTATGAAGAAATCCAATGTTTCATTCGGTAAGGGAATCGTCAGTATTACTTATGCATGTGACCGTGTATGGGTTGCTACAAACTCCGCTGCCGGATATCTGGACATTGATAACAGATTCCATGAACTCAGAAATATCCCGATGCATAACGCAATAGAAATGATCGCATCGGATTATCAGGGTAATCTCTGGCTGGCTTCTTCCAGACAGGGTGTAATGAAGATTGTCACAAATAACTTCATTGATCTGTATGAATTAGCAGGACTTGAAGAGGAAGTAGTTAACTCAACCTGCTATTACAAGAATAATCTTTTCGTAGGAACCGACTCGGGACTTCACATCATTAATGCTTATTATCAGCTCGTAAGAAAAGATATAACGGATTATTTCGGAACGGCGAGAATAAGATGCATCGTCGAAGGAACGGAAGACGATCTTTGGATCTGCACTTATTCTGCCGAAATGGGAATAGTCCATATGGATTCGACCGGAAAGCTCACCGCAATTACCGAGGAAGACGGACTTCCCAACAATTCGGTAAGATGTGCTGTCGTAGCCGAAGACGGTTCTGTTTTGGTCGGAACCAACGGAGGAATGGCGGTTATCAAAAACGGAAAGATCGTAAAAACCGTCACTGCCGATGACGGCATTGAAAACACGATCTTCCTGACCGTTGAATCCGATTCGGAGGGAAATCTCTATGCCGGAACGGACGGAGACGGAGTATATGTCGTAAGCGGAAATGAAATTAAACACATCGGAAGAGATGACGGCTTATCCAGTGATGTCATCTTAAGAATAAAGAGGGATGAAGTAAGAAATGTTGTGTGGATCGTTACTTCAAACTCGATCCAGTATCTGTGGAACGGTACGGTTAAAACCGTCACCACATTCCCGTACAACAATAACTTCGATATGTTCTTCGACAAATACGGTGACATCTGGGTACTTTCTTCGTACGGAATCTTTTCCGTAAAAGCAAGTGATATGATCAATGATACGATCACCGATTACAAGCTTTATACGACTGCAAACGGTCTTACCAGTGTTCCTACCAGTAACTCTTTCAGCTGTCTCGATGAATTCGGAAATCTTTATATCTCGGGAAGAACGGGAGTTAATAAGGTCAACATTAATCACTTCTTTGAATCTGTATCCTACCTGAGAATGGGAGTTCGTTCTATTTTCGTCGGAGACGAGGAACTTCTGCCGGATGCGGAAGGCGTATATACCATTCCTTCAACGAATGCACGAATCACCATCGTTCCTGCGGTTCTTGATTATACAATGACCAATCCCATGATCAGGGTATATCTGGAAGGTGCTGAGGATGACGGTATCACCGTGGCAAGAAGCGGATTGACATCCCTTGAATATACGGGACTTAAATATGGAAACTACACCCTTCATATCCAGGTTCTCGACGGAGTAACCGGTAATGCGATAGAGGAAACAACATACTCGATAGTTAAACAGCCCAGACTGTCCGAACTTCTCGGTATGAGAATACTTCTTATTGCCGTTGTCGGCCTGATCTGCGGACTTATAGTCTGGAGAATAATGTCCGGAACCGTCATCAGAAGACAGTACAAGGAGATCCAGATCGCACGTGATGAAGCAGAGCGTGCAAACTCCGCAAAGTCTAGATTCCTTGCGAACATGTCACATGAGATCCGCACGCCCATCAATACCATCATGGGTATGGATGAGATGATCTTAAGAGAAGATCCCGCTGATGTTCCCAAGCCTTACTTTATGTCGGTTATAAACTATGCGCTTGATATAAGGGATGCGTCGGAATCACTTCTCGGACTGGTTAACGATCTGCTTGATATGTCGAAGATCGAATCGGGCAAGATGAACATTGTTGAGAAGAGATACGATACTTCCGATATGCTCAGGTCCCTTGTCAAGATGACCAGGATCAGAAGTAACGAGAAGGATCTTACTTTTGATTATGATATCGATGAAAATCTTCCCGCGCACATGTACGGCGATGAACCCAAGGTAAAACAGATCATCATGAATCTGCTTACCAATGCCGTTAAGTATACGGACATCGGCGGACTTACATTGAGCGTATCCGTTCTTTCCAAAGAAGGTAAGGAAGCAAAGATCGCATTTTCCGTCAAGGATACCGGAATAGGTATTAAGGCGGAAGACATGAGCAAACTCTTCAGCGCTTACGAAAGATTCGATGAAGAGAAAAACAGCGGTATTCAGGGAACCGGTCTGGGACTTGATATTTCCAAGAGATTTGCGGAACTCATGGGCGGTACTCTGGAGTGTACAAGCACTTACGGTGAGGGATCGGAATTTACATTTACCTGTTCACAGAAATTTGATGAAGAGGAGTTACTCGGTGTATTTGATGAGCATGCGGGTGATGAATCCGGTAAGCCCTATGTGCCTCAGTTCATAGCTCCCGATGCGAATATTCTGGTCGTTGACGATAACCCCATGAACCTTACGGTTATCAAGGGACTTCTTAAAGCAACAAGAGTATTTGTCACAACCGCAGCCAGCGGTGAAGAAGCACTTGATAAGGTCAGGGTTGATGAATTTAATGTAGTTCTCCTCGACCATATGATGCCCGGAATGGACGGAATAGAGACTCTCGAGAAGATCCGAGAGATCAAACCCGATCTTCCCGTTTATGCACTTACCGCAAACGCAATGGCGGGCGGCGCCGAGTTCTATGTATCAAAGGGCTTTAACGGATATCTTGCAAAGCCCATAGACAGCCGCGAACTTGAAAAGGCGATCATGAAGCATCTTCCCGAAGAGATCATGATGAAGCCTGAGGAGGGAGATGCGGTCAAAGATCTTACGCAGCTTCCCGACAATCTGAAGTGGCTTAAGGATGTTGAGGGAATAAATCTTGATGAGGGAATAAAAGCATCCGGCGGCGTATCTTCATATATAACCGCAGTAGGAATGTTCCATGAGACGATCGATGCAAGCTCCAAGGTGATCGAGGATGCATTTAACGGAAAAGATACCAAGCTCTTTACTGTAAAAGTTCACGCACTCAAAACTTCCGCAAGATTTATAGGTGCGACCGAACTTTCGAATCTGTGTGAGAAACTCGAAGAAGCCGGAAACAAGCCCGATGAAGAATTCATCTATGAAAACGGCGCAAAGCTTCTTGAGATGTACAGAGCATTTTCCGGCAAACTCGCAAAACTCGGAGAAGGCAAGAAAGAGAATAAGATACGTGTCCGCGAAGAGGAACTGAAGGATGCTTACAAAGCACTTAAGGAAGTTGTTCCCGAAATGGATTATGATGCTGCGGAGATGATAATCGAGCAGGTCCTCACATACAAACTTCCCGAAGACGATGAAAAGATTTTCGGACAGCTTAAGACTTATCTGAAAGCGCTGAACTGGGATGAGATGGAAAAACTGATTCAGGATAAATAGGAGATGATATTCCTAATAACCGGATAATGGTAGCCGGAGAAAAAGAATCATTTCTCATAAGGGTACTGATCAAAAAATTAAAAGATTCGGGTTATGATGCCTATTTTGCAAATTGGACCGTCAATGATATCAACTCGGGATGGGAAGATGCCGGGCTTATAGCTCTGTATGCCGAAGAAAGAGAACATCCGGGAGAAGATGCACTTATTTTCCTAAAGGATAAACTGAATGAGGATTCCAAAGTCGTAACGGTTATAGGAGAGAAGCCTGATATCAAATATATTACTGAAAGGATACCTAAGGAACCTCTCTATAAAGAATATGTGAGGCCGATAGATGCCACGGCATTTATCAAGGATGTTCAGGAAGTCATGAACAAGGTGACTGCCGGAGAATTCAAAAAGAGTATTTTGATCGTTGATGACGATCCGAATTATCTCGGAGTTGTGAGGGACTGGCTGAAAGGAACATATAAAGTTTCAATGGCAAACTCAGGGCTTCAGGCGATCAAGTGGCTCGGTAAAAACAAAGCGGATCTCATACTCCTCGATCATGAGATGCCCGTAACAAGCGGACCTCAGGTACTCGAGATGCTCAGAAGCGATTCTGATACCGCATCCATTCCCGTAATGTTCCTTACGGGAAAAAGTGATAAGGAAAGTGTAATGGCTGTTCTTTCGCTCAGACCGGAAGGGTATTTTCTCAAAACGATCGGAAAGGATGAGCTGCTTCAACAGGTGCAGGATTTTTTTATTCGTCATAAATAAGCAGATGCTTTAAGGATAGTATATGGCCGAGTTTTGGACTGAACTACAACTTAATATAATGCTTGCTCTGAGCGGTATATGCTGTGCGATGGTTTTCCTGCTGCTCATGACAAGAACTTTGTCACCCAAAAGAAAAGCCTTTCTGGTGGCACTTGAACTTTCCACATTCTTTATCCTGATATTCGAACATCAGGCTTACATGTACGACGGTGAGACCGGAATGACGGCTCATGTGATGGTTAGCATAGGAAATTTCGTTGTATATTTCCTGAATACCGTAATGAGTTTTGTTTTCAATATGTACGTGGGAACGGTGCTTGAGGAAGATACCGATGAAAAAGCACCGAAGAGATTAAAAGCTGCCGCGATATGTGCGATTTTGAGTGCGGTTCTTTTGATCCTCAATCTCCCTACCGGACTTGTGTACAGTATAGATTCTTCCAATCTCTATCACAGGGGCGCGCTTTTCATAGTAAACTATCTCCTGGTTTTCGCGGGACCTATACTTGATCTTACGATCGTGATCCAGTTTAGGAAGAAGATAAGCAAGAAGCTGTTAAAGTCCTTTTATCTGTTTATCATAGTTCCGATTGCCGCAGGAGTAATACAGGCTGCCAAATACGGCGTATCGCTCATAAATATGTCACTGGCCGTTGTATCGATATTCCTGTACACATTTGCATATGAAGATATCAATGAAAAGATAAGCGAAGAAAAGGATTCCGAAGTAGAACATCTGAAAAAAGATCAGATGAAGATCCAGAATCTTTTCGAGCAGACTATTAAAGCATTCGTTAATGCAATCGATGCGAGAGTTGATTATGCCGAAGGACATTCTGTAAGAGTTGCCGACTATGCATACATGCTTGCACAGATGAATGAGAAGTCTGAAGAAGAGTGTAAGGAGATCTACCAGGCCGCACTGCTTCATGATGTCGGTAAGATAGGTATTCCCGACGGAATACTTATGAAGGACGGAAATCTTACCAAAGAAGAGATCGAGGCGATGAGACAGGAGCCTGTGATAGGTGAAAGGATTCTTTCGGGAATTACCGATTTTCCTTCTCTGTCACTGGGTGCCAAGTATCATATGGAAAGATATGACGGAAGCGGCTTTCCCAAAGGACTTAAGGGAAATGAGATTCCCGAGGCCGCAAGGATCATCGCCATAGCCGAAAGCTATGATTCAATGACCACAAGAAACAGCTACAGAGAGCCCCTTCCGCAGTCGGTTGTCAGAGAGGAATTCATCAAAGAATCCGGATTTAAATACGATCCTTTATACACAGGTATCATGCTTCAGCTGATCGACAGTGATGTTGATTATCAGATGAAGGAAGAGACGGAAAATGTCGATACGATCTTTAAGAATGAATTCACATGCGATGAATTCAGAAGTGCAATCTCTTACGGTATCAGGATAAGACCCGAAAAGAAGATCATTGCATTTTCCGCAACTCCGATAAATGAAGAAGAACCGTACTCTTCACCTGCGATAATCGTATTCGACTCCATGGACGAGAGAGTTCATGATACCGAGAAGGCGATAAAGGATACAAGATATGTCGAATTCGGAGAGGTATGGTTTGACGGACATTATGTAGGTTCGGGTGCAAGAAACATAAAGCTTATTTCCCTGGAACAGATAGAGCAGGATGAAGATGAAACCTACTTCATTGAAATTGCCAGAAACAGGGATCATGTCCAGCTTAAACTTGAAGGTAAGGGATACAGAAGCGAAGTTGTCCTGGCACTTCCCGACAGTTCTAAATATGCTTACATAGGACTGACAGGTGAGAATGTTCATATCTCATCGATCGAAGTCGAAAAAACAAATAAGCGTGTTCCCGAAGATGAGATACCCAGGATCGCAGAAGAGATAAATTATATCAACAGACTTGAAAGCGATATCCCGAATGTTCAGGTCGACAGTAACAGAAGCGATTTCACACAAGGCGTTAGGATCAAAGACGGCATGAGGCTTATCTTCCATGCGATGAGTCTTCCTTCCGCAAATCTTGTATGGCATTGTCCTTACCTGCTTTTGTATTCTTCCGAGGATAAACAGGTAATGGGAAGAGGGTACAAAGAATATGCCCTGATCCGTCTTGACGGTGAAGTCCAGGGCGGCGGACACTTCGCGGAAAACAAAACCGAAGTCGATAAGGGAAAAGATTTCACGACCTGGGAAAGCTGGAAGAAGCTTAACAGAAAAGGCTTTGAATGTACCGTCAGCTTTACATGGATCAAGAATAAGATCATTACCGAGACTTCTAACGGCGGCATAACGATCAGCAATATCACAACGCTTCATGATAAGAATAAAGAGATTTTCGTTGCGATAACAGGTGACCAAGTTGCACTGACGGATATAAGAATCAAGAAATAATATGACAATGGGGACGTACGTGAGTACGTCCCCATTTTTATGCTTACGTATATATATCAGTCGTCTACTTTGACGTTTCCGAGAGAGGTGTGTGTATCAACATCTCCGATATCTCCTCTGAGATGAATGTTACCGAGGTCGGTTCTTACTTCACCACTGTTTATGGTGCAGTTATGGGACTCTATATTTCCGGCATCCGCATCGGCATTTAATACATCGATCGTACAGTCGGTAAACTCGATGTTTCCTGCATCTGCCTTGACGGTTACTTTATCCGTGGTGATATCGGTTAATTCAATATTTCCCGCATCTACATTTAAGTCAAAGCTTTCGGCTTCGATCCTTTTGAGTTCGATGTTTCCCGCATCGCATCTTACGTTAACATCTTTGACTGCGATGTCCGCAACCTTTACGTTTCCTGCATCAAGATTGATCTTGAGATCATCAAGCTCGGTTCCCTCGGGGATTACGATTGTGATCGAGAAATCATTCCATCCTGCATTTCCGATATGTATGGTATTTTTGGTTACAACGGAAAGGACTCCGTTCTTAAGTGAGATATCGGGAACAAGAGATTCGGGAAGAGTATATTCTACATGTACATCATCGCCGTACTTAATGGTGAGACCTGCATAATTGGTATCAACTTCAATGGTATCGACATCGCCCGAGAGAGTGACGGTATCGCTTTCGGATCTTGATGAACCGGTACTCCAGTTAATGCGTCCTCTGTTGAATATATGGATGAAGCATCCGAACAGGACTGCCACAACGGTGACAAGTGAGATTATCGTTATATATATCTTAGTCATGATTTCCTCCTAGTTTTCATCTACGACGCAATTGATCATGATCACTCTGTGGAATACTCCTGCGATTACCCAGATGATCCAGGTAAGATCCCATCTGAAGGTCAGGAAACTGACGATCAGATAGATACAGGTTACGGTAGGCCAGTATACTTCAACTACGGTCTGTGCCTGCTTGCTCTTATACTGTGTGGGCTTTTGATATGATCCGCCATTTGCGTACTGTCCGCTGATGGTGGTCCGCTCGTTTACATTGAGTATCCTGTCATAGCCGGATGCTATCGAGTTGGGATATACGATGAGGAATACTCCGAATCCGATAAGGATGAACATAAGTCCCGCACCGAGAGGCTCGTAATTGAAGGGAATCATTATGTTGGGAGTCCAGCAAACAACACAGAGTACTACACCGATCGCTACGCAGAGAGCTCTTACATTCTCGAATCCTCTCTTTTTATCCTTAACATATGCAGCGGTGTTCATGTCTATGCAGCATGATTCGTGCTTCATGAATTTCCATTCGTGATCTACGAAGCTGCTGTATACGAGAAGTCCGATTCCGATCGCTATGCTGATGATCATCATCGCAACACCGGTGAGAGCGGATCTTAGGCTGGTGGAAAGCAGTATCACAAATGCAACCGAGATGATAAGGAGCATGATTCCGAGTGCTTTGTAAAGAGCTTTTCTTCCTCTGTTGGCAAGGTAAGCTTTTGCTTCGTCGAGACTGATGAATCTTCTGGGCATTTCTGCTTCCATTCCTCTTGCAACTTCGACTTCTTTGGTAAGGCCGAGGCTTTCGGCAAGTTCGTCGAGGTTACCGAATTCGGAGATGACTGTTCCGACTGCAGCGTTTTCACTTGTTCCTTCGGAGATGAGTTCGTTGTATTTATCTTCCATCATCTGAAGGAGTTCAGCCTTTGCCTTACGCACTTCGGTAGTGTTGGGCATGGAGGCAAACATCGATTCCAGATAATTTTTTATTGTTTCCATTTTTCTCTCCTTAATGTTCGATGAACTTCTCGATTACATCCTTGGTCAGGGCCCATTCTTCACATTTTTCCCTGTAATACTCTTTACCCTTTTCGGTTATGCGGTAATACGTTCTCTTTTTACCGTTTCCGTCAGGTCCCGGGTCTGCCACGAATGACTCGATGTGTTCATTTTTTTCCATTCTCGTGAAGGCCGAGTAGAGGGTTGTTTCCTTGATGACGTATTTTTCTTCCGAGATCGTTTTGATCTGCTTGGAAATTTCGTAGCCGTAGGAAGGTCCCTTCATGAGAATGCAGAGAATCAT
>JAEEGL010200525.1_pt1 | contig 12929 bp, 11 predicted proteins | sample 9134231 | NCBI WGS metagenome assembly JAEEGL01 (sample SAMN16246548, study PRJNA631951) | gut metagenome | biome: gut microbiome; feature: rumen; material: fiber-attached | host: Bos | place: Iran: Karaj | collected 2018-10 | reverse complement strand
CCCCCGGACCCCTCGCCAAAGGGAATAATCCCCTTTGGAAACCTTACATCCGACTGCTGCGCAGTCGGGAAAAATAATTCAAAAACTGCTTTTGAGCGTGCCGTACAGTATGGCCCGCTCAAACCATATCATGGTATGAATGATTAGGAAAACCGGAGGTTTTCCGGGTCGGCGCAAGGGATCGAAGCGAGTTGCGCAGCTCGCCGACAATCATGGAATAATCGTCAAATAACAGAAAAGCTCTACTCTATCTATAATTTTGTCCCGGTCTGGGCCTACGACCGGGACAAAAGCAGTAGCGATATTATTGTTTTTTCTCCTGACTGCGCAGCAGTCAGGATGGGGGAAGGTTCCAAGGGAACTCAGTTCCCTTGGCGGGGTGAAGGTTGAATTGCCTCTGGCAATTCAAGTCCGGCCTTTGGCCGGACCGCGGACGGTCGATCCTGCGGATCGAGCGCCGCGCCTCCAGGGGCGGCGCCCCTCAGCGTAACCCCCGTGCCCCTCCCCCCGTCACAGGATGTTCCGCAGGCGGATGGCTTCCCCGTCCCAGATGTGCTGGATGGCGTGGGAGAGCTGGGCGGCCTGGCGATGGAAGTCGTCGTCGCCGCGCTCGAGGCAGAGGCGGGTATCAAGGATCCGGTGCGTCACCTCGTGCACATCCTCATGATTGGCGACCATTTCCAGCAGGCTTTCCCAGCCGTCCCACTTCTCGGCCAGGGCGGTCATGGTCTCCAGGGCGGCCCGGGTATCGCCGGATTCCATCTGGAGGACGGCGCGGGAGCACATTTCGTCCGCCTGATCCATGCAGCGGGCGATGAACGCCATGGACACCGCGCACAGCGCCACGGTGAGCGCCAGCACGGCGAGGGTGCAGATCAGTTTCGCGCGCACTACCAGATTACCTCCTCGGGCCGCATGGCGGCGAAGCGCAGCATCCCGCCGCCTCGGAGGCTGAGCGTCAGCTTCCCTCCGGTATCCAGGGATGCGAGGTACACGTCCCGGGACCGCAGGTTCCGGGACTGCAGAAGGGCGTTCAGCCAAGCTTCGTCCCGGCCGGACGCCCGCAGATTGAAGGGCTGGACGCGCCCGTCCATGATGAGCATCAGGGGCATGCCCTCGTATTCCGTGGGAACGTTCATCTTCCCCGCCTCCGGCGGCCTGTGCCGGGAAGCGGTGAACGCCGTCAGCGTGCCGTTGGCCTCCAGGATGGCAGTCTCCGCGTGGGAGGGGTCCAGGATGCCCGCGCCCCGGAGCCCCTCCAGCAGATCCGACAGGCTGATGCACAGGCGGCGCATTTCGTCCTGCCTGATTTCGCCGCGCTGCATCAGCACCACGGGCTTGCCCGATATGAACGCGCGCACGCGATCGGAGCGCATGCAGAGCAGCGTGATGACGCCGTGCACCACGAACAGCGCCGCCACGGGCACGATGCCGTACAGCAGGGGCGTGGACACGCTGGCCATGGGCGTGGCGAATATGTCCGCCAGCAGGATCGCCATGACCAGCTCGTAGGGCTGGAACTGCCCCAGCTGGCCCTTGCCCATGGCGCGCATGACCAGGATCATCAGAACATAGAGTATCATTGCCCGGAAAAACAGCGTAAACAAGCTACCGCCTCCCTGCCGCGTCGGACGGCGGCCGCACACGCTCCAAAACAGCCCGCCGTCTTCAAGCATTTTCCCACATTTTGTCCATTTCATGCGCGGCCTGTCAAAATTTACTTGATTTCCTGTCGGAAAAGGGGTAAGATATAAGGGTAAGAGTATACTTCTCTCATGAAGCGAACCGTGAAAGGAGCCGAAAATATGGATTTTTTAAATGATCTCGGCAAGCGTCTGTCCGGCGCGGCGCGTTCCGTGCAGGAAAAGGCGAAGGAAGGCGCAGAGCTTGGCCGGCTGAGCAACGAAGCCCGCGTCATCAACGGAGAACTGGAAAAGCTGTACGGCTCCCTGGGCAGGGCGTATTACGACGCGCAGAAAAACGGCGCGGAGGATCTCAGCGCGCTGAACGCATTTGTGGAGAAGATCGACGCCGCGCTGGTCCGCATGGACGAGATCCGGCAGCAGCGGGACCGCCTGCGCCAGCAGCGCCGGTGCCCCTCCTGCAACGCCGTTCAGCCCATCGAGGCGCGCTTCTGTTCCGTGTGCGGCACCCGCATGCCCGAGCGCGAGGCTCCCGCCGAGGCCCCCGCGGCGGACGCGGAATACTGCCCCAGCTGCGGCTCCCTGCGGAAGAACGGCGCCGCTTTCTGCGACGTGTGCGGCAAGCGCTTTGACGACGCGGAGGAAGCCCCCGCGCCGGCGGAGCCCGTCATCACTTGGCCGGGCGAGAAGCCGGACACCGCCTCCACCGACGAAGAACCCAAGGAGGAAACCCGGGAATAATCACATCCCCTGTACGGAGGAAACGGCATGCGCAATCAAGTATATGTAAGTAAAAACCAGACCAGCCGCCGCGCCCGCAGGAAGCGCCAGCAGCGCATGCAGCTGCTGCGCCTGATCGGCCTGGGGGTTGTGGCGGTGGCGCTGATCGTCATCCTGATTACGACCCTGTCTTCCGGCGGCAAGGACACCACGACGACCGAGCCGGCCGCCTCGCCCTCGGCGGATATTTACGCCTCCTTGGGAGACGAGACCCCGGAGCCCTCCCACACCCCCACGCCCGTGGAGCCCCTGATGGTCACCCCGGAGCCCGCCGCGGCGGAGACGCCCACGCCCATGGAGCCCTCCGCATACGAGACCCCCGCCCCCAACGGGCTCAGGTCCATTCACATGCGGGTGATCGGCGACGTGATGATCTCCGCGGAACAGCTGGAGGCCGGAAAGCAGTTCGACGGATCCTACGACTTCTCCCCGGAGTTCGATTACATCCGCGATTCCCTGCGCAACGCGGACTACACCATGGCCAACCTGGAGACCACCATCGGCAAATACAAGACCATGGCCTATTCCGGCTATCCCATGTTCAACACGCCCGAGGCGCTGCTGGACGCGCTGAAGGACTGCGGCGTGGACTTCCTCACCCTGGCCAACAACCACATGCTGGACCGCTACTTCGACGGACTGAAGAACACCGTCAGCCGGGTGGAAACCTACGGCTTCGACCACGTGGGCGCGTACCGCACACAGCAGGAGCGCGACACGCCCGTCCTCTACGAGGTGAACGGCATCAAGCTGGGCTTCGTGGCCTACACCCATTCCACCAACAGCGTGGAAACGCTGGCCAAGGGACTGGACCCCGGGGCCACGAAATTCGGCGTGCCGTATCTGTACAAGGCGGATATCGAAGGGGACATCAAGCGCGTAAAGGACGCCGGGGCGGAGGTCGTCATCGCATGGCCTCACTGGGGTGAGGAGTACATCCGCGAGCCGGATTCCAATCAGCTCTCCTATGCCGGCAAGCTGGCCGCCGCCGGTGCGGACGTCATCCTGGGCAGCCACTCCCACATGGTGCAGCGCATGGAGTACAACTACTTCGCCGGCAGCAACGGGCAGCAGCGCGAGGTGTTCTGCATCTTCAGCCTGGGCAACTTCATCTCCTCCATGACCAAGAAGTACACCGATTCCGGCATCATACTGGATTTCACCCTGCAGGAGCACGAGGACGGCACCTTCCACGTGGAGAACGTGGGGTATGTGCCGCTGTACATGTGGAAGCAGGAGGAGGTGGGCAAGTACGCCATCATCCCCTCCGGGCAATACCTGAACACCCGGCCCGATGGCATGGACGACGAAGACTATGCCCGCATGCTGGAGACCTACAACGAGCTGCAGGAGGTGCTGGGCACCCAGTGGAAAGTGCTGCTGGGCTGACGGCACGGAAACAGACCTGACACGGTATTTTTGTCCCGGACGGATGCGCCGCCCGGGACAAAACACATCCGGGGCCCCGCCTCCGCGGGCGCGCCGGGGAAGCGGAGGGATCACCTTGGAACAGAAGATCGAGACCCTGCGGAAATGGATACAGGAGAGCGAGAACATCGTGTTCTTCGGCGGCGCGGGCGTGTCCACCGAGTCCGGCATCCCGGACTTTCGCAGCGTGGACGGCCTGTACAACATGAAGTACAAGTACCCGCCGGAGGTCATCATCAGCCACAGCTTTTTCCTGGAAAACCCGGTGGAATTCTATCGCTTTTACCGGGACAAGCTGCTGATCCGCGGCGCGCAGCCCAATCCCGCCCACAAGGCCCTGGCCACCCTGGAAAAGCAGGGCAAGCTGAAGTGCGTCATCACCCAGAACATCGACGGGCTGCACCAGGCCGCGGGCAGCAAAAACGTGCTGGAGCTGCACGGCTCCACCCTCCGGAACTACTGCATGCGCTGCGGCAAAAAGTATGGCACGGAAATCTTCGATCAGGAGAGCGTGCCCCGGTGCTCATGCGGCGGCATGATCCGCCCCGACGTGGTACTCTACGAAGAGGGGCTGGACCAGGACGTCATGAGCCGCGCGGTGCACTATCTGCGGCAGGCGGACATGCTCATCGTGGGCGGCACGTCCCTGGTGGTGTACCCCGCCGCCGGGCTGGTGCAATACTACCGCGGGCACACGCTGGTGCTCATCAACAAATCCCCCACCGCGCTGGACGCCAGCGCGGACCTGCTGATCTCCGCGCCCATCGGCCAGGTGCTGTCCCGGTGCGTAAACGAAACCTCAGAGGAGGCATGACCATGAATTTCAAGGAAGCGCTCGATTTTATCCGCATCCCCGACGACGCCAGGGCGAGCCTTCATCATACATATTCCCTCGTCTCCGGCAAGCCGGCCTTCGCCGCGCTGCGGGGCCGAATCCTGAACCGGGACGGCTTTGAGGAGATCGGACAGGACTGCGCGGCGGCCGCTCCGGCGCTGGGCGTTACCCCGGACGCGCTGCGGCTGATTACGCTGCTGGACTGCGCGGACATCATGGAGGAGCGCTTCCGCGCCGCCGGGGTGGCCCGGGAGATCTTCCTCGCCTCCCTGCGGGACCTGGAGTACAAGGCCGCCGAATGCAAGGCCGTAGACGGCGAGTATGGCATTCACGTTCCCTTTTCCTGGTACCAGCGGTTTTACGAGGCCACCCGCTTCCAGCTGGGGCGGCTGCAGTATGAGCGGATCGCCCTGCCGGCCATCGCCGACTGCCCGGAGCGTGGGCTGCGGGAGGGGGACGCCGCCGTCAACATCCACATCCCCTCCGGTTCGCCCCTCACCCCGGAGAGCGTGGACGCTTCCCTGGCCCAGGCGCGGGCGTTCTTCGCGGAAGAGCTGCCCGACGCGCCCTTTGTCTGCCACTCCTGGCTGCTCTATCCGCCGCACCGCGCCGTGTTCGACCAGTTCGCCAACCTGGGCGCGTTCGTCCGCCGCTTCGATATCATCAGCTTCGAAACCACGCCCGATTTCGGCAACGCCTGGCGCGTGTTCAGCGTGAATTACGACGGCGACCCGGACAAGCTGCCGCAGAATACCCGCCTGCGGAGGGCGTTCGTGGAATACATGCGCAGCGGCGGCACATTCGGCGACGGCTTCGGCGTGGTGCGCTGAATCCGCGCCCCTGCATGAACAGCCCCTCCGGCATGGGCCGGAGGGGCTGTTCTGTATTCCCGTGGCGTGGATCAGAGCAACTTTGCATTGGAAAACGCGCTCTCGAGTTCCTCCATGGACAGCGCCGTCTTCAGGTAGAGCTTGTCCCCAGCGGGGATCACCGTTCCCCCTGTGCCGGAGCGCGCGGGGAGCTCTTCCCCGCCCAGGCGGGCGTACAGCGCGAACTGCCCGGCAGGGAGGGGCAGCTCCAGCTCCCCCTCGGCGCGCTCGTGCCAGTAGGCCGCGTAACGCGCGCCGCCGCGCTCAAACGCGAACGCGGAGACGTTCTCCGGCGCGGCGATCCTGCGCCATGGGACCAGTTCGTATTCGCCGTTTTCGTCGATCAGCAGCGTGTGCTCCCGGGAATAGTCCTTCAGCTCCTCCCGCTGCGCGTCCGTCAGGAGAGCGCGGGCGCGAACGTCCTCCCACCGGCGCATGACCTCCAGGATGTCCCCCAGCCTGGGATGCTTTTTCAGCTCACCCAGGCGGATCTGGATGGTGACGGGGCAGTTCCACGCCGCGGCGATGGCCGTGCCGTATTCGTACATATCGGTTTGGGTGCCGTTGTCTTCCTCCCGGGGCGCCCAGAAGCCCCACCAGCCGAAGTCCAGCCGGGTGAAGTCCATGCGCATGCAGGGCGCTTCCCGGGCGGGGAATTCCACGATCTTTTCCTTGAACAGCTTCGGCGGAAAGATGTCGAAGGCGTTCCCGCCGGACTGGAAGTGCCAGCTGAAGTGGGCCTTGGCGGCGCCTTCGGTGAACAGCGGCGTCTCCCGGAACAGCCGGTACACGCGATACTGGGCGTTGGGCACGTGGTACTCATAGGGCGCGTCGGTGCCCTCGGAGCCGTCCATGTAGCAGAACTGAAAGCCCGCGTTGTAGGCGTCCGCCAGCTTTTCCGCGATCTCGTCCTGGAGGGTGGAATCCTGGGCGATATAGCAGCTCGTGCCCCCGTATTCGGAGATGTTCAGCAGCCCGCCGATCTGGCCCAGGGGGTGCTTTTCTCTTTCCGTTCCCAGCGCGCCCCGGACGATGCCGGTGAACCGGTACGGGCGCTCCGCCATGTAATCCTCATAGCCGATCAGCTCCCCGCCGAACTGCAGCACACGGCCTTTGGGGTGCGTCACGCAGCCCTGGGGATTTTCCTCCACGTACAGTTCGCCGTCCCCCTCCTCCAGCGGCCTGGCGAGGGTGAACATGCGCTTCTTGCCCAGCCGGTGGTCGGCGTGAGGCGTAACGTACCGGCTCTTGAGCCCGATGTGGGTCTGCAGGAAGTGGAGCCCCGGCACGATCCCCGCGGATTTCACCTTCTCCAGCACGCGCACCAGGTCCGTCCGGCCGTTGGGATAGCGCTCGTTGTAGTCGTAGTTGCCGTTGTAGGCGTAGCCGCCCCGCTCGAAGAACATGGCGGTGTAATACACCAGCATCAGCCGAAAGCCGCCCTGCCTGGCGTAGGCGATGTGCTCATCCACGTTGTCCGGGCACAGGTCGCTCGTCCAGTACACGGAGCGGTTGATGTACTCGCTCCTGCGGCTGGAAACTCCGTCCGGCAGGCCGAAGTCCCTCTCGAACGCGCCGATGGCGTCCAGGAGCTTCCCGGGCGTGGCGGCGAACAGCGCGGCGGCGCTTCCCTCCAGGCGAATGTCCCGCACGGCGTCCGCGGTGAGCACGCGGCAGGAACGGCGCGCCTCCTGGTCGATCCGCTCGCAGGGGGACGCCGCCAGCAGGGCCACGGCGGCCCGCTCGTCCCACACCACGTTCAGCCATTCGCCGAAGTTTTCGCGCCTGCGCACCGGCAGCTGGCACAGCCGCAGCTCCGCCACGGGGGGCAGCTTCATGCACAGATCGCCGTAGTCCTCCGGCAGCACGGTAAAGCCCGCCAGGCGGAACGCGATGTACGCCGGGGCTTCCACCACCTCGATGGTGGCGCGGACAGGCACCGTTTCAAACCGCACGCGCAGCAGGTTCCCTTCCCGGCGGATCTCATTTGCCTGAAACGCGGTGCGCTTGTTGGGGTGGGCCAGCTTCACTTCATTGTTGAAGGGGCGCTCCTGCGTCACGGAAAACAGCGCCACCTCTTCCTCCGCCGCCAGGCACTCCTCCCCGTTTTCCTTCAGCGTCAGGCTTCGCAAGATGCCGTCTTCGCCCACGGCCAGGCGGAATGCGTCGTTTTCCAGAATGATCTCCTTCATGTGTCCTCCTCGTTTCCCCGGCCGGCGCGCAGCCGGCGCGGCATATTTCCGGGCATGAAAAAAGGGCCGATGGATTGGGCGGCGCTTCGCCGGATCCATCAGCCCCGCAAGGCTCATTCGTAGATGAAGTTGTACAGTTCCAACGTGTTCTTTGTCCAGTCGCAATCGTAGAGCATGGACTGCTCGTTGCGCGTCTCCAGGGCGTAGGTGCCGTTCACCGGCAGGCGGAGCTGCTTGACGCTGCCCGCGTCGCTGCCCAGCACGGTAATGGCCACGTTGAGGATCTTGTCCATGGAGAGATTGGTCTGGAAGAACTGCTGCATGGACAGGGCCAGGGAGGTGAGTTCGACGGCGCCCTTTTCCTTCAGCTTGTCCAGCAGCTTGATCAGCACCGTGCGCTGCCGCTCCGTGCGGGAAAAGTCGCTGTCCAGCTTGCGGATGCGGGTGTAGGCCAGCGCCTGGCGGCCGTTCAGGTGGGTGTTTTCGCCGTATTCGTCGTCTTGCAGCCAGTGCTTTTCCAGCAGGGAATCGTCATAGCCGTTTTTCTCCTCGACTTCCCACTGGGCGTACTGGTGCGTGTTGATCTCGTCCTTCTCCGCCTTGGTAATGTTGATATCCACGCCGCCCATGTTTTCGACGATATACTCGAAGCCGTAGAAGTTCACCAGCACGTAGTACTCGATGTTCATGTCCAGCTTCTCGTTGATGGTCTTCATGGCCAGCTCCGGGCCGCCGAAGAAGTTCGCCGCGTTGATGCGGTACGTGCCGCTGTATTCGCCGATGTCGGAATAATACACCGCCGTATCCCGGGCGATGGAGGTCAGCTTCACCGCGCCGGTATCCGTGTTGATGGAGCAGATCATGATGGTGTCCGTGCGGCAGGTCTCGTTCAGGTCCCGGGCGTCCGCGCCCAGCAGCAGCACGTTCATCCACTGGGAGGGCAGGTTGGGATTGACGTGCAAGTCTTCCACCTGCACCAGCTGATCCGCGGTCAGGCCGCGGAGATCGTTGTCTTCCCCGCCCAGCAGCTGGGAGATCGTCTGCTGGGATTGGCCCGCCACGGTGATGGGCCTGCCGGGGGCGAGGGAGGTCTGGGCCACCTGCCCGGTGTACCCCGGTATGGCGGTAGCGGCGGGAGCGTTCGGGTCTTCGGCGGGCTTTTCGCCCAGCAGCTTGATCCCGTACACCACGCCCAGGCACGCCACGACCAGCGCCAGGATGATCACAAAAAAGCGAGCGCGGACCTTTCTGCGCCTGCGCCGGGTGTTCCTGCCACGATTTGCGACCTGCCTGTTTCTGTAATCTGACATAGCAATAGTCCTTTCGCTCCACGGCATCCGGGGCGTCCCGCCAAAGGCGCAGACCGCCCCCGATACATAATACACTCCTTGCATTATACCTTGATCGCACCGGGTTTGCAAGGTCACGGGAGCGACCCGAAAGAACAAAAATTTTATAAATCCGTGTAGTTTGTGTTATGTCACGCCTCCGGGGCGTTCTCCCCGGTGGCGGACTCCGCCATTTCCCGCACGTCATAGCCCGGCTTTCGGGAAAGGCCGTTCTGCCGGTCGAAGTTTTCCTTGTTTTTCGCCATGTAGCGCCGGAAGAGCTCCTCCGCGTCCATGCCGCTGCGCAGGGCCATGCTGACGAAGAAGTGCAGGATGTCCACGATCTCGTCCTTGATGTAATCCTCGTCCACGGGCTTGGGATTCTTCCACCACTTGAAGTTCACGCCGTCCAGCAGTTCCGCCATTTCGGAAAGCATCGCCAGGTTCAGCCTCTGGAGCCACTCCTCCCGGCCGATGTTTTCCAGGTGGCGCTTTTCCACGATCTCCCGGTTCAGCGCGTCCTGCATTTCAAAGATCCTGTCCAGCTTGTCCATGTCAATTCTCCCCGTACACGAAATCATACAGCGCCTGGACGTTGGCGGGAAGGTTCCGGACGATCAGCGCGGAGCCGTTGTCCTCGAAGGTCCCCTCCACGGGCAGGCGGAACTGGCGGACCTCGCCGCCCACCAGCGTCTTCAACCCCAGGGAGACGATCTCCGCGGGGCTCAGGCTGCTCTCGATCTTCCGCAGGGCCTTCCACGCCGCCCGGACCAGCCCCACCGGGTTTTCCTTGCCCCGGGCCACCATGGCCTCCAGCAGCTTCCGCTGGCGGGCCGTGCGCTGATAGTCGCTGTCTATCTTGCGGATACGGGCGTAGCCCAGCGCCTGCAGGCCGTTCAGACGCACGTTGTCGCCGAATTCCGTCAGCAGCGTGCGCTGATACCCCGCGGCGCTGAATACCGCGCCGTCCATGTCGATGTTGGCGTTGACCTGCTCCATCTCCGCCTCGGTCACGCTCAAAGTCACGCCGCCCAGGGCGTCCACCAGCTCCGCCAGGTCCAGGAAATCCACCACGACGTAGCGCATGATGTTCATCTGGAAGTTCTCGTTCACGGTGCGCATCACCAGTTCCGGCCCGCCGTAGGCATAGGCCGCGTTCAGCTTTTCCAGGCCGTGGCCCGGGATGCTCACCCGCATGTCCCGCATGAGGGAGATGAGCCTGAGCCCGTCGTACCCCACGGAGGCGATGATGATGGTGTCGCTGCGCTGGGTGCCGTACTCGTTCAGGGCGTCCACGCCCAGCAGCAGGATGTTCTCCCGGGACGAGGGCAGCCCGGCCTGCAGGGACAGCTGCGCTCCTTCCGGTTCCACGGCGAAAAAGGACACCGGCATCGCCCACATCACGGCGCCCACCACCACCATGAACACCAGGTATATGCCCAGCAGCTTCAGCAAAAAGCGAACCAGCGCCCTTCCGAACCCGCCTTCCCTTCTGGGCTCCGGCGGCGGCGCGGCGCGGCGCTTTTCCTTCTTATTGTACCCCTCGTAGTATCTCGACATGCTTTCCTTCCCCCGGGCGCCTCCGCGAGGCATTCCTCTTTATAGTACAATCATATCACACGCGCCGGTTTTTTGCAATCACAAAGGCGGCGGGACATTAGCCCCGCGCGAAACAGAAAGCCTCCCGGCGAAGGCCGGAAGGCCGCAGACGCTCTCAGGCTCTGTTAACCGTGATACATGTTCCGCATGTCGCTGTACGCCCGCAGCACGGCTTCGATATGCTCGCGCGGTGTGTCCGCCGCGACGTTGTGGACGCTGGAGAAGAGGAACCCTCCGCCCTTGCCCAGGACTTCAATGTTCTTCTTCACCTGTTCGTACACGGTCTGCGCGTCGGTGGCGGCGGGGGTCTGCGTGCTGTCGAACGCGCCGCCGAACAGCACCAGCTTGTCGCCCGCGAGGGCCTTTATGCGCTCCGGCTGCATGCCGGCGGCGGAAATCTGCACGGGGTTGAGCACGTCGACGCCGCACTCGATCAGGTCGGGGATGATCTCGGCGATGGAGCCGCAGGAATGAAGGTTGATCTTCATGCGCGTGCGCTTATGCCAGCCCTCGAACAGGCGCTTGTAGTGCTGTTTGTAGCACTTCCGGAACAGCGGCGCGCCCATGGTCACGCCGTTGCTGTCGCCGAAGTCGTGCGCGACGCACATCGTGTCGCAGTATTTGCCCACCGCCTGCTCCAACAGCGTGATCTGCTCAAAGGCGAGTTCGGTATTCTTTGCCAGATACTCGTCCACGATCTCCGGTTCGTTGATCATGGCGTCATACCAGGCAATCATCCCGCCGGGCATAAGCTGCAGATCGTTGATCGACTCGCCCAGGCTCAGAGAGAACTCTGTGCGCTCATACGCCTCGCGGGCGGCCTCTTCCAATTCGCGCAGCTTCTCGTCCGTCAGGTAGTTTGCGGGATGATACTCCGAGGGATCCGGCACTTCCGACATATCGAACATGTCCTCATCGGGCATTCTGTCAAAATACGTGCCGGTGGCAGGGCAGCGCCGGGACCGGACGCCGTCCCGGAGCAGATAGATCATCCCGTCCTCGCCCCATTCAAGCGCGTAGTCGTCGGTCAGCTCTATCGGAATACCGAACAGCTCGTGTTTCTTCCATCCCCGCGCCCCGCGCAATGGGCGGGCACACAAGCGCGGCGAGGCGACCAGGAGCATGTCGCCATGCATCGCGCGCAGGACGTCCTCGTCCATGACGGCGTTGAACATGAACGTGTCCACACGCGAGGGCCGTTTCCCGAGGCCGAGCGCCTCCACCAGCCGGGCGTAGGGCAGGATGTGCAGCCCCTCGGTCTCGCACCCGCCCCAGCAGTTTGGCAGAACATCCGGGATCTCGTGGCGGAGCACCGCCCGCACGCGCTCTCGTGAGGTCATGATAATCTCTCCTCTCGCGGAAAACTTGCTGTTGTCGAACGGTATAGCATACGCATACAGTATATCGCTGCGGCAGCGCTTGTCCAGCGTTGCCGACCGTCCGAAAAAGGAGGCGCCGCTTCTGCAGCGCCTCCCTGATTTTGCGGAAAGGGGGATTACTCGTCCTCTTCCTCCTCGCGCTTGGCGTTTTCGATGATCTTCTTGGCGTCCTGAGCGGGAACCTCTTCGTAGCGCTCGAACTTCATGGTGAAGGAGCCGCGGGCCTGGGTCATGGAGCGCAGGTCGGTGGCGTACTTGTGCATCTCGCCCAGGGGGGCCTCGGCGGTGACGCACTGCAGGCCGTCCTCGGGGTTCATGCCCATGATGCGGCCGCGGCGCTTGTTCATATCGCCGATGATGTCGCCCATGTACTCGCCGGGAACCAGCACGCGCACGGTATAGATGGGCTCCAGCAGCACGGGATTGGCGGTGGTCAGCTGCTTGAAGGCCAGGCGCGCGGCGGTCTTGAACGCCATTTCAGAGGAGTCCACGGGATGGTAGCCGCCGTCGTACAGCTGCGCGGTCAGGCCCACCACGGGGTATCCGGCCAGCACGCCGTGCAGGATGTTCTCCCGCAGGCCCTTTTCCACGGCGGGGATGAAGTTCCTGGGAACGGTGCCGCCCACGACGGCGTCCTCAAAGTGGAACTCGATGTCGGAGGGATCGTCGTTGGGACGGAACTTGATCTTGACGTCGCCGAACTGGCCGTGGCCACCGGTCTGCTTCTTGTGACGGCCTTCGACGTCGATGGGCTTGCGGATGGATTCGCGGTAGGGAATCTTCGGGAACTGCAGGTTGCAGTCCGCGCCGAACTTGGAGAGAAGCTTCTTGGCGGTCACGTCGATGTGCATCTCGCCCAGGCCCTCGAGCACGGTT
>JAEEGL016263734.1_pt1 | contig 12930 bp, 10 predicted proteins | sample 9134231 | NCBI WGS metagenome assembly JAEEGL01 (sample SAMN16246548, study PRJNA631951) | gut metagenome | biome: gut microbiome; feature: rumen; material: fiber-attached | host: Bos | place: Iran: Karaj | collected 2018-10 | reverse complement strand
GGGTAATCCTTGATCTGCTTAGTGGCCATGTTATCTGCCGCCATCCGTCTGTCAACCCTGCGCGGAGCGCACCGCATATGCGGCTTTGGGGTTGACTGATGGATGGTGGCAGATATTTTACAATTAAGCAGATCAAGGATCATCAGGCGCACAGCGCCTTTTATTCAAGGGCAGGGGCGCCAGCCCACTGGCTTCCTTTTCAGAAAAGCTTCCACACGTAGCTGTGTAAGCCTATACTTATCCATTTCTTTAATTCGCTGCTCAGTTCAACCTGCATTGCATCTACATATTTCCCCCACGTCGGATGGGTCTGCCTGCTGTTTCTCGCTTCGCATACTATCTCTTCGATCCCTTCAGCTCCGGCTGCTTTCTTTTTAAGGCTACGCTGATATCTGACAAGTTCAAGCATTCCTTTTTTGTTCCATACATAGGCCCTGAGTCTTGCCATTCTGTCTGCTCCTTTTCGACTCCACCCCATTGCTGCCGTACTCATTCTTTTTGAAAGTACATGACTTACGTGTCCCTCTGTGCTGCATCCCGGTATTCTTCTTATTTTCAGACGTACCTTGGCTGCGCTCCAGTTTGACAGAATATATTCCGCCCCCTCCATTATCCTCTTTTTTTCTTTTTCATTTTCTGCATATGAGCACAGTGTATCCACCAATGAGAAGAAGCCCTGCCGGTTACCGTTTTTTATGTTATCACACAGTTTCTTCCTCGCATCATCTGCACTGTCCAGCATGTGGTTCGTCATTTTTATCAGATATTTCTTCAGATGGAATTCGTCCAACACGTATGTTATACCTACTATCCTTTTGGATGCCGCTTTTATCCATGCTGCTCCATCTGCACCCAGGTATATCTTCTTTATGCTGTCCAGGTCATAGTTATTCTCTATGTAGCTGTACACCTCATCCCACAGTACGGTATTGCCTTCCCCTTCATATGCCCCGCTAAAGTAATGGGGGTTTATGAGATGATGGCGTGTACTCTTTGGTGCGTCCTTTTCTATGCCTTCATGTACATATGCCAGTTTAGTGATCATCCCGTTCAGTTTACGACCGTTTTCACTCGTTTTAAGATCTCCCTTCCTGTTCTGGAACTGTAGGGATACATGGTCCTCGTCTGCCTCTATGTACAGATAGTCCACTTTCCTTTTACGTCCCTTCCTTTTCTGCTCCTTTGGGAATTCCAGGGCGTGAATCTTATCTTTGACCGTCTCCTTGCTTACATAATCCAGGATACTTGCTGCCATTCCTCCTTTACGGTATGACGTCTCCGTGCTTTCTTTCAACATCTCGGCTATAGCATCCTCTGACAACCTTTCATGTTGTTCAAATCCCACCAGGTCGTCTACCAGATATCTGGATTTTCCGGTCTTTCTGTTCTTGAACAGAGTCTTGTGGAATGTCACTTTTCCTATCGATGTCACCAGTTCCTTTCTATCTGTTCTGACAACTACCCAGTCTTCACTTCTCTTCGGGCAGTCCCGGATCAGCTGGTTGCAGGTGTCCAAAGTTTCTGCAATGTAATTGAGCGCCATCTGAAGCGCTTCATCTCTGACTTTATAGACAAACTCGGCAAAGTTACCTGGATTATCTGAAAAGTCTTTTGAGGCTTTCTGAAGATTGTTTACTCCAAAATCAATAAACTGTTGTATACTGTCAAGCATAAGGGGATCCCTCCTGTTAGTTAATATTGGCTTGGACACCAAATATCAACTATAACACAAGAGGGATCCTCTTTTTATATCAATCCTACAAAAACTTTACGCTAGCATGGATTTTATTCTAACGCTATGTGCATCTTGTGCTCGCTGTGCATATTTTTATAAAAACTGCTGGTTTCTACTTGCTTTTTACAAACCCGTACCGAGATCTTTGATGCATCCTATAAAGCTTTTTCTCGGCAACGAAATTCCCGGCATATATTGCCCGTGGTATGCCCAGTTCATCCAGATATCGATTTCTCCTTTTCATTGGCTCACATTTCCTTCTTATTAATAAACCGCCAAGAGCATTATTTATAAAGGTCATGTCTTTATATAACTCTTCATTCTGTTTATCCCTATCCTCGTCATAATCAATATCCACCTCTAAACAATATTCTTTTAATGTAGCTGGTAGATTCATGTAGCAATCCTCCTCTTTTTTATTCTGACCGTATAGTACCATTCTGAACTGTTTATAAATGTGCACAAAATGAGAGTTTCAGATAAAAAAAGAGAGCCAATTGGCTCCCTCTAGAAATGTCCTTTTAGATATGGTTTTTATCCCCATTCGCATATACAAGCATTCTGCTTTACCTGAGCAATGTTCAGATTTGTCACATGAAATCCGTAGTTCTCCTGCACCCATTCCTCGATTTCCTTGTATGTGGCCTTTGTCTCTGCACTTGTAGCATCAATCTCATCAAGATTAATTTCTATCTGGATATGATCATCAGGCTTTTGTTGGGACAGAAGAACAACAGTCTCGACTGTTGGCCTCTTGAGCAACCGAAAAAACTCATAAACTGCTTAATTTTCTAACACCTTAGCATAATCATCCGTAGCTCTTACGAGCCGATCAAATGCATCATACTCTTTCGAGAAATACGATGCCGCGATAATTCTTTCAATATGAGCACTTTCGTCACTAAGCCGCGGAATATACCACATTGGAAAAATCCCCGCCTCCTTTGCTTTTTCTATACATGTCTTTTGGTCATCCGGTAAAAATCCATATATTTCTTCTGCTTGTTCCGCATCTTTCATATCCTTGAAAAAGTCAAACGAATTCTTATCCGCCCACCCCTTTTGATCCTTACATAATTCATAAAACCTTCTTCTTATCGTGATCGAACCCATCCGATCAATTCTTCCTTCTCTTTGCTGAAATGCATTCACATTTAATGCAGGCTCCCAGTGCATGATCTTGTCTGCGTATTTATGAAAATCCAAGCCTTCCTGAGCTGTTGCTGTTACTGTCATTACAAACGGAAAAAAAGGCGAATTAAATCGTTCACCTAATTCATCCTCGTACGCCTTATTATGCGTATCCGAATCTGAATCATCATCGGTATAATACACTGCAGCATTGTATGTGGGTTTTCCGTTGCCTTCTCTATCTACATAATTACCCAATGTCAATTCAGTAACAAGTTCCAATTTTTCACCAGCCTTTGACTTATCCTTTAAGCATGCAGCATACTCCAACAATACATCATTAAGACATCCCCACTTACAATACTCTTTAACCATTTCTTTATAATCTTGAGCAAGTTGGTTTTGATATTTTTTATATGCCGCACAAACCACTTTTTTTACATACGGCAGATTAAAGAACTTTGAAAGAATACTTATAACATACTCAATGTCATTACCGTCTAAACTAAAGGTTTTAAAATCAGCATCTTTGATGTCGTTAATTTTTGTCAAATCGCAACCGTCCAATATAGTATCCAATCTTTGTTCAGCAATCTCGGTAAGATTTGCTGCAATAGATTTAGCAGCCATCTTGTAATGTGTAAAAACCAGTGTTTTTCCGAACATAGTGAATTTCTTGAAAGGTCCCCCCAATGTTTCAGTCTTAGTCGGTGCTACCCATAATAATAGCTCGCTTCCTTTTGGCATCCCCTTCTCAATCAATGTCGATAGTTTAAAATGGTTCTCTACTTTGCGATTCAAAACATTACAATATTTTTGGGCATCAATATTCAGGCTTTTATAACCCTCGCAAAAACGCCAAAAATCCGGAGCCTGCTCTAACCACCTCATACTCTGATCTGGATTCGGTTCATTATTAATCAAATACACTGAGGACAGGTATTCCAAATGTTTTTTATATTTCTCTTCGTCAACATATATGGTTGCTCCGTTCTTATCAGTTTCAGCCATTATGTCATCTTCGATAAAATACTGATTTCTCTGGGTACGTTCGTAGTAATTCTCACGATTATTTTTTACATCCTTACAGTCATCACCAGTCACATTACAAATAGTTTTGATCAACTGCTCGAAATTATCAAACGGCTTTTCATTATCCGTCCCCTTTGGGCCTCCTTCTTCACGTAACTCCATCTCCCACACATTTTCAAGCGACTTATGATCATATTTATATGGCGTAGCTGACAGAAGAACAAGTTTCGGCAATTCTATGTCTTTTTCTTGTTTCAGCCACTTTACGAATTGATAAAGCATATATATGCTATAACCATCTTTGGAAGGATTAAAAATGTCCGTGAATCTTTGAAATTCGTCAAGAATGATAATATTGGGTTTCATAAGATAAATATTTGCATTTTCAAAAACCCGTCTAACAAGAGGGGATACCTTTTTTTCATTAGCCTTATCTTTTAACTCATTTATTTTTTCTGACCATAATTTTTCTTTGTCTTCTATTAGATTATTTTTTTTATCTATGTCACGATCTATCTCATATTCGATTGAAATGTCCAAAGCAGAATAAAACTCATGTGCATTAGATGAGTCATTACCCTTTGTTTTGAATTGACAATATTCACATAAAGTCTCTCTCATCTTTGTTCTTTCATCTTCAGTCCCCGGAAGATCATAATATCCCTTCAAAAAGGATGTCTTCGGTGAAAGAGAAATTACAAAAGAAGAAGTTTCAGAGTAAATGCCGCTATTATGATACATTGACAGCCTGTCGGCCTGATATTTTTTTATTCTTTCTTTATAGTTATCAAAACAATTGAGACCTTGTCTTTTTATTGTTCTGTACTCAACGTCATCATCATACATGGCCTCAACTGCTTTTTTTGCCGTATTCATTTGAAATGTTTTAATTTGATCTGGGTCGTAATTCAGAAATTCGTTCATATTTTTCCTGGCAATGCGAGAATTGGAAGCAACATAAATCACCCTAAGAGACCCGTTTCTCATTTGAGCGGCTCGATTGATTATTTCATTTGCTATTGTTGTTTTCCCTAATCCTGCTTCATCAGCTATCAAATAGAAATTACCCATTGTTCTTTACCTCTAAAAAGTCTTTCAACTTTTTAATCTTATTATTTGCCACATCAAGTTCACGGTTGAAATCCTCAGCGTCGAAGAAATCACTAAACTCATCATCCCCATCATTATCAGTGTATTCAGAGCACTTCTCCAGTAATTCCTCGCATCTTGTCTTGATATTCTCGTAAGGGTTTTCAATCTTCTCTTCGCGGCAATACGCAAGATATTTTGCAATTCTTATGTCATCAGTATCATTTATATGATAAAACCCTTTATATTCTCTGGATACTGCAGGAATTGCCTCCTTGACTGTAGGAAGATGCCCCTTAAAAAGGTTCTTTCCAAAGTCAGTGCTTTGTTCCTCATTTATAATGTCTTCCGGACAAGTTAATTCTATATTTATATCAACTGTCCCTTTTCCCATTTCCGAATCTACAAAAACCAATGCTTTTTTTTCAAATGGTATCTTGCTCCAAATCACATTATCCCAACTTAGTTTAAATTCACCATTATCGTCAAAAACAAGGTCATATCTGTGGTAATCGTTTGGAAGGCAAAGAATTAACCTGTTAATTTTCGTTTTTGTTTCACTATCTTCCTGAGTTATCTTCACGACAAGTTCCATAGAAAAAATGCCTGAACCATCCTTTCTAACACAACAGGAAACCCTCATTTTCTTTATATAATCTATTATTCTTTCTATATTTCTCGCCTTATCCAGATCATATCCTTCCAGATTCTTCCATTTAAGCGAAGTGCTCCCATCTATTTCTATAAATGAATCTACTTTTTCATTCACTTCCGTTTCGACTCGAACCATTACTTCATAATTATTTTGAAGTGCACTCCATGTGCAATTAGCCGAACCAACATAATAAGTTACTTTTCCATTGTCATCTGATGCAAAATACATCTTGGAATGAATGTAAGGAGGATCAGTTGAATCTAAAATATAAGCATATTGTGGTATCTCGTCGGTTTCAAGCGCCTTTGCCCAGCTTCTACAGTTACTTACCGCCACGCACTTTTTCGGTATATTATCATCAATATCATCAAAAATTTTTTCAAAAAAATCCTTTCTAATAGAATCCGAAAAGAATAAGCACTCATTTGCATTCCGAAAATCAGTCTTGATTTTCTCTATATTTTTTTCATTTTTGGAAGGATCAGGGATAAAAAAGAGCAAACTTACATCGCACGGTTTCTCATAATAAAAACTTACATTTTCTATATCCTTTACTAATTGGGGGATTTTTTCATCAGAGAAACTTTCTATAAATTCCTTTAAATAGTTACCATTTTTATTACCTTCAGAGTTTATTTCTCCTCTTAGCATTATCCCTGTCTGAAAGAAAGTATCATATGTAAGATTCTTACTGGATATATACAACCTGTATATGGGGTCACTATTCTCTTTAGTGTATGAGATAAGTAAAATCTTAGGATGAAAAAAACCATTTTTAGGTTTGTTAACCATATGTAAAGTACTTATTTTTCCTGTTAAGAATTCATCCAATCCTTCCAGTTTTCTTGTTGATATGCTTCCAAGAAGCTGGTCTTCTTGAAGATAAACATCTATGCAATCTGTATACTGCTCAAATGCTTTTATCAAAAATAATCTCTTTTGAATCTCAGACATCTCCTCTATGGAGATGTTTTCCTTTTCAGAAGCATAATACATATATATATCTGCCAAAACACGCTTACTCATCGTAAATGTAGTTAGCAAGACCTTATCGATCGCATAACCATCCGGCGCTCTTAAAAGCACAGCTAAAGAATTATCACTTAGATTCGGATCAACCAGTTTATCAATCTTTATATTCATTCAATTCCTCCACATTGTGTTGCCATTGTTACACCTGTTTGAGGTTTTGTCATAGCCTGATCTTTTAGATAATATCCACCTTCTTTTTTTGTTGCATTAATTCGATATAATGTTTTCTCTTCATTGCAGTCCCAATGTTTTTTTACATCATCCAAGCCCATCTTTTTATAATAAAAAGGTGCACTACTACCTCTTTCCTGTTTCTCCCAAAACAAAAGCAGTACTTTTTCTATTCCGTTTGTTTTAAGGTCAGACAATTTGTTACTACTCATAGAGTAAAATGGCAATTTGGCTCTGTCTGTTTGACGAAAAGTCCTAAATGCAATTGTTTCTGTTTCGCCTTTGTAGGTGACTTCCGCAGTATTACCACGTTTCAGATTAACATTCACTACATTCTTATAGCATTTTTTAATAGAATCCTTTATCTGCTCATGGCTTACAGGCATTTTATTATTCAAATCAAAACCGGCAAAGCACTCCCCCCATTTTCCCTGTTCTTTAATCACAGTTTCAATGATTATATTATCATTGCTGTCACTGATCATTTATATCCTCTCCCTTTTTCCGCTAATAATCACTGTTCTTTTGGTTTATAATTCTGTAATAGTCTTCCATCTTCACATTAAGTTTCACATACCCGTCCGCCTTCCGTCTGCTCAACAAACAACAGGTCTCAGCTTGACTTCCGTTGTCCAAAAGCATTTCCATGTCTTTTTCTATTATTGGGCGCTTAAATTCAATGGACTTTAACCACTGTCCATTCGCCTGCTTTTCTGGCTAATTTTCTATTTTATTTATAAGCTGCTCAACAATAGTCCGACGTTATTTTTCGCCCATTTCATCTACTAGTTTATCAAAATCCTTCATCCTTTTAAAAGTTCTTATAATGCCTTACTCTGTTCTGCTGCTAAATTACCTTTTAATACAGTCATCAGCATATAAACACTTTGTTTAGCAAAAGCATATGGACATTATCTTCTATCACCCCAATTTGAGGTCGATTTTTTCGACCTCAAATCCATAAAATCTTCTTTTGTCAACCTGAATCTAAAATCAGCATCGAATCTTTCAATGTTGTTGTTTACCTGCTCGTTAAAATGCTTAGAAGTATATCCATATATTTCAGCCAATCCAAAATCTAACATTACGTTTTTCCTTCTAATTCTAATAAAGTATGTTCTCTCACGAATTGTATCCTCATTTTCTATAAATATACTATTTGTGATTGCTATCTCAGCCTTCGAAATACCATTATTGTCATAATCTGAATAAAATTAAGCTGTTCATGGTGTGTAAGTTCATCATTTATCTGGACATTTAACTGGACATTTGTCCTGATAAATTCAAAGAAAAAGCCATATGCTGATTTCTTAGAAAAACACAATGTTTTTGCGTTGTAGAACCTTGAGCAACTTGAAAATACACCTTGTTTGCGATACAGTAACGCTATAGTATCGAGAGGGAGTTGTTATGATTTTTTCTGAGGATATTAAAAGTATATGAAGGCGGTTTTTCCTCATGTGCTCGTTCTTTGCTGAATAGTACTCATCATTTTCGCAAAACTATTGACAGTATCGCCGTTGGCGAGCACTGGGTGTATCAAAAAAACACGGCATCGTGGAACGTGCTATGTTTTATGTTGTCCTAGGGCTTAAAGTGACTGAAACCAACCGAAATCAAGGACTGGAAAGTGACGTTTTATAGCATGGAATGAGTTTTTATTTTCTTGATTCGTGATGGTGATCAAGCTCAATGATTTGTTCGAATTTAGCAAATATATGCAGGAAGGAATTGTATTATGAAAAAAGTATATCTGATAATAGGTGCCTTATTACTAATAGCAGGATTTCCATTATTTCTTGATTTTGCAGTATTTGGTAATAGCTTTCCCAGTAATATCTCAAATTCTGATTGGGCAGGATTTCTAGGAAGTTATTTGGGTGGGATTAGTACTTTGGCTGCTGTGTTTATAACTATTCATGATAATAATAAGAAACTTGACATTCAAAGGCAAGAATATGCAGAAAATCAAAAAGAAGAACAAAGACGGTCTATACAACCATTTATCGAAACAAAATACACTTATTTTTCTGAGAGTGTAAAAACGCATGGGGATGAATTGCTTTTCTTGATTAATGCAACAGAAGCAGAAAACGAAAAAGTCACTTGGACATATTCATTAAATGGAAAAGACTTAATAAGGGAAAATGCAAAAGACAATGATACTTTAATGATTCAATACACTCTGCGAAATGCTGGAGCCGGTAGCGCAGTGAATGGACAACTCATAATTGGAAACAATGCCAGTAAGCACAGACTTACTGTTGCGAAAGATGAGACTGTAAACATTTATTTGATTGTAAGACGAAATAACCTGGATAGCTATAGACTAAACATCAAATACTATTACAGTGATATTCAGGGACTTGGAGACTATAAGATAGAAGATCAATTTGAAATTTGTTTAGATAGTAATCATACTATCGGTTCAACATTAGCTAGCGGACAGCAAGAGTATATTTCGCGGTCTCCAAAATGAGATCGCATAATATCTCAAGTCTAAAGATAATATTGACGTAAATACTTGTTCATATTTGGTTGATTAACCACACTAAGAAAGAGAGAGTCAAAACTCAAGCAAGTTTATGACTCTCTCTGCTTCTTTAATTATTAAGCAAACCAATTTCTACAGGCCAATATGTTTTGTGGTTCTCCAGAAAAACTATTTTTTTTCGATGGGCGATTGCATATCCGATTTCTTCAGCAGTTGATTCGCCAACATAATCATCGTAATTACAAATTATGATTATATCACTTTCTTTCATGGCTTCTATATGATCAAGCTCTTTAGATAGTGTAGAGTGATTAACTAATTCATCATCTTCAAATACGACGAATCCATCAATAGAAGCTTTAACTTTCGTGTTTTTGGGAGGGCTCAAAACCTGCATCCCTTGACTTACTAACTTATCCTTTAAGGCAGTAATTCTATCGATGTATTTATTATAGCTTCCGCAAAGGACGACGGTTCTTGCTTCTTGCTGGATAATCCCATCCATTATATTACAATCAGAGGGAACAATGGTACGAACACCAAAGTGCATGCAAATAGCTTGTGCAATTGCACTATATGCTCTGGCTCCCAACATCCAATCAGGATCTTCTGGCATTAATGCGGTTAATTCATCCGCAGACATTTTTGTAAAAACAGTTTCATTATAATTCTGATAATCATCAAAAGAAATTTGAACTGGATGCATATCGTCGTTTAATAATGTATTTTCTGTGATAGGATACTTAGCTTTTTTCATATATTCGATTTCTCCCCCTGGAAGAAATGCGATAGGGTATTCATCCTGACAAATACAGGGAAGCTTAGACAACACATAATCAATAATATCGGCCAATGTATCCGAAGTATTCGTATCCGGGAATTGAGACAATATGTGTTTTACGCCCCATTTCAAATTTAATGGTTGTTTTGCAGTAGTCCCATCATTATAAAATGATATTTGTATTGATCCCCCGCCAACAGCAACTATCATAGTTTTTCCGCATGATTTACTGTAAGGAAGAAACCTAACATCTTGATAAAAGGTTTCTAACTCTTGGCTGATCACATTAAAAAACAACCCATCAGTATAGATTGCAAATTCATTAATCAGTACATCCAGATTAGTCATATATCTAAAATGTCCAGTCGCAAAGATTTTTGTATTTTCTTTGCTAAAAGAATAGCTCTTCATCAGACTTAAGAACGTGTTAATAATTGTTAGTCTATCTTCTTTTGAAATTACCTTTGGAGAAGTTTCTTCAAATTTTGAAGAAAGCTTATAAGATTTTTTGTTAAGCTGCCTTAAAACCCTATTATCATCGAGCAAATAAGTCTTTATAGAATTTGACCCGATATCTATCATATATCTCATATTATTCCTCCGGTCATGATTAATCATCTAGAACACTCATTTTATTTTCCCAACATTCATGAGGGATATACGCGAGTTTTCGTTCTTCTAGATGCTCTAAACTTGGTTCTTTCCAAAATGCGATTGGCTTATAATCATAATAAGCAGCATATATCTGATAACACGTTTGCTCACCGAAATAGTCATCTTTATTGCTGATAAAAAGTAAATCACATTTTCGGAGCGCTTTAATATGGTCATTATGCGTTTGCTGATTCTGGTCTTTTAAGTGACCATCTAACAGTATTGGACTTATGACGGTCGCTCCCATTTTTTCAAACAAACGACATGCTTCCACCATATTGTCTTCGTGTTCAGGGGATGCACTTCCGCCTATTACCACATTAAACAAATATGCATCTGCATTTCCGTGAATACTATGTAAGTCGGATGGATAGATGTTTTTTATGCCCATATTTTCAAATAATGTCTCAAGTATTATATGACCTATTTTAAATCCGTAGCGAACAGATTGCTCAGACTCCGATAACTGTTGTTGCTTTAATCTTTCAAGATAATCAATGCAAAAAAGATTGCTTCGGTTATCTTTTTTATAAGTGGTATATTTTATGTATGATTCATTTCCGCTCTGACTTAATCGATATCCGTTGGATTGCATAAATGTTTTTTCATCTTTTAATATATATGCGTTTGTGGCACGAATTTTCGGAAAATCAGAGGGAATAAGCGAACGGATATGATTCTTAATAATATTGATATCATTCTCTGTCCACTGTTCTGCAATTCCACAGTCTTCAATATATGATCTAACCTGACGCAGTGATATCTGAAGACTATATAATTTGAAATTTCTATCCCTTTCGGGACGAGCAAAAATATCTACACACGTAGAGCCAATATTAATAATAACTCCATCCTTAGATACCGCGCTAAACTGCGCACGAATATTATTCTCGGTCTGTTCATCAGAAAGAATATTGAAACTCAGTTTAGTTCTTTGATAAAAGTCCATAACAAAATCGGCAAAAAGGTCATCGTCTTTCATCAAATCCCGGAAATTGTTATCTGCAAAAGTTTTAATAAATAATCCTTCACGGTTATCACCTATAATAGGAATTATGGTTTCATTGGTCTGTTCAATAATGTTCTCTAAATATTCTTCTAAATCGTATGTCTCTAATAATTTATTATATGCAATTTTTTGGATTTGATTAAGTGTTTTTCCGTCTCGCAATATTTGAAAAATACGGCAAGAAGAAATACCGTAATTAATAAAATATCCCAGTATCTGAGATTCAGACTCATTTTCTATATCAGAATCTTGCATGGGATTTTCTAATGTTCCAGCCATACCGCTTTTAGGAAGAAAATCATTCTGATATGCTGTTACCATATCCATAGAGCACTCCTTGATTGTCGAAAACTAGGTACTATCTATATTAGATATAGCACAATTAGATTTATGTGTACAGTTCAACTTTGTATTATATCATTCCAAAATGCTTAAACGCTTTCTTTATAGCTTCTTTCTTCTCTTTCGTACAGTTCGGCTGTTTGGAATTCTCCGACTTAGGAAGATTATAAGTTTCCCGTTCGATGATTCCACACTTACGTTTTACCTGCACAATATTCATGTTCGTCACATGCAGCCCGGTCTGCTCCATCACATACTCCCGGATTTCCTCATACGTTGCCTTGCTCTCTGCGGAAGTCAAATCCATCTCATCCAGATTAAGTTCCACTTCCACATGATGCTTTGCCTCATGAAGTTTGGACAATAGGCACACAGTTTCCACATGCCCGGACCAAGGGAACATATCGCATGGGCGAACTTTCTTTAATTCGTATCCACCATCAGCGAGGATTCTGAGGTCTCTGGCAAGAGTAGCAGAATCGCAGCTCACGTAGACTATACGGTCTGGCTGCATTTTCAGCATTGTTTCAAGACACTTTTCATCGCAGCCTTTACGCGGCGGATCTACAACGATAACGTCCGGATGAAGTGCATTACTGGATTCTCCGTCGTTTGAACCTGATAACTTCTTTGATTCCCTCTCATAGAATTCAGGAAGAACTTCCTCCGCTTTACCACAGAAAAATTCAGCATTATTAAGGTTATTTCTCTTGGCGTTACGCTTAGCGTCTTCTATGGCATCAGGAATAATCTCTACTCCATAGACTTTGCCAGCAGTTTTGGCCATTGATAATGTAATTGTTCC
>JAEEGL015500851.1_pt1 | contig 12930 bp, 9 predicted proteins | sample 9134231 | NCBI WGS metagenome assembly JAEEGL01 (sample SAMN16246548, study PRJNA631951) | gut metagenome | biome: gut microbiome; feature: rumen; material: fiber-attached | host: Bos | place: Iran: Karaj | collected 2018-10 | reverse complement strand
TTGCCATTCTCGCCTGGGGGCTCGGCTTCCTGCTGCGGCGCGCCGTCTCCTTCAAAGAAGAAAACGACCTCACCATATAAGGAGGGACCTTCGTGATACGGATCGATCTGGATGTGATGCTGGCCCGCCGGAAAATGAGCCTGACGCAGCTGAGCGAACAGGTGGGAATCACCCTGGTCAACCTGTCGGTACTGAAAACCGGGAAGGCAAAAGCCATTCGTTTTTCCACCCTGGAGGCGATCTGCAGGGCGTTGAATTGTCAGCCCGGCGATATCCTGATCTACGAGGAGGATGCGCATGAACAAGGATAATGTACAGGCCGCGGCGGATGCGGAAGCTGCCGGGACGGGCAGCCTTCCGGAAGCGGAAAGGCCTGAAGTGTCAGATTCCGGGCCGGATCCGGACGCGGAAAGCGCGGAAAAACAGCGTCCGATGAGCAAAGAGGGCATATGCCTGCTCATCCTGTCCTTTGCTGCGGCACTGGGATACTGGTTTGGCCACGGACTGATCTGGCAGCCGCATTATCACGGGCCCGGCATCGGTCTTACCCTCACCCACTGGGGACTGACGGCCGCGGTGCTTGTCACGGCGGGGCGAAAAAAGCTTCTTCGGCAAAGCCCGGGAGGGGTTTTCCTGCTGCTGATTTCTCTGCTTGTCAGCGCGGTCTACGGCGTTTATGCCAATACGACCATGAAAATCCTCAATCTGCCGGTGCTGCTTCCCGTGACCGCGCAGGCGCTCTTCGCCCTGACAGGGCAAAACAGCGCTCCGCCGCTGTCCGGCCGGGGGCTGTGGGAAGGCTTCCGACGGTACTGGATCAGCCACTTTCTGCATTGGGGCACCCCCTTCCTCGCGCTTTCATCCCGGCGCGGAAAGCGAAAAAACGGCGAAAAGCTTTTCTTCGGCATCTGGCTCGCCATCCTCGCCGCCGTCCTTGCGCTGGTCATCCTCAGCAGCGCGGATGCGGTGTTTTCCTCCATCGTCGTCGAAGCGTTGGATCATGTGACGCATATTGACGGAAGCTTTCTCCTGAAGCTGCTTCTGTCCTTCCTGCTCGGAATGGCCTTTTTTTCACACCGATTCAGCCTGCTGCAGCCGCCCCGGGAAATCCGGCGCGTACAAAACACGCATCCTGACGCGACCGTGTTCTGCCTCGTTCTTTCGGCGCTGGCCCTCGTTTATGCGCTCTTTGCGTATGTGCAGATCCGCTACCTCTTTGCCGGTGAGGAAAGCGTCCGCATGGCGGGCGGCTACGCTGCCTATGCCCGCAGTGGTTTTTTCCAGCTGGTTCTCGTAGCGCTGCTGACCCTGAGCCTGATTCTGCCTTCTCTCTCGCTGTGCGGGAAATCGCGGCGGGTGCGAGTCCTGTGCGCGCTTGTCGCGCTGCTCACGGCGGTCATTGACGGTTCCGCCTTTTTCCGGGTACGGCTGTATATCGCGGTCTATGGCCTGACCGTGCTGCGCGTGGTGACCCTGTGGGGGATCGGCGTCATTCTTCTGGCCCTGCTCGCGGCGTTTGGCAAAGCCCTGCGTCCTGCGCTGCGCGTCTGCCCGATCATCGCGGCGGCGGTCCTGATCAGCTGGACCGCCCTGAACTGGATGAATCCGGATCGCCTCGTCGCGGAAAACCTGGCAGCCAGATACAATGCCGCGTCCCCCGCGGTCTCTGCCGCGGACCGGGACCGTGCCATCCGCACGCTGGCGTCGGATAACTGGTGGAGTCCGGACTATTACGCGGCTTTTGAAAAAATCGCGGATCCCGCCGCCAGGGCCGACGCGCTGCGCATGCTCGATGAGCGCGGTGCGCAGACCGACGGTGCGGGACACGCTTTCCGGGATCCGCCCGTATACGACTGGAACCTGAGCTTCCTGAAGCTGCCCGCGCGGGATGCACCAGCCGATCAGCCGGGATCCGTTCCGGAAGAGGAAGCCGGACACGGCCGCGCAGACCCTGCAATAACGGAGGAATGAGCATGAAAGTACTGGACCTTCCCACGCCCGCGCTGATTGCGGATGCGGACATCATCTCAGACAATATGCGCCAAATGGCGGAACTCCTGCGCGGCAGTTGTCTCAAACTCCGCCCGCACTACAAGTCCCACAAATGCGCCGCCCTGGCTCACCGTCAGATCGCGTCCGGCGCCATCGGCATGACCTGTGCCAAGCTGTCCGAAGCGGAGGATCTCATTTTCAGCGGAATCGATGACGTGCTTCTCGCCAATCAGGTCACGGATCCGGAAAAGATCGCCCGTCTTGCGTGGCTGGCAAGGCTCTGCCGTCTGACCGTGTGCGTGGATAACGCGGAGAACGCCATGGCGCTCTCCCGGGCCGCCGGATACGCGGGCAGCACCGTGCACTGCCTTGTTGAATACGACATCGGCATGAAGCGCTGCGGGCTCCGCACCGCGGAAGCGTACCTTAACGCGGCAGAAACGGTTCTGCGCCTGCCGAATCTTGTCTACGACGGCATCCAGGCTTACGCGGGATACGCTTCCCACACACCTTCCGAATCCGTGCGTGAAAGCATGACCCGGGAAAACGAGAATCGCGTGGCCGCGCTGAGAAACGCCCTGCGGAAGCGGGGCATCGGCGTTCGCACCATATCGGGCGGCAGCACGGGTACCGCCGCTTTCAAAGCGTCCGGCGGCGTATATACCGAGCTGCAGGCCGGAAGCTATCTGTTTCTGGATTCCACTTACGCGCAGCTGTCCCTTCCGTTCCGGAATTCCCTGTACGTACTCTCGTCCGTGGTAAGCAGAAATGAGGACGCCGTGATCCTGGACGCCGGTGTCAAAAGCCTCGGCGCGGATCAGGACGATCCCGTCCTGCTGGACAGGCAGGGCCGCAGGATCCCGGGACGCTGCGAACTGAACGAGGAACACCTGAAGCTCTATGACAGCCCGTGGAAGCCTGCCCTCGGAGAAAAAGCGCTCATCATCCCCGGCCACTGCTGCTCCACCGTCAATCTGTACGATCACCTGACGCTCTTTCACGGCGACGCGGTCACCGAACGCCTCGAGGTGTCATCCCGCGGCAAATCGCAGTAACCGTCGAAGATAGCTCTTGCATTCTCAGGCTGTATGGTTATAATAAGGATGTTATCCTTAGCTAACAGAGCGCGGGATACGAGGGCGGCCCGTCCCTCCTATCCGCGCGTTTCGCAGGCAGGAGCAGAGGAAAGGCGGTTCTTTTATGTTTGACAAACGGCTGATGAAGCTCTGTCCCGAGAGCAGGCGGTATATCGCCGGGAATATCCTGTTTCAGTGGCTGGAATTGGTCATGAACGCCGTGATGATCCTGACGGTCGCAGGCATGGTGCAGCAGCTGTATCTGCAAAGCAGGAAGCTGCAGGAAATGCTTCTGCCCTTCCTGGTGATCCTCGGCACGATCGCGCTGCGGTTCGGCACGGCAAAAGCCGCGGTCCGCATGAGCTATCTGGCGTCCCGCACCGTGAAGCAGAAACTGCGGGAACTGATTTACGGCAAACTGCTGCGGCTGGGCATGAGTTACCGCGAGCATGTGACCACCGCGGAACTGGTGCAGGAATCGGTCGAAGGCGTGGATCAGCTGGAAAGCTATTTCGGGCAGTATGTGCCCCAGTTTTTTTATGCTTTCATCGCGCCCGTCTGCCTGTTCTTCCTGTTCGGGCTGCTCGGTTCCTGGAGAGTAGCCGCGGTTTTGCTGATCTGCGTGCCGCTGATCCCCGCCGCCATCGTCGTGGTACAGAAGATCGCCAAAAAGCTGCTGGCAAAATACTGGGGACAGTACACGAAACTTGGCAGTACATTCCTGGAGAACCTGCAGGGCATGACCACCCTGAAAACCTATCAGGCGGACGAATTCAAAAATCAGCAGATGAACGGCGAATCCGAGCACTTCCGGAAAGTCACGATGGCGGTGCTTACCATGCAGCTCAATTCCGTCACCATCATGGATTTCGTTGCCTACGGCGGCGCGGCGCTGGGGATCCTGCTGGCCGCGAAAGCGTTTGCCGCCGGCGAAATCCCGCTTGCATCCTGCATCGCCATGATTCTGCTCTCCGCCGACTTTTTCCTGCCCATGCGCCGGCTGGGCAGCTATTTCCACGTGGCCATGAACGGCATGGCAGCCTCGGACAAGATTTTCCGTTTCCTCGGCGAGGAGGAGCCGCCGGAGAGAACGGAGCGGGTCACGGGCACGGACATCGCGCTGGAGCACGTATCCTTTTCCTATGAGGAAGACCGGGAAGTGCTGCATGACGTCAGCATCACGATTCCCGCGGGAAGCTTCGTCGGCATTGTGGGAGAAAGCGGGTGCGGAAAGTCCACCGTCGCGTCCCTGATCATGGGAAAGAACACCGCAGGCAGCGGAAGGGTGAGCGTCGGAGGCAGGGAGATCGCTTCCCTGTCGGAAGAGAGCCTGATGAAGCATATCGCGTATCTGGGCTTCAGCAGCGTGTTTTTCAAGGGAAGCGTACGCGGCAATCTGCTTCCGGCAAAACCGGATGCCTCGGATGAAGAGCTGCTCCGGGTGCTGGCGCAGTGTCAGCTGACGGATTTTCTCTCCGCACAGCAGGGCCTCGATACGATGCTGACGGAGAACGCAGGCAATCTTTCCGGCGGACAGAAGCAGCGCCTCGCACTGGCCCGGATGCTGCTGCATGATCCGGATGTGTTCATATTCGACGAAGCCACCAGCAACATCGACGTGGAAAGCGAGGAAGCCATTCTCTCGCAGATCCGTGCGCTGGCCGGCCGCAAAACGGTCATCATGATATCCCACCGTCTGGCCAATGTGGTAAACGCCGACAGGATCTGGTGCATGTCCGAGGGCCGCGTCACGGAAGAAGGAAAGCACGCGGACCTGCTCAAAAAACAGTCCGATTACGCGCGCCTGTGGGAAACCCAGCAGGCGCTGGAACAATACGGAAAGGAGGCGGTATAGGATGAAGCGCAGCAAAGCCGCGGTCCTCTTCCGTCTGATCCGCCTGGTAAAACCGCTGACAGGACGCATGATATTTGCCGTCTGCGCGGGAACGCTGGGCTTCCTCTGCGCGCAGTTCATTCCCATTCTGGGCAGTCTCGCCGTTCTGCATGGCCTGAACCTGCCTGCCCCGCTGTCCCTGCGAACGGTCCTGATCCTGCTGCCGGTTCTGGCGCTGGTACGCGCTGTACTCCGCTATGCCGAGCAGCGCACCAACCACTACATCGCCTTCACGCTGCTCGCCATCGTCCGGGACCGGGTTTTCCGGGCGCTGCGCCGGCTCTGTCCCGCCAAACTGGAAGGCAGGGACAAGGGAGACCTGATTTCGCTGATCACCTCGGACATCGAACTGCTGGAGGTGTTCTATGCGCATACCGTCTCCCCGATCTGTATCGCCTTCCTGGTTGAAACGCTGATGTGTCTGTTCATCGGTTCCTTTCACTGGAGTCTCGGCCTCATGGCGCTTGCCGCGTACCTTGCTGTGGGCGTGGCGCTGCCGCTGATCATTTCCGGACGCAGCGGCACCCTGGGGGATGAGCTCCGGGGGCAGGCCGGAGAAATGTCCGCTTTCATGCTGGAAAGCATCCGCGGGCTGGATGAAACCATCCAGTACCACGGCGGGGAAACCCGGCTGAAAAAGCTGACGGAAAAAACAAAAGCCCTGTCGGACAGGCAGGGGCTCCTGAACCGTCTGACAGGTACAAACGCCGCGCTGGCCAATACGATGATCCTCTTTTTTGACGCGGTGATGCTTTTCCTCTGCGCGGCCCTGTACGCGTCGGGAGCGGTCGGTTTCGACGGTTTCCTGATCCCTCTGACGGCGCTCATGTCCTCTTTCGGCCCGGTATCGGCGCTTGCGGGTCTCGGCACCACGCTGCAGTCCACGGTCGCATCCGGCGCGAGAGTGCTGGACGTACTGGATGAACAGCCGGAGACAGATGACATCACCGGCCAGCCGGAAATCGCCTTTGCCGGCGCCGGCGCGGAGCACGTCACATTCTCCTACGGCGGGGAAACGGTATTGCGTGATCTTTCCCTGACCGTCCCCGAAAAAAAAATCATCGGTCTTGTCGGAAAAAGCGGCTGTGGGAAATCCACCCTGATGAAACTGCTGATGCGTTTCTGGCAGGTCCGTCAGGGAAAAATCACCGTTTCGGGCCGGAGTGTGGAGGAGATCGGCACGGCAAACCTGCAGGACCTGGAAAGCTATATGACGCAGGAAACCCATCTGTTCAAGGATACCGTGGCTGGCAACATCCGTATCGGAAAGTTGGATGCCACCCGGGAGGAAATCGAAGCCGCCTGCCGGAAGGCCGCCATCCATGACTTCATCATGACGCTGCCGGAAGGGTACGAAACGCAGGTGGGCGAACTGGGTGAAACGCTCTCCGGCGGAGAGCGCCAGCGCATCGGTCTGGCGCGCGCTTTCCTGCACGACGCGCCGTTCATGCTGCTGGATGAACCCACCAGCAATCTGGACAGCCTGAACGAAGCCGTCATCCTCCGCTCCCTTCGGGAGGAAGCGCGGGATAAAACGGTGCTGCTCGCGTCTCACCGCGCTTCCACGGTCCGCATCGCGGATCTCGTCGTTTCCATGAAAAACGGCACCGTCGACGATTGACCGTCGGCGGCGCCCCTTTTCTTTCTGAGGCTTCACGCCATTTTTTCGCTCAGTTTCTCCCCGCCCAGGATATGGATATGCCAGTGCGGCACGCTCTGGCATGCGTCCGGCCCGCAGTTTGTGATCACGCGGAAGCCCCCGTCCAGTTTTTCCTGACGCGCGATTTTTCCTGCGGTGCGGATCATGTGCGCAAGAAGCCTGTCGTCCAGTGCTTCGCCCGCCTCGGCAATGTCCCGCACATGCTGCCGCGGCACCAGGACCACATGGGTTTTCGCCTGCGGCGCGATATCCCGGAAGGCATAGCAGCAGTCGTCTTCCCATACCCTGACCGACGGGATCTCCCCGGCGATGATCCTGCAGAAAATACAGTCGTTTGCCATATGTATTCCTCGCTTTCTTTATGATTCGATGATCAGTTTATCCTCCGGAATGGTTTCCCGCAGCGCGCGCAGCGCTTCCCGCACCAGGCGTTCATGCTCCGCCGTTTCCGGCCGTCCCTCCCGCAGCGCCTGGAATCTGGCGTCCGGATCTCCGGCCCGCCGGAGGGCTTCCTCGATTTCCGTCAGTCTGTCCGGACTGCTGAGGAGATTCAGGTTCAGGCCCGCTTCCTCGCTCAGTGCCACCCGGTATTCATGATTGACGCATCCGATATACCGTGCCTGGGACAGGAGCCCTGTGATCATGCCCGGAAGCGACGCTTTCGCCTTTTTCCATACCTCGTCCTCCGGGATCGGAGCGGGCGGCTCTTTTTCTTTCTCCTGCGGCGCGGACGGCTGCGTCTTCACAGGCGCGGATAGGATCCTTCCTCCGCTCTGCAGTTCGGAAAGCTGTTTTTCGAGCTGTTCCACCCGTTCCTCCAAAGCCCGGGTATCGCCGGAGGACGCCCTGTCGCAGGCGCCGAGCACAGCCATTTCCATCACGCCGCGCGCGGAAGCCGCCCAGCGTGTATCGCCTTCCGCTTTCATGACGCATTCCGCAGCGCGTTCCAGGTGCCGCACCGTAAACCGTGCCGCCTGATCGCGGTAGTTTCCCGCCTGATCGCCGCTCACCTGCAGCAGCGCGGGTTCCGCGCCGCACAGCTTTGCGATGAGCAGCTTTCGAAGGTGCGCCGAGAAATCCCGCAGGAAAACCTGCACGTCCCGTCCCTCGCGCATCACCCTGTCGCACAGCCGTATCGCTTTGTCCCCGTCGAAATCCGCGACGGCATCCGCCATCTGAAACAGTGTCTGCCGGTCGGTCGCGCCCAGAACGGTGCGAACCGTTTCTTCCGTCACTTCGTCTTCCATGCCAAGGCACATATCCAGGATGGACCACGCATCGCGCATGCCGCCTTCGGCCGCCTGCGCGATCAGGTTCAGGGCGGCCTCATCCGCGCGCTTTCCGCTTCCTTCCACGCCCAGCCGCAGACGGCCTGCGATTTCCTCCGGGCTGATGCGCCCGAAATCATACCGCTGGCAGCGGGAAAGGATCGTCACCGGCAGTTTCTGCGGCTCGGTGGTCGCAAGGATGAAAATCATGTACTCCGGCGGCTCTTCCAGGGTTTTGAGCAGCGCGTTGAACGCGCTGTTTGACAGCATGTGCACTTCGTCGATGATATACACTTTATAACGGCTGAACTGGGGCGGGTATTCCACCTTTTCCAGCACCTCGCGCATGTCCTCCACCCTGCTGTTGCTCGCCGCGTCCATTTCAAACACATCCAAAGATGCTTCGCTCCCGATCGCGACGCAGCTCGCGCATTCGCCGCAGGGATCTCCGTCCTTCGGATGCTCGCAGTTTACCGCGCGCGCGAGGATCTTCGCCGCGCTTGTCTTTCCGGTTCCGCGGCTGCCGCAGAAGAGATACGCATGCCCGATGCGTCCCGTTTTCACCTGGTTTCGCAGGGTTTTGCGGATCGCGCTCTGTCCCACCATTTCGGAAAAGGTTTTGGGACGCCATTTCCGGTACAGGGTCTGATAGGTGCTCATTTACGCAAATACCGCCTTTTCAGAAGTCGCGCGGCACAGCAGGCACATTGACAGGTACAGCAGTACCTCCGGCAGCGCGGCAATCAGATTGACGAGGCCGAAACCGGTCATCAGGTTCATGATGACCCCGCAGATACTCATCCCGGCCGCCAGCGCCGCGGCATTGGACGCAGCCGTAAATGAATTCCGTTTGGGATATCGTCCCTCAGCCATCAGTTCCATATCCCCCATTGCCCGGAACAGGAATACCTGAGCGATCGCCTGGCACACCTGGATCACAAAGCCCGTGATCGTGATCGGCAGAAGCGCCCAGAGCGAATCGATGTACTCCCGGGACATGTTTTCCAGCAGTTCCTCCGGATCCGCGCCGCGAAGCGTACTGTAGAGCACCCAGTAGAATATGCCCAGGAATACCACCGTAATCATCATCACCGCAAATACGATGATGCAGCTTTTCCTGGCCTTTCCGGCTTTCGGCCCGCTGACACTCTCCCGCAGGGCAAAAAAGCGCCAGGTGAAATAGCCGAGGGCAAATGCGGAAAGGACTTCGAAGAAGGCTTCCAGCCACATGGTTTCCGACTGACCGCCCATCACGGAAGAACCCGCGCTCAGCAGCGCCATTCCCGCGCACAGGGCGGCTCCGATGCACATCAGCCCCAGATACCGGTTCTGCCGGAACTCCTCCGCAACGCCCCGCGGCACCGCGCGCATCGCCGCCAGTTTCTCTGATGCCATATTCTTTCATCCCCCGTCAGCGCAGCATTTCCTCTGCCTGCGCGAAAGTTACCGCCTGCAGATCCAGCGGAAGGAAACGCCAGCAGAATGTCACCGGGCGCTTCAGATACAGCCTGTCCTTCTCCAGCGGTTCCGGACCGCAGGAATTGCTGCCGAGCGGCCCCATTCTTCCGTCCAAACACACCTCTGTCATGGATTCGAACACCAGTTCGTTGGTATGCCGGGCTTCGGTCAGATTTTCCTGCGTGCAGCGGCGTACCGTGAAGGGGAAGGCGCTGCCCTGCGCGCCGCAGACCATCAGTCCGCGGCCGGCGGCGTTTACCACCGCGAAGGAGACCGTATCCTCATGGCTGCCGTTTTCCTGCGGACGGATGTAGGGCTCGAAAGTGTCCTCCACTTTACGGGTATACAAATCCGTCAGCGCGCCGGTTTTTTTGTCGGGATAGCTCTCCCCCGGTCCTCTTCCGTGCCAGATGACGGTATCGTATTCGCCGGGCATGCGGAACCGGAAGCCGAGCCGCGGCAGGTAAGGCAGGTCGTCCCTGAGCGGCGCAAAGGAAGCACGCAGGAAAACGCTCCCGTCCGGGCAGGCTTCCCAGCAGGTGTTCAGGCGGATCATGGGCGGATATCCGGGCGCGGAGAGCAGGTTCTCCGCGTTCACGCTTACCGTGCCGTCTTCTTTTCCGTCTTCCGAAAAAGCCGTGCACCGGGCCGTCAGATGCTCCAGATCAAGCTTCTTCCAGGCAGTCTCCGCCACACGCGCATCGTTATCCGTCGGCGCGCGCCACAGATTCGGGGCAAAGGGCGTCAGCAGCAGTTCGGCACCGTCCTGTTTCCAGCTTTCGGGGCCGCGGGCACCGAGCGTGAGCTGTATGCCTCCGCTGACTGTTACCCGGTTTCCGTCACGAAGCGCGGACAGGGGTTCTTTGGGCGCGCAGCGCAGTACGGGGAATCCCGCGTGCTCCTCTGCCGGCACCGTGATCTGATCGCAGCACAGTACACTGCCCGCCGGCGCCCAGGGCTCTGCTTCCTTCCGGATAAAGGTAAAAGTGATTTCCTGATTGCCCGGGCTCTTCGGCAGCGGAAGCTCAAAGGTCCTCTGGCCGCCGGGCGCGACCCGGAGCGGCAGTTCCCCGCTTTTCAGCGTCCTGCCGCAGTCCCTGACGGTATACAGGCACAGAACACCGGACAGATCCCGGAATGCGTACAGATTGCGGATCCGGAATCGCAGCGCATGATCGCGCGTGCCGAGCGTTTCCACCCGGATGGGCCTCAGCACGTGCTTCAGCTCCTTCAGGCCGGAATGCGGCGTCCTGTCCGGAAGCACCAGCGCGTCCACGCAGAAATTGCCGTCATGCGGCCAGTCGCCGAAATCGCCGCCGTATCCGTAGTACGCCCGTCCTTCTTCATCCGTCAGCAGGAAAGCATGATCCGCCCATTCCCACACGCAGGCGCCCATCAGGCAGGGATGGCGGCAGATGGTCTGCCAGTAATCCTCCAGATTGCCGGGGCCCTGTCCCATCGCGTGCGCGTATTCGCACTGGAACATCGGCTTGGCCGGCCTGCTGCGCGCGTATTTCTCCATGAAGTCCACCGTCGCGTACATCCGGGAGAAAACGTCGGCGGTCTCGGCCTCCTGATCACGTTCGTAATGGATGGGCCGGGTCGGGTCGATGCCGCGGATCAGGGCCGCCATATCCCGGTGGTTTTCCCCGTAGCCCGCTTCGTTGCCCAGGGACCACATCACCACGCAGGGATGGTTCCGGTCGCGGGATACCAGCCTTTCCGCACGGTCCAGAAACTGCTTCTTCCATTTCGGATCGCGCGCGATATAATCGTAATCCGCAAACATGACCACGCCGTGGCATTCCAGGTCGCATTCGTCCACCACGTACAGTCCCAGCTCATCGCAGATGTCCAGGAACCGCGGGTCATTCGGATAATGGCTCGTACGCACCGTATCGATATTGTGCTGTTTCATCAGCACGGCATCGCGGCGCATATGCTCCACCGGCGTAAAATAACCAAGTTCCGGGTGCGTGTCGTGCCGGTTCACGCCGTGCAGCTTCACGGCTTTTCCGTTCACCGTAAACACGGCGCCCCGGATCTCCACCCGGCGGAAGCCCACGCGCACGCATTCCCACTGGGACGCGCCATGCACGAACAGCGCGTACCGTTTCGGGATTTCCGCGCTCCACGGCTGTACTCCCGGCACACGGAAATCCAGCTTTGCGCCGCCTTTGCCCGTTTTCAGGACGCCCTGCCAGAGAACGCTCCCGCTTTCCTCATCCTCCAGCGTCACATCCAGCGTTCTGCATTTTTCGGCGATGATTTCGCCGGTCAGGCGGCCTTCGCCGCTTTCCGGATCCCAGTCCGCGTTGATCCTGATATCCGAAATGCGTTCCGGCGCGAAGGACAGCAGCAGCACGTCGCGGAAAAGCCCGGAAAGCCGGAACATGTCCTGATCTTCCAGGTAGGTCCCGTCGCTCCATTGGAACACCAGGATCACGATTTCGTTCTCCCCGTCACGCAGGAGCGTGCTTATATCATATTCCGCGGGGAAGTGCGGTCCCTTTGAAAAGCCGGCATAGGCACCGTTCACAAACACGTAATGACAGGAGGACGCGCCTTCCACCCGAAGCAGGTTCTTTCTTCCGGAAAAACCGGCCGGAAGCGTGAAACGCCTGTGATAACAGCCCACCGGCGTGTTTTCCGGCACAAAGGGCGGGTCATAGGGAATCGGAAAACGGACGTTGGTGTATTCCTTTACGCCCCATCCCTGCGTCTGCCAGCATCCCGGCACCTGAATGCGGTCCGGAAAAACCAGCTGCCCGATCTCTTCGGGAATTTCGGAAGGGCTTTCCAGCAAACGGAAATCCCAGGTGCCGTTCAGAATCACGGTCCACGGGGAAGCTGCCCGCGCTCCGGCGGCCGCACTTTCCCGGCTGTCATACGGGATCAGGGTAGTCCTGGCCGGAAGCCTTCTGTCGCAGGCAATATTCAGATCCTGATATTCGGTGAATTTCATGTGGGTCTCTCCTGTCTCTCTCATCGGTTCTGCTCCGTGTCGGTCCACAGAGTGAAACGGAGCCTGCCAGGTCCGCGAAAAGGCGGCCTGACAGGCCCGGGGGCATTGCTTATTTCGCAAGCAGATGGAACGCGAAGCCCGCAATTTCGTCCTTCAGGTAGATCGCCTTCAGCTTGCCTTCCTTCACGCTGGCGCTGCTCTCGTCAAATACGAAGCCGCGGCGTTCCAGATGCCACCTGGCGCGTTCCGCGCTGTTGCAGCCGATCGCCACATGTCCGTGCGTGCCGCGGAAGGGCTTCTTCATGCACTCGAAACCGGCGCCCGCAAAGACGCTGGAATTGCCGTCCTTCAGCGGCAGGGACAGGAGCGCCGCGATCGCCTTCGCGTCCTTTTCGGCCTGTTCCGGGGAACCGGAATTGATGCCCACATGCACCAGGGTCAGCCCCAGCATCAGATCGACCGCTTCCCGCGCGAGGCGGCGGATCCTGTCCCAGTCCCCCGCCTTCACCGCGTCCTCCGGCGCCATCCAGCTGCCGCCGCAGGCCACGATCTTGGGGAAAGAAAGATAATCGTTCAGGTTCTTCTCATTGATGTCGCCCGTAGGCAGGAAAGTCACG
>JAEEGL013809178.1_pt1 | contig 12930 bp, 8 predicted proteins | sample 9134231 | NCBI WGS metagenome assembly JAEEGL01 (sample SAMN16246548, study PRJNA631951) | gut metagenome | biome: gut microbiome; feature: rumen; material: fiber-attached | host: Bos | place: Iran: Karaj | collected 2018-10 | reverse complement strand
CTCTGACAGCACACTGTGCTGTCTTCACTACCGGCACGTTCGAATTCTCTATTCTATGCAAATAAAAAACTCCCGCATTTAATCGGAAGTTTATATTTGGCAGGGGCAGAAGGATTCGAACCCTCAACAAAGGTTTTGGAGACCCACGTGTTACCATTACACCATGCCCCTAATCGCAACGGTGAGATTATACGAAAACCTTACGTGTTTTGTCAAGCCAAAAAATACATTATTTGGTATTTAAAGTTCAAGGTTATGAAACTGATGCAGCTGCTTTCGATACCTGCTTGGGGAGATTCCTGCTATTTTCGTGAACGCGCGAAGGAAATTGGAATAATCACTGAAGCCGCACTGGAAAGCAATACTGTTCAGGCTTTCATCTCCAAGCATCTGCTGACGTGCAAGCATTACACGCCGGTACAGGATATAATTATACACACTGCGATTTGTAAATCGCGTAAACTCATGAGAAAGATAGGAAGGACTGACATTGAACAGTTTTGCAAGTTCATTGACATTCAGCTGTTCTGTATAATGATTGTTGATATGGGTCAGAACATCCTGAATGATACTGTTCGTCAGAGGTTCGCTTTCGGCCGGAGCTGCAGCGCCAAGTACGTCGCAAATCATTGCAAGGGCTTTCATCATCAGGGAATAATCCTGAAAACGGTGCACCGGATCTTCCGAAATCAGTTCCTGAGACTGAAGCTGACGAACCAGGCTGCAGAATTCATGTGCAACATCCTGAGGAAGCTCATATGTATATCGTCCGTGCGCCGCATGGGATCGGAAAAACTGATCCAGATCCAGCAGGCTGCATCCCAGATTACGCAGAACCTCCGGGGAAATATTCAGATATGCACGTTCATAATTATGCATTTCACCGATGCAGTTCAGTCCATGCATAAAGAAGGGAGGCAGAATAAACAGCTGATTCGGCTTCAGCGCATACAGGTGGCTGTCCACGCCCATAAACTGTCCGCCGCCCAGATGAATGTAAAACTCAAAATAATCATGACAATGATACTGAGTTACAGACATGCTTTCACTGAATTCATAATGAGCTTCATAACCATTGGGATTCTGTGACATGGGGGTAAAGGACGGTCTGAAAGTGAGATCTTTCATTTTTTTAACTCCCGAACATATGCAGAAATCACATATTTTTTCAGCAACATTTAATATAGCTTTTCGAAAAGCCGGATGATATCATGTGCTCAGAAAAAGCAATTGCATAAAGCGAGGTGATTCCATGATCAGGGTTGCCATTATCGGAACAGGCAATATTGCCAATGCACATATCCGCGCCTGGATGAAATTTCCAGAACGCTGCAAAATCGTTGCTCTGGTTGATATTATCCCCGGAAAGGCACAGCGTGTCAAGGAACAATATCATCTGGATGCAGATGTATATCTGGATCATCATGACATTCTGAATCTTGATATTGATGTTGTCGACATATGTACACCGCCGTTTTCTCATGCAGAAATCAGCATCAATGCTCTTCATTCCGGAAAAAATGTAGTATGTGAAAAACCCATGGCAGCATCCCTGCAGGAATGTGATGAAATGCTGAAAGCACGTGATTTAAGCGGCAAAAGGCTTTCGATCATCGCACAAAACCGTTTCCGGGAACCAATCCGAAACCTGAAAGCCCTTCTGGACAGCGGGATTGCCGGGAAGATCCGATCTGCACAAATTAATTCTTTCTGGTTCCGAGGCCATTCCTATTATGATCTCTGGTGGCGCGGAACATGGGAAAAGGAAGGCGGCGGATGTACCCTGAATCACGCGGTGCATCATATCGATATGCTTGGCTGGATGATGGGTCTTCCAGACAGGGTCACAAGCGTCCTGGCCAATACCGGGCATGATAACGCAGAAGTGGAAGATCTTTCTGTATCCATTATGGAATATCCTCATGCTCTGGCAACCGTTACGGCTTCAGTCGTTCATCACGGGGAAGAACAGGAACTTGTATTCCAGTGCGAAAAAGCCAAACTATCCGCTCCATATGATGTTTTTGCTTCCATTCCGCAGCCAAACGGTTTTCCGCTGAAAGAGCCGGATGAGGAATTTCGCAAAAAGGCTGATGAATTCATCGCCGCTCTGCCTCCGATACCTTTTGAGATGCATGACGGACAACTTGAGAATGTTCTCTCTGCCCTTGAAACAGGAAAAGATGTTGCCATAACCGGAGAAGACGGACGGCGCACGATTGAACTGATTACAGCCATATATAAAGCCGGAGCGCTTCACCGGACGGCTGAACTGCCCCTCAGGACTGATGATCCATTCTATACGGTTGAAGGAATCCGGCAGAATGTCCCTCATTTTTATGAAAAATCCGCATCTGTTATGGAGCTTGAAGGCAATATCACATTCGGGTCCAGCTTCAGGAAAGAGGGGAGTCAAAAATGAAAGTATCTGACGGAATGACATATGCTCCGAAAGGAAAACCCAGTCCTGTTGTAAATAAAGGAGAATTTGTCTTTTCTGCTGTCCGCCTGGATCACGGGCATATTTACGGTATGTGCAACGGACTGACTGAAGCAGGCGGATCAATCAAATATGTTTATGACAGGGATCCGAAAAAAGTGGAATCATTTCTGAAAGCATTTCCTGAAGCGAAGGCAGCACGAAGTGAAGAAGAAGCTTTAGACGATCCTGAAACCCAAATGATTGCGGGTGCTGCTGTCACCAGCGAACGATGTGCGCTCGGACTGCGCGCGATGGATGCCGGAAAGGATTATTTTACAGACAAAGCTCCCTTTACGACGATGGAGCAGTTGTGTTCAGCACGGGAAGCGGTTCGGCGGACCGGAAGAAAATATATGGTTTATTATGCCGAACGCCTTCATGATGAAGGATCGATTCTGGCCGGATATATCGCTCATTCCGGAGAAATCGGAAAAGTAATTTCAGTGACCGGATTCGGGCCTCACCGGCTCGGTGCATCCGGGAGACCCGCCTGGTTTTTTGAAAGAGAGAAATACGGCGGGATCCTATGCGATATCGGCAGTCACCAGATTGAACAGTATCTTTTTTACGCAGGAGAAGAAGATGCAGATATTGTTTCCAGCAGGATTGCCAATTTTGCCCATCCGGATTATCCTGAACTGGAAGATTTCGGTGACTGCAATCTGACCGGAAAGAACGGAACCGCAAATTATTTCCGCGTCGACTGGTTCACTCCTGACGGACTGCGGACATGGGGTGACGGAAGAATGTTCATTGTCGGAACAGAAGGCTTTATCGAAGTCCGGAAATATGTAAACCTTGCTTCTGACCAAAATGGCGGATGCCACGTTTATGTTGTCAATGGAAAAGGAGAACAGTATCTGAATGCATCCGGCGTTACCGGATATCCATTTTTCGGTGAACTGATTCTGGACTGCCTGAACCGCACAGAAAAAGCGATGACCCAGGAACATGCTTTCAAAGCAGCTGAATTATGCCTGAAAGCCCAGGCCCAGGCTGTACGGATCGGGTAAACAAAACGCAAACGGAAGTGCAGAAAATGGAACAACAGAAGATCAGGCTGGGGATAATCGGAATCGGAAACATGGGCAGTGAGCACTGCCGCAATATTGCTGCCGGAAAATGTCCGGAGATTGAAATTACAGCCGGTGCTGATCTGCGCGAAAGCAGAAGGGTATGGTTCCGGGAAAACATGCCTGATTCTGCAGAAATATATGAAAGCGGAGAAGAACTGATCCGTAAAAGCAGCTGTGACGCAGTTCTGATATGTGTCCCGCACTACGGTCATGAAAGCCTGTTCGTTGCTGCCATGGAAAACGGAAAGCATGTTCTTTGTGAAAAGCCTGCAGCTGTTACAGCATCCGCTGCACGACATATGTGTGAAATATCCGATCAGACCGGCAAAGTCCTTTCTTTCATGTTCAATCAGAGAACCAACTGTATTTACCGCGGGATTCATGACCTGCTGATATCCGGAAACTTCGGCAGGATCAAACGGATGAACTGGATCATTACAGACTGGTACAGAACTCAAAGATATTATGATTCAGGTTCATGGCGTGCCACATGGTCCGGTGAAGGCGGCGGTGTACTGCTCAATCAGTGCCCGCATCAGCTGGATCTGCTGATCTGGCTTTGCGGAATGCCGGATTCAGTTAATGCGGTCTGCCACGAAGGAAAATGGCATGATATCGAAGTGGAAGATGATGTCAGTGTGTATCTTGAATTTCCAGGCGGGGCAACCGGTATCTTTGTCGCGTCCACCGGTGACCTTCCCGGCACCAATCGTCTGGAAATAGACTGCGAAATGGGTAAAATAGTATGTGAAGACGGAATTACGCGTTTCTGGAAGCTTCCGAAAAATGAGCGTGATATCTGCTTTACCAGTGACAATCCATGGTTCCGGATTGATCCAGATGCACAGATTCTGCGCAGTGACGGAATGAATCCGCAGCATGTCGGTGTGCTGAACGCATTTGCGGCCCATCTTCTTCACGGAGCATCGCTGACAGCAGAGAAAGAAGACGGCCTTCGCGAAATCATGCTGTCGAACGCAATTCATCTTTCAGGCTGGACCGGTAAAACGATCCGGATTCCTGCCAATGAAGATGAATTTAATCTCAGGCTGAAAGAAAAAACCGCCGGTTCCAGAATCAAAACCGGCGAAGATATTACTTACCAGACCAGCCATACCGGTACTGGAAGACAGGAATCCTGAAAATCAGAAAGATTCATTCAGGAAGATTTCGTGTCAGATCATACATCATAATACCGGCCGCCACTGCCACGTTCAGGGATTCGGCTTCACCGCGCATCGGAAGACGATATCTGTGAGTCGCAATCATTTTGACTTCATCCGAAACGCCATTTCCCTCATTGCCGACAATCAGGATCACAGGCTCCGTGATCGGTTTCCTGGAAAAGAAAGGTTCACCGTCGAGCTGTGATGAAACAACAGCAAATCCCTTGTCCCGGTATACTGCAAGCCTTGCGGCAAGCGAATCTGCAAATTCAATGCCCATATGGAAAATACTGCCCATGGATGCGCGAAGAACTTTCGGAGAATAGACATCTGCGCAGTCAGGGCTGACCAGGATTCCATCAAATCCTGCCGCATCCGCCGTACGGATTATGGTGCCGACATTTCCCGGATCCTGAAGTCCGTCCATGGCCAGAATCCTGGAACCGCCGGTACGGAGAGACTGAGCCCGGATTACCGCAGCAATTCCCTGGGGAGTTTTTGTGGAACAGACAGAATTGAAAACATGATCCGCAAGGCTGAAGCAAGGAATATCCGCCGGCAGCGGAAATAACGGATTAAAACCCTGCCGGAGAAGGACCGCATCCACAGGAAAGCCCGATTTCAGCGCTTCTTCCACCATTTTTATGCCTTCCACAAGGAACTTGCCGGAAGCATCCCGGCTTTTTTTTTCGCTCAGCGAACGCCAGACAGCGACTTTCGGATTATGGAGTGATGTGATTGTTTCCATTCATTATCACCTGTTTCATGAATGATATTCAATCCGGCATCAGGAATTGGGATCCGGAATATCCTCCAGCAGATTAACAATCCATGCGGCAAGGGAATTATACGGGCGCGGCGTTTCACGGTCAAAGAAGGACTGGTCAATCGCCGCACTGACCGTTGATTCACCAATATCGGAGAATGGATGGTAAGGGTCTGAAGTGAAGAAGTTCGGGAAAAGGGATGAAGCCGACATCGGGAAAGTTCGTGCAAAACGAAGCAGAAACTCAGGAAGGAGTTCTTCCGGACGAACTGCGATGGAGGCCGGTACTGAAGATGCCGGGGGAAGCTGGGTATACGTATCCTGCAGGATCGACAGTCCAACCGGGATTTCCATCTTCTTTTCTGCAGAAAACAGGAGGGACAGGGAAGCCACACGCCGGTTGCGGAACATCGTCAGAAAATGCCATACTGCAGCCTTGATATCGTCCGGCATCTGCTCCAGGATCAGGGATCCCCGTCCGGAAAGGCACAGGGACATCTGTTCCGGTAAAAAATCATTCCTGTTCGGATCTGCCGCAATCTGAAGAAGGACCAAGCCGGACAGCATCATCAGAAAACTGACATGAAGGAGCAAAACAGCTCCAAAGCGCGTCGGAATACCGGCGGTCCGGTACTGGTTCATCAGGCTGATCAACAATGGATAATAATCCGACAGAAAATGATCCAGCGCAAGACGCGCTTTGCGAAGAGAAACAGAGTCCTTTCCGGCATCCTTCAGAACCTTTGTCAGATAATTCAGGTCTGACTGGAATGTTTCATCCGCAACACTTCCGAATTCTCGTTTCAGAAGAAGCGGATCACGCAAAAGAGCAGGAAGCAGCATATAGTGTATTCCCAATGGAATCTGGCATGTCCGGACTGCCTGCTCCCTTCCGCGCAGGAAAAGGGAAATATCCGCGGTACAGGCGCCGATATCCAGAACCATAAATCCACCGCGTGTATCTTCTGAGGCACACAGCCGGAAATAGGCGCCCAGGGCTGCACTTTCTGCGGAAAAAGCCACCGGAAGACCGGATTCGGAAATCGGGAAACCGCTTTCCTGCATCACTTTATCCACCAGACTGATAAACAGCGTACGGAGGTTTTCGCGCCCTTCATGAGCCATCTCATCCGGAATCGCAAAACGCCAGGACAAACCGTCCGCTCCGTCCATACGTGCCTGTAAAGCAGCCATCAGCATTACCTGATGAAGGCATATGTATCCGGAACGGCCTTTTTCCTCTTCCCATTTGAGACAGGTATAGAGGGCATCTGACGGAGTTGTCAGCAAATCCTGAATATTGGCTGACATCAGAATGGTCCCATCCGAAAAGGGAACAGGTGAAATACCCGGGGCATTGCGGAAAATACGGGACACAGTCGGAAGAAGGGCGGAAACGGGAACTGCGGGAATAAATTCACGGCGCAGAAGCTCCTGGGACGTTACAGGATTATTCAGGATCGTACGGACCATGACCGGCCCCTGGAGCGGTTTCCGCTGTGCTCCGCAAGAGAATACCACCGAAGTACCGACTGATCCGAAATCGATACATACCGTACAGCTGCCGGAAAGCTTCTTCTCCGGCGGCGGCAGGAAATTCGGCACAGTTCCGATACATTTCCCGCCATAAAGAATTGCAAACGCAGACGGGAAATCCGGAAGCACAGCTGTATAACGGGAATCTGAACCGGTCATGGATTCAAAAGAGCCATTGTTCCCTGAAAGGATTTCGACAGATACTCCTTCCGGAAGATGTGAATATACAAAGTAAGCATTCCACATGCCGCGAGGGAACGGAACGGACGGCCACACCGCCAGGGTCGGAATATCCTGGGAGAAAAGCGTAACTATTTCATCATCCCTGTAAATCCTTACAAGCCGGAGCGGAAAGGCACCATTCAGTGTCAGTGTAACACGGAGGGATGAATCATCCGGCCTTTCCAGGCGGATCAAATCCGAATCGAGAAGCAGCCGGGCTTCCGGGAAAGAACTGACTGCCTGGATCATTTCGGAAGATAATGGAGGGAGAACTGCATCCGCTGAAAATGCCTCCGGATCATCTGCCTTTCCGGCGGCGCTGGGAAGGACAGAACACATATTGCTGAACATCGAATCCCCGATAATATCACCGCTTCTAGCCGGGAAAACAGCGATTTTTTCACTGAACGGCTGAAGCATCCGGGTACTCAGAATATCACCGAGGCATTCACGGAAAACGGTTATAACAGAAGGTGACAGGGGGTCCCAGGGCCAGGTCAGTTCAGGAGACTGATCAGGAAGGGGGTTTTCCGCTTTTGCAATGATATCAGCGGCTGTTTTCCTGCATTCCGGAAGCGCATCAGGAAAACGGTGAAGCATGGCAGTTGTTTCCCGGATCAGCTGATCCCGATAATCATCCGACCAGTCAGCCATCACAGCACATTCCTTCCTGATTGCTTTCAGAAAGAATTCCTCATCAGCTGCATGGGAGCTTTCCAGGATCATTTTGGAGTTTTCCCGGGCAAATGGATTCCCGCGCCATTCGTAAGTCACCTGTTCAGGCAATCCGACACAGGATACCGGAGAGCATGGAACACCTGAACATACTGAAGCAATCGGGTCATTACCGAATCCGGATTCGTAGACGCAGGCATTCCGGGTCAGACTGCTCCTGTATGCCGGGAGATTCCGAAGTCCATTCACCGCATTCAAACGAATTTCCAGGAACGGATCAGGGATGTCCGATGCTCCGGAAGAACATATATCCTCAAAAAACGAGAGCAGGAAATTTTTCAGGTTTTCATCCGTATATTCCGGCAAAGAATCAAGAACAGATGTAATCCATTTGCTCATCAGAAGGCGATCGCCTTCCGACAAATCCGGAACAGGATCACGGAAGGAATCAGCATTTCTGTCATACCAGGTTACAAAGGAAGGAACCAACCGTGCGTGAGATGCACTGCGCCGGGCCGGTATCATCGCTTTTGCCGGAACAATGACCAGGAACGGTAAATCCCGTCCATTTTCATCCTTCAACGAGAAGATACCTGCACTTTCAGCCTGAAATGCAGACAACCAGTATTTCAGCAGTGGAGTATTATCAAAAACAGAAACAGCCGTCAATTCTGCTTCTCCAGCACTTCGCCTTTTATACAGCCGGAGGACGATCGCTGCCAGCAGTCCGCGCAGTTCTCCTGAATCAGATTCGGCGGAGACAGGCTGATGATTCAGGACTGAAAGCAGGCCGGAAAGAGTAAGCAGCGGGGAAGCCGGAATCAGATCAGGCAGAAGTGCTACTTCCGGCAGTTCACCAATAGAATGAAAGCGAAGAGAAGAAACAGATGAACTGCAGACAATCCATGCATTCAAAAGCAGATAACCAACCGGATTGCTCCGATTGTCGAAAGGATTGGAACGGCAGGCCTGCTGAAAGCCCTTCATCAATGTTCGGGCATCCGGCAGGGTACAGCCTTCCAGCAGGAACGGTATGCTGTCTTTTATTTCCCGTAAGACCCGATCGTCAGCAGAAGAGGAAAACAGTCCTGACAGGGATTGATATCCCCGAACTGAAAGAATAACAGGGATAAAAGGCTGGTCCTTTATATCATTTCCTGCTTTTGCAGAAGATGTTTCCGTATTTTCAAAAAGTTCAGAAGTACTGCGGTTCACAGCAGCCTGAAGAAGCCGGATCCTGCGTTCCCGGCGTGCAATTACAAGACGGTCTTCTCCTGCAGGGTCTGTACTGTTTTTATCCCGTGCTGCAGCCAGTGCGGATTCACACTTTTTCATACAGTCCACCCGTGCCTGGAAAGACCGGAAAGGACCGACTTCGGATAAAACCGTATCCCGGGAATTTTTTTCACTTTTGACCTGTTCAGCCATCTGATTCAGACGGGCCACCAGAAGCTCTTCCTCTGTATCATCCATGGAGTCCCTGTGAACCGGATGGATGTTTCCGAGGCCTGATGCGTCCAGATCTTCGCGGGCAACATCGTATTCAGATGCCACCGTAATATAACGTCCGCACGAATCCACAGCTTTTTTCCAGGATTCTTCCATTTCAACCGAGTAACGCAGAGACTGCGGTACAGAACGGATTACAGCAATACATTCCCGAAGCACAGTGAGAATTGATTCCTTTATGTTTAAAAGGGATTTTGATCTTTCACTGTCGGACATGCTGCCCCAAATACTGCTGAAAATATTATGCCGGGAATTCAGACGCAGCGGACGCGGATGCGCATCGTGCTGAATGGCAGAAACACAAGACGGTAACAGATCGGAAAGAAGCCAGGCGGAAAAAAGAAGAAAACCCGCAAAGGAAACGGCTTCATCCTGAAGCGTCTTCATGGAAACAGCGCCGCTGATCCGCCGGGTATGCAATCCAACGGCAGGAAGCTTATCCGAAGAAAAATACCTGCCGATGATCCGTGCTGCCGAAAGAAATACAACCCGGTGGGATTCATCGCTCTCGATCATTGTGGACGGAAGTGAAACAAACCACATGGCATCGGCACCGGCCGGGGCCTCTTCTTCTGAATTCCGGAGAAGGGATCGTTCCTTCATATCCTGTACCGCAGCGTGCAGATCGGGAAGAATCGCTGCAGAATCAGAACGGGAAGGATTTGCCATCGCAATCAGTGCAATATACAGATCTTTCCCGGACAGAGCGGAACGAATCCAGGGGAGCAGCACTGCAGCCAATGCTGCAGAAAAACTGTCGCTCAGATCACAAAACAATGCAAGACGAACCGGTTTCCCTTCCGAAAGCGCGGACTGAATCCTCCTGATATAACCAAAGAACGGTTCACATGAATCATTTGGCTTTTTATTCAGCAGAAAGGAGAAAGACCATTCCGCAGCTTCCCGGTCGGTCCTGTATGATAAAGGCATGTTTCTTCCCCGAAGGGCAGCGTAAAGCAATTCTGAATCAGGATCAGAAGCCAGTTCGCTGCTGCCGGGTAAAACTGCAGTGCAGGAACCGAAAGAAAACCGAGTGCGATAAAACGGAAAATCCGGAGAAACATCGGGAGCAGCATCATGAAATCCATTCAGCGTACTGATCAGCGAAGGCAGTGCGGGATCGACGGAAACGGAGGCAATATGAAAAATATCCAGGGATTCAACCGGCCTGGCAGCCCCGCATGACAAAGCAGAGCAGACGGTTGGAAGCGCCTGCTCCGAAAAAGTGCCGATACTGATCAGGAAACTGTTCAAACCAAGATCCTCTTTTCGTGATAATGGAAGAAAGGTTACCGTCAGCCGCGGTAACCCTTCGGATTATTCCGCTGGAAGCGGTATGTATCTGCACACATGTCCTCAAGCGTCTTTTCCGCCTCCCAACCGAGAAGCGCCTTTGCCTTGGAGGCGTCTGCATAGTTCACAGCGATATCTCCCGGACGGCGGGGAGCAATTACATAGGGAACCGGCACATGGTTGATCCGGCTGAACGCATTTACCATATCCAGAACCGAATATCCGTTTCCGGTGCCCAGGTTGATGATTTCACTGCCCTGATGACCGAACGCATAATCACAGGCTTTCACATGTCCCTTGGCCAGATCCACGACATGGATATAGTCCCGGATACAGGTTCCGTCCGGCGTCGGATAATCATTGCCGAATACGGAGAGCTTTTCATATTCCCCGACAGCGACTTTGGAAATGAACGGCATCAGGTTGTTGGGTATTCCGGCAGGGTCTTCACCAATCATTCCGGAAGAATGTGCACCAACCGGATTGAAATACCGCAGCAGGACAACACTCCATTCCGGATCCGCCACTGCCTGTCCTTCCAGGATTTTTTCGATCATGAATTTGGTCCATCCGTAGGGATTTGTGCATCCGGTCGAAACCATGTCCTCGCGATACGGAACAGTCGGCTGATTACCGTATACAGTTGCCGAAGAGGAAAATACAATACGTTTGACATTGTGGGACTGCATTACTTCGCACAGTGTAAGGGTCGTATCCAGATTGTTGCGGTAATACCGAAGGGGCTGTGATACGCTTTCACCGACTGCTTTCAGTCCGGCAAAATGGATGACACAGTCAAATTCATACTGATCGAAAATCCGGTTCATCGCGTCTGAATCGGAGACATCCGCTTCAATCAGCGGGATACTTCGACCGACAATTTTTTCAACCCGGCGCACAGCTTCCGGACAGCTGTTTACATAATTATCAACGATAACCGGATTGTGTCCGGCTTCACAAAGCTCCACACAAGTATGGGAACCAATATAACCGGCGCCTCCGGTCAGAAGAATATTCATGGAATCCCCTCCGTTATCAGATATTACAAAGCAGCCGGGTAGCTTCCGTTATCATGCAGCTTTTTGAGTTCCGAAGCCACATATTCCTTATCTTCCTTGTATGTAACACCAAACCAGACCGCTTTGGTGGAAAGTACTTCCACCTGCAGACCCTGTGTATGCATCATTTCATCCACCAGAGCCGGCAGCAGGCATTCCTTTTTCAGGGGATCTCCGGATTCATCCTTCAGGAAATCGGCCAGGTATTTCTGCCCTCCCGTAAAGAACGCGGGTGAAAAGCCCCAGAGATTCATGGAAACAAGGGCATCGGGATCCAGAATGATTCCGTCCGGATTGTCATGGATGTCGCGGATCGTTCCGTCCGGGAAGGGAAGAATGCTGTAGGTTTCGGTTACCTTAACCAGGTTTCCGGCATCATTTACTTCGCAGATTCCCCGTGTGACATGGCCATTTTTGGAAACCGTGTTCTTCAGGAAATAGGCCACCATGGAAGCTCTGTTATCCGTATTGCGAAGTGCCTGAAGTGAATTATACATTGCAGCAAATGCATCCTTGCCGTAATAATCATCTGCATTGATTACGGCAAAAGGCTCATGGATCAGGTCCATCGCGCATACAACGGCATGAACCGTTCCATAGGGCTTTGTACGGCCTTCCGGCGGAACAAAGCCATCAGGAAGCGTGTCATATTCCTGGTATGCATAAGCGACTTCGACTTTTTGAGCAATTTTGTTACCAATCATTTCACGGAACTGTTCATCCATACTCTTGCGAATGACAAAAACCACCTTGTTGAAGCCGGCTTCAACCGCGTCATGGATGGAGTATTCCATCAGGATTTCTCCGTTAGGACCGATCCGGTCGATCTGTTTGTTTCCGCCGTAGCGGGAACCCAGCCCGGCAGCCATAATCAAGAGTGTCGTAGTCATGAAATCTTTTCCCCCTCTGTTTGCTGTATATTTCTGTCCGGGGCCTGAGTAAAGCCCTGGGTAGACTCCTTTTTAAACAAGACTGTAAATGTACGAAGAATCAGTTTGATGTCAAGCCATACAGAAAAGCTTTCAATGTACATCATATCCATCATCAGCTTATCTTCGGCTGTCGTATTGTACCTGCCTTCAATCTGCGCATAACCGGTAAGGCCCGCTTTCATTTTTTCCCTGTAAACAAATGACGGCAGCTCCAT
>JAEEGL010967448.1_pt1 | contig 12930 bp, 11 predicted proteins | sample 9134231 | NCBI WGS metagenome assembly JAEEGL01 (sample SAMN16246548, study PRJNA631951) | gut metagenome | biome: gut microbiome; feature: rumen; material: fiber-attached | host: Bos | place: Iran: Karaj | collected 2018-10 | reverse complement strand
GGGGCAAGATCCAGGACCCGGGAATGTTCCAGACGATGGTGGCCAACTACCGGATGCTTCCCGACTGCACCACGGCGATCTTCGCGGTCACGATGTCGATGGCGGAACTGCTCGTCGGAGCGATGTTCCTCTTCTCCAAGTGGACGCGCGAGGCGGCGTTTGCGACGGCGGTGATGATCGCCATGTTCATCGTCGCGCTTGCGCAGGCCCAGGCGAGGGGGCTCGACATTTCCTGCGGATGCTTCAGCGAGTCGGGAAAAGCCCCCCACGAGCTGCTCGTGGCGCTGGTCCGCGACTTCGCCCTTCTGGCGCCCGCGATCTGGCTTGTGCTAAAAGGCCAGCGCCGGTGGATCGTCGACTTCAGACGCACCTGGCTTTCAGAGCGGAGCTGAAACGCCGTCCTCCGGCGAGGGCGCGCCGTCCACTGCCTGCAGAAGGTCGCCGAGCCCGAGCGACGCCAGACTTCTCTCGTATTCAAGCGCAAGGGACGCAAGGCGCTGCGTCTCCCCTCCGTCACGGATATCGTCCCTGATCTGGAAGAGGACGCCGTAGACTAGCCCCCATTCGCAGTATGGCCCCGGATCGGCGCCGGCGGCCAGCGCGCCGAGTCCAGCCGCGAGCGCGAAAAGCGATCCGGTCTTGCGCTCGCAGACGGACACGTAGTCGCCAAGTCCGGCAAGCTCGTCGCCTTGCCCTTCGCACAGCTTCAGGATGGTGCGGGCCACGAGGTCCGTCATCTCCGCCCGGTTCGGGAAGTCCGCCCCGGCGACAAGCTCCATGCCGTGCGCGAGAAGCCAGTCCCCCGCGGCAATGGCGAGCGGTACGCCGTACTCCACCCATACCGTCGGCACCCCGTAGCGCGTCCGCGAGGAGTCCTGGATGTCGTCGTGTATCAGCGACGCCTTGTGGAAGCACTCCACGGACTCCATCAGCGGCCCGATGTCGGCGTCGCCTTCCGGCGCGGCGCTTCTGTACGCCGCTTCGCAAAGGCGCGGACGAAGGAACTTGCCGCCGCGCCGCATGAACTCCATGGCGATGTCGGACACCCGCTTGTTCATGACTTCTCCCCCTTTTTCGCCTCGCCGCCGCAGACAAGGTGCAAACACGTGCAGCACGGAAAGAAAAGCCGGCGAGAGCGAAGCCGGAATCCCGATTCCCCCGCCATCGACAGAAACGCCTCCTCCGCATCCATGCTCCCGATCGAGTCGCGCAGATGACGATACGCGAACGCCTTGCCGCGCGCGAAAAGCGACGACACGATCCGTATCCACGCCGAAACCGCGAACCACAGCGAGGGACTGCGCGGACGGAAGAACTCCAGCACGAGCAATTCGCCTCCCGGCTCGAGCACCCGGGCGATTTCGCGCAGCGCCCTGCGCCTGTCCGCGAAATTCCTGAAGCCGAACGCGCAGGAGCAAAGCCCGAACGAGCGATCGGGAATTCCCGCGAGGCACATGGCGTCACCTTCCGCAAAGCTTGCGCGCGGCGAGTCGACCTTGCGCCTCGCGATCTCGAGCATGGCGGGAGAGAGGTCCACGCCCAGCACTTCCGCGCTCCCGAAGCGCCGCGCCAGCTCCTGGGCGAAGTCGCCCGTACCGCAGGCGACGTCCAGCACGCGCGCGGGACTAACCGACACTCCTTCAGCCGCGAGCCTCCGCCAACGGCGGTCCAGCCCCAGCGACAGCAGGCGGTTCATGCGGTCGTAGATGCCGGCGATTCCATTGAACATGCCTTTCATCGCACGACCTCCAGCTGCGAAAGCCACAGGAAGGTCGAGGCCGAATAGAGGACGCCGAACGCGAGGTGGACAAGGCCGGACGCGCGCTCGAGACGGCGCCACTTCGGACACTCGGGGCATTCCAGGTACGCGCGAATCGCGGCGCAGAGCGTCCTTGCCGTCAGCGGCAGGCAAATGAACGGAACGAGGAACAGCGCTCCGCGAATGCCGCTGGCGAACGCCGCCAAGGCCGCCAGCACAGCACAGGCGGCGTACGGAATGACATGGCAGGCGCAGTAATACCCCAGCGCGCCGCGCGGACCGAGTCGGGAGGCGAGAGTCGTAATGCCGGCGGCGCGGTCCGTCGGGATGTCGCGCATGTCGTTGCCATGCATGATGACGCCCACGAGCGCCGCCGCGGGGAGCGTCCAGGCGGCAAACACCGCGAGCATGCCCGCGTCCGAGAAGATCAGGACGGCGCGCCCCGGATCCAGGAGGGCGACTGCGGCGAAGGTCTCCAGCGGACCCATGAGAATCGACACGAACGGGACGCCGAGCCCCAGGTACTTGAACTTGATTCCCGTCGAGTAGTTCGTGGCGCCGAGGAAACCCAGCGCGCCCGCAACGAGAAGAGGCGTGTTGAAAAAGACCTCTCCGTCCGCGACGCGAAAGCACAGGAGCATGCCGCCCGCCGAGGCAAGGGCCGCGCACGTCACGGCCGCGGCCAGCACCGCGCGCATCGAGACAAGTCCGTCGTGCACCTGCGGCGTCGTGCGGACCGCTCCGGGCACGCCGTCGACGCCGCTTCTTTCGTCGCCCCAGGTGTTGAGCAGGTTCACCGTCGCCTGAAACAGAAGTCCGACGACGAGTCCGCAGACCCATCGAGGCCAGTCCGCATCCATCCCGGGAGCGAGCGCCGCCGCCGCAAGGAACGGCACGAGCGTCGCCGCGTAGCTCCACGGACGGAGCAGATGGAACCATGCCGCCATTTTCGTCAAAGGCGCGTGTAGCGCGGACCGTCGCCGCCCTGCGGAAAGGTCCATTCGACATTGCCGCAAGGGCACTTGACCTTGCAGGTCTTGCAGTGGAGGCAGTTCGAGAAGTCCATCTGGATGCCGTCTTCCGTGCGGCGGTAGACTTCAGCCGGACAGAAGCGCGTGCAGGGACTGCCGAAATCCCTTTCGCACTCCACGCACTTCGCCGCGTCAACGATCTTCAGGTGGCAGGGCTGGTCTTCCTCGTGAACCGTCCCGCTCATGAAGACGTCCGTCAGCCGGTCCACGCCGACTGCCGGAAGACTTCCCTTCTTCGCCCCGCGCCTCAGCGGTCTCAACGTCTCCGAATCCCCGTGGTGCCTTCCGAACATCCAGAAAGGAAGCACGCCGAACGTCGCCCAGGCCAGGCCCGCCATCGCGACTCCGAACGGCGCACCGTAGGTGAAGCCGCCGTGAACGTTCTTCACGCGCTTGACCTCTCGATAGCCTTTCGTCTTCTTCAGAATGTTGAAGTAGCGTTCGCCGACGCCGTCGCTTCCGGCGGCTATCGCCTCGGCGGCCGCGATGCCGCTTTGTAGCGCGATGTGGATTCCCTTGATGCGGAGTCCGTCGAGAAGTCCCGCGCCGTCGCCGACGATCAGCGCGCCTGGCGCGTACGGCGTGGGCATGGCGTAGAATCCGCCTTCGGGAATCACCTTCGCGCCGTAGGCGACGGCCTTTCCCCCTGCGATATGCGCCTGCACCGCCTTGGTCGCCTTGAACCGCCGGAACAGCTCGTGCGCGTCGAGCGAGGCGTCTTTGTAGTCGAGTCCGAGCGCATAGCCCACCATGACCTGGCTGTCGCTCACGTGGTAGACGAAGCCGCCGCCGTACGTCCCCATGTCGACGGGATAGCCGAACGTGTGCATGATCGTTCCGCCAGACCCTTCGACCGGCGATGGTAGCTCGACCAGCTCCTTTATGGCTATCGCGTAGCTCTGCGGACGCCGACCCGCGAGTCCCTTCTCCGCAATCAGCCTGTCCGTCAGCATCCCCGCGCCGCCTTCCGCGAGCACCGTGACCCGTGCGCGGACGAATTCGGACGGAAGGTGGTTCGACTTGGGCCTGCCTTTGGAATCGACACCCTTCTCTCCCGTCCTCGCCCCGACGACCACGCCGTCTTCCTCGACAAGATCCGTGACCGCGTAGCCCGGATAGACCTCAACGCCAAGGCGTGTCGCGATGTCGGCCAGATACCGGACGACCTTGGCCAGCGATCCCATCGGGAAGCCTTTCGCCTGCATCATCGGCGGGACCCACGGGATGGGCAGCGAAGCGCCGGCTCCAAGGATGAACCGGAAGCTTTCGCGGTTGACGTGCGAGTCCACCGGCAACTTCGCGATTTCCTCGTCCGTCAGCAGGTCCCTGAACCCCGCGGGGTCAATCACCGCTCCGGAAAGAACGTGGCTGCCGACGTTGCGCCCCTTGTCTATGACGACCACGCGTCCGGAATATCCCCTGCGCTTGAGTGAAATCGCCGTGGCAAGTCCGGCAGGCCCGGCTCCAACGATCAGGACGTCGGTTTCGATGTCCATCCTAGGCCCGTCCTTTCTTCAGTTCCGCAGTCAGCGCGGGCATTACCTCAAGCGCGTCGCCGACTATGCCTATGTCCGCCACGCCGAATATCGGGGCGTCCGGATCGCTGTTGACGGCGATGATCCTGCCTGCACCGCGAATGCCCTCGAGGTGCTGTATTGCGCCGGAGATTCCGAAGCAGAGGTAGAGCTTTGGCGCGACGGCCTTGCCGGTCTGTCCGACCTGACGGCACTGCGGAATCCAGCCGGCGTCACCCGCCGCGCGCGACGCGGCGACTTCCCCGCCCAGGAGCTTCGCCAGCTCCTCGAGCTGCGCGAACGCCGCGGCGGACTTGAGTCCGCGCCCGCCCGCCACCAGCACCTCCGCCGCGGCAATGTCGACGGCGTCTGGCGCTCCGTCCGCCTTGGCAATCCTGGTGAGCGGAGGGACGAGGTCCAGAACCTCCCTTGCCACCACTGCCCTTCCCCCCGCGGCGCACGGCTTTCTCCTAAAGACCTTCGGACGCACCGTGGCCATCTGCGGACGGTGGTTCGGCGTCATGATCGTCGCCATGACGTTCCCGCCGAATGCCGGGCGCGTCTGGTGCAGGAGCATCCGAACGGCGCCAGATCCGCCAACCGCAGTTTTCTCGAACCTGAGCGCGGTGCAGTCCGCCGTAAGTCCCGTGCGCACCCTGGCGGCGACGCGGGCGAAAAACGCGCGGCCTATCGCCGTGGCGCCGGCAAGCACGACTTCCGGACGGCGCTTGAGGATCAACTTTGACATCGCGTCCGCATACGCGCCAGCCTCGTAGAGGGCGAGCTTGGGATCGTCGACGGCATATACGACGTCCGCGCCGGCGGAGGAAAGCGAGTCGGTCGTTTCGGACGTGATTCCGCTACCGAACAGGACTGCGCAGAGCCGACACCCGTCCCCGCGCTGCGCCTTCAGTTCAAGTCCCTTGCCAATGAGCTCGAACGCGACTTCCGCAATCTTGCCGCCGCACTGCTCGGCGAAGACCCACACGTCCCTATAGCCGTCGATTCCCTCGGTTCCGCAAACCTCGGACTTTGCCTCCGAAATCGCCTTGAACGGACACGCCCCGACGCAGGCGGAACACGCCCTGCACGCGGCGGAATCGACTTCGGCCAGCTTGCCGGACCCGTTAGCGTCAGGAGCGTCCGCGAGCCGCAGCGCGCCGAAGCCGCAGCTTCTCACGCACTTGCCGCATCCGACGCACTTGACTGCGTCTACGAGAATAGGCGCGTCAGCCATCCAGCGCCTCCCTCACGATGTCCGCAATCGGCGCGGCGTCGCCTTTCCATTCGATTATCCTGCCGCCACCCCTCCGCGGAGGGGGAAAGATCGACACCACTTTCGTTGGGGAGCCCTTCAGTCCGATTCTCGCGGGATCGGCCCCGATCGCGTTTTCGTCCAGCACCTCTACCCTCGCCTTGGCAGCGGACATCGCCCCTGCGAGCGAAGCGAAGCGCGGCGCCGCGGCTTCCTTGAGGACGGCCACGACGGCAGGGAGCGGACCTTCGACGGTATACTCGCCGTCGTCCATCGCGGTCGTCGCGGAAAAAGACTTCGCCGCGTAATCGACGCGCAGCCCCCGCACGTAGGTGACCAGAGGCATGTCGAGAAACTCGCTCACTTCGGGCCCGACCTGCGCCGTGTCGCCGTCAACGGCCTGCTTTCCGAAAAGCACGAGGTCCGGCTTCGCACCGCCGCAGGCCTTGAGTATCGCCTGCGAAAGCGTGTAGCTCGTCGCGAGAGTATCCGCGCCTCCGAAGGCCCGCGACGAAACGAGGAACGCCTCGTCCGCGCCGCGCGCTAGCGCCTCCCGGAGGACCGCCGCCGCCTGCGGAGGTCCCATCGACACCGCGACGACATGCGCGCCGGCGGAGTCCTTGAGGGCGAGTGCAAGCTCGAGGGCGCATTCGTCGAACGGATTCGCCATCGACTCCGCGCCCTCGCGCACCAGCGTGTTCGTCTCGGGGTCGATTCCGACGTTCGTCGAGTCGGGGACCTGCTTTATGCAAACGACTATGGTCATCGAAGTTGGCTTTTCTGAATATTGCTCAAGATATTATACCGAAACTACCGCGCACACTTCAACTGGCACGCCTGCGACATGCGCGAAAATGGTATAATACACACATGGGCAGTCCTAGATACGTTATCGACGAAAGCGCGCTGAAGCGCAACCTCGAGATCCTCAAGGGGGTCTCCGACCGAACCGGCGCGAAAATCCTTCTGGCGCAGAAGGCATACTCCTGCGCCGCCACCTATCCGCTCTGCGCGAAGTACCTCGCCGGGACGACGGCCAGCTCCCTCTTCGAAGCACGGCACGGACACGACTTCTTCGGCGGAGAGACGCACGTCTTCGCGCCCGCCTTCGCGGAAGAGGAGATGGACGAGATCCTCGGCATTGTGGACCACATCGTCTTCAACTCGCCGCGACAGGTCGCGCTATTCGGCGCCAGGGCGAGGGAACGGGGCGTCTCGGTTGGGCTCCGCGTCAATCCCGAAGTTTCCGTCGCGACCACCCCGGCCTACGACCCATGCCGTCCGTCGTCGCGCCTCGGGACAACCCGCGCCGCATTCAACGCCGCATTTCCCCATTCCCCGTTCCCCATTCCCCGTTCCCCGTTCCCCGTTCTCGACGGACTCCACTTCCACTGCCTTTGCGAACAGGGCGTTGACGAACTGAAGAAGGTACTAGCCGGGTTCGAGGAGAAGTTCGGCGACCTGCTTCCTGTGGTGAGGTGGGTGAACTTCGGCGGCGGACACCACATCACGCGAAAGAACTACGACGTCAAGGCTCTCGTCACGCTGATAAACGACTTCCGCTCGCGCCATCCGCAACTCGAAGTCTACCTGGAGCCGGGCGAGGCCGTCGCGCTCAACGCAGGAACCCTCGAGTCGCGCGTCCTGGAGATACAGCCGACCGGACCCGACGGAGTCGCGAACGCCATTCTGGACACGAGCGCGGCCTGCCATATGCCGGACGTCCTCGAGATGCCCTACACCCCTCGCGTCGTCGGCGCATCCATCCACGACCCCTCATCCCCAAACCCCGTTCCCCATTCCTCTTTTCTTTACCGCTTCGGCGGTCCGACATGCCTCGCCGGGGACGAGATCGGAACGTACAGCTTCCCGCATCCGCTCAAGGAAGGCGACGTCGTCGTGTTCGAGGACATGGCGATTTACTCGATGGTGAAGAACAACACGTTCAACGGACTCAACCTGCCGGAGATTGCCATTCGACACGAAGACGGGTCCGTCGAGACCCTGCGCACCTTCGGCTATTCAGACTTCGCCACGAGGCTCGGCTAGGAGCGATATGGAAGCCATCGTTACTCCTGCATCCCTGGGCCCTTGCAGGCTCTGCCCCCGCATGTGCGGGTCGGACAGGTTCCGCAACGGCGGCACTCGCGGATACTGCGGCGCGGCAAATCTGCCGCGGGTCTTCAGGTGGGGGCCGCACTTCGGCGAAGAGCCGCCGATAACCGGCGAGCGCGGAAGCGGATGCGTGTTCTTCTCCCGCTGCACCATGAAGTGCCTCTACTGCCAGAACTCCCCGTGGAGCTGGAAAGGCGCCGGCGAGGACAAGTCCATCCCCGAGCTTACGCGCATTTTCCGCGACCTGGCGGTTTCGGACCGCGTCGAGAACTGGAACCTCGTCTCTCCCACGCCATACCTGCCTTTCGTCCGCGAGGCCGTCCAGCCGCTCTTCAAGGAGGGCGTCCGCCTGCCTTTCGTCTGGAATTCCTCGGGCTACGAGCGCGTCGAGACCCTGGAGGAGTACGCCGAGCTTTGCGACATGGCGCTCTTCGACCTCCGGTACTCCCGCGGCAAAACCGCCGCGGAGGCATCGCAGGCCCCTGACTACGTCGAGAACGCGCGCGCAGCGGTGAAGTGGGCGTGGGGCAGGCGTAAAGCCGAAGACGGAGCGTGCAAAGTCGGGGGTGGCGGACTCATTGTCAGGATTCTAGTCTTGCCGGGGCATGCGGACGAGGCGATCGAGAACCTCGCCTGGCTTGCGACGGATGTCTCGAACGAGGTCCCTGTTTCCGTCATGGCACAGTACACGCCGGCATACAAGGCCCTCGAGACGCCTCCGTTCGACAGACCCGTCACCGCGGAGGAATACGACGAGGTCGCGGAGGCCGCGGCGGACTTCGGATTCGAGAACGGCTGGGTGCAGGGGCACGAGGCGAGCGACCCCAGGCTCGCGCTCCTCGGGGAGAACATGGGGGCGGACCACGGAGAGGTGAGATGACGGACACTCATTGCCATGTTTCCCGCGGAGAGACGCGTCACTTCCTATGCGAGCCGTCGCGCGACTTGCGCGACGCGGCTCCGGTGTCAGACGGAAGTTTGCGGGACATCGCCTTCTTCGGATGGCATCCCTGGTTCCTAGAGGGCGTCGACGCGGACTCGCTGCGCAGGCGCCTCGCGGAACGTCCCGACGCCGGCGTGGGCGAGATCGGACTCGACCGCCTGCGCGAGCGCACGATTACGCAGGCGATGCGCGACGCTTTCGAGGTCCAGCTCGACATCGCGGCGGAATTGTCGCGTCCCGTCGTCCTGCACGGCGCCAAGTGCTGGGGCGAAGTCGTAAAGGCGTGCGTTCCCCGCGCCGGCCGCATACCTGCCTTTTTGTTCCACGGTTTCTCGCGTTCCGCGGGGCTCATCCCCGACATCGTCCGCATCAACGGATTCGTCTCCGTCGGCCCTGCGCTCCTCAACGACCACGCGGTGAACTACCGCGAACTCGCGAAGGCGATTCCCGCCGACAGGGTGCTCGTGGAGAGCGACGCCACGGGGGAAAACGCGGCAGAACTGCCGCGCGTCGGGGAGATAGCGGACTATCTCGCGGACCTGAGAGGCGTGCCGAGGCAGGAGATGGCGTCCGTCCTCGAATCCAACGCCGACCACTTCGCCATGTATTGCCTTTCGAGTGGATGAACATAGATTGTCCATGACCCTATTCTACCATAATATGCAACAGCCAATATGAGGTGCGAACCTTGTCGCTCTCAGCGTAGAAACACGAGGTTTCCCAGCATCGCCTTTCAGAATTTTATCAGGCGGTCAGTTTGCGACCGGATCGCATTGCCCGCGCGGCAATTATGCCGCGAAGAGACCTTGCGTATGTCTCTGGATGCGGATTCGCCGACAGGATGTCCCTGATCGACTGTTCGTGCTCCGCGTCCTGATGCTTTGCAAGACGATCGAAATCAGACTTCGCCCCCGTGACAACTCCGTCCCAGCGCACGATCCCGAGCGACGAGATCAATCCCGCGGCCGCAACGCGAATCTCTGGATATCTGGAATAAACGAAGTCTCCGATCGCTTCCACCGCTCCGTCTCGCGACCGCTCCGACATTCGCGAAAAGTATCCAAGTGCCGAACGGGCCACCCGCCGAGATTCGGCACGAAGCGCAGCCGCCCTAACCTGCGCCGCCGCCTCGACATCGAACATCCCGCAATCCGCCATGCACGCCGTCGTCCGCGGCAACACGTCGCCTTTTTTGTCTTCCCCGACAAGCTTGACGTAGATCCTCCGCCGAAGCGCCGCGTCCCCAGACCACCGCAACACACGCAACGCCATGCGGACGACAGGCGAGAAGCGCGACGCCACATACCTCGACACCAACTCGTCGTCGCACTCGCGGCGAGCATCCATTTCCGCAAGACGCTCCCAAGCGGCAAGCCAGTCCCCGGACAGGTCGGAGCCGCGAAGTTTGCGCAGGTAATAGCTTTCGTAGCCGCGCTCGAAACACGGGATGAGAGGAGCGACAGACGGCTCGTCGGCCTCCCACATCGAGAGATGCCTCTTCGCGCGGCTCATCGCCACATACAGAAGCCGCCTTGCTTCGTCTTCGTCCGACGCGGTGGACGACACGACGTCCCTGACATCCGGTATGAACACCGCGTCGAACTGCCGGCCCTTTGCCTTGTGTATTGTCGAAATGACGATCTTCTCGTCGCCTACGAGGAGATCCGCCTCCTTCAACTTCGAGAGCCTCCCCCAGTCCTCAACGAGAATCTCGCCGAGCGGACGAAGATCCTCGGCATAGACGCAATCGGCGTATCGAAGGAACTTCTCTATCCTTTCCTTCGCGATTGCGACTCCTTCGAAGTATTGCAAGTCAACGTCCTTCCCGTCGCCGTCAACAAGTCCGCTCGGACTTAGTTCCCTTGTCGAATATAGCTGCGGACCATCAAGCGCGACAGCGGCGAAAGCGTCAAAAACCTCCCGAAGGATGCACCTGCGGACCATCTTCGCCGCAACCGCAGCATACGCAGGACGAAGCGCCTTACGCATGTTCGCGAGCGTCTTGTGGTTGCGCAGCGCCCACAGGGCTGGGCGTGCGCCAGGCATGAAGCCGACGGGACTCCTCTCTCCGAGAAGAGATTCCGGATTCCATCGCGCGGCGAACATACCGCGGACGAAATACCGCGCCTGCGTCCTGTTGTGAATGACGCGCGAGAATCTTCTTGCAAGAGAAGCCCAGGCTGTCATTGGAACGTGGCCTGTGAACAGCGATACGAACGCCATGAAGTCCCTCATCGGCGCGTACGAGAAGAGGTCTACGCCTGAGACCTTTGCGTACCGCCAGTTCAGCTCTTTCACACATTGCTCGCATACGTCGGCCGCCTTGTTCGTCCGCACAAGTATTGCTATGTTCTCGGCGACGCCCGACTTCAGCATTTCATCTGCACGGCGGAGAACCGGACCGAAATTGAAGTCCTCGTGAATTCCCGGCTTGCGTCCTTCAAGGCGTCGCGTCGACAGTTCGAGAATTCCGTCTCCCACATCTGGATTGGCGGGCGACGGAAGGAACTCCCATTCCGAGAAAAGCGCGCCCAGCGAATAGCGCATGAGGACTTCGAGAAGAAGCGGTGTTGCGCGAAAGTTCTTCCGAAAACAGTGCCTTTCGCAATCGGACGTGGCTTCGGCAACGCAATCCGCGGATGCGCCAAGAAACGAGAATATCGCCTGCTCGACATCGCCGAAATAGACGCACACTCCGTCCGGCGCGGCAAGTCGCCTTACGATGCGCCACTGTATCGGGCTCAAGTCCTGCACCTCGTCAATCTGCACCCAGGTGAAGCGGCGCTCCTTGGGAAGCGGATGCGATTCCAGATAAAGATACGTCTCGTTCAGCAAGTCATCGAAGTCGATGCTGCGGAACTTGCGCTTGAGTCCCGAGTACGCGCGCTCCATCCCATCGATTACGCCTTCTGACGCAAGTTCCGCGACTTGCGACGGGAAAGGACGAACGAGCGACGGCGGAATGCCTATGCGCCGCTGATGGACGACCGCCATGCCCGAAAGGAGCTCGGCATATGGATTGCGCTCGTTTTTGAACGCGTCCGCGAAGTAGCCCTCAAAAAGCCGACGGATATATTCGACTCGCGCAGGATTGAGTTCGCCGGCAACGCGGTTGGCATTGTCCGCCGAAGGACCGCAAATTCCCTTCACGCCCCTGACGACCGTAGTTCCGAACGCGCACCCTGCGCCCGCCGCCGCGCCTTCGCGAAGCTCGCGCGCCAGGACGTCCGCCACTTCCTTAGCAAACTCCTCCTGCTGGACTTCGTCCAGGACGTGGACGCCAGGACGGAGACGTCCGACGGACGCCAGGAACGAATGGCAGAAGTGGTGAAGGTTCCCGACGTCGGGGAGCACGAGGTCGCCGCCTTCGCGCATCACCCGGTCGCGCATCTCGAATGCCGCGCGGTTGGTGAACGTCGCGCAGAGCATCCGCGCCGGATCTACCCCGCTCTTCACGGCACCTATGATTCGCCGCGAAAGCATCTCCGTCTTGCCCGATCCCGGCGGCGCAAGAACGAGATGCCGTCCCGACGACAGCGCAACAACAGCTTCCTGTTCTGGCGTAAGTTTCATGCAATTTCCCCTTTCGCCGTATCGTCGTCCGATTCCTTTCCTTTGCGTGTGTCAGCGCATTGCGCGACCAAACGCTGGCCACAGGATACAATACGCCTAAGGCTTCCGTCGATCCTGAAAAAGAATCGTCCAAATGGGATCCCACCCATCGAACGAATGTTGAAAGTCGCCGACGCGCGCAACCAACCGCTGCATCGGCGCTTCTATCTTTGCGTACGCAGCACGTTCTTCTTCCGAAAAATACTTCTGATTTTCCATAGCCATCACTCCTTTTCCTGTGCGACTTCGTGCGTGATCTTGAGCAGCGCGAGGTTGAGCTCTATCGTCGTCTTCCGAGACACGGTGGAGAGATTGTCGCCGATGAGCCCCGCAAGCTTATGCCCAGCGCGCGTCAGCATGTTCGCCTGTTCCGGCGATCCCGCCTTTTCCGTCTGTATCGCCTCCATGTCGCGAACCATCGAACGGACCTTGGCGTAGGTTTCGATGATGGCCAACGTCGCCTGAGTTGCACGGGCGCTCTTCAATACGGTCGCGAGCATGTAGAGCCCCCGCTCGGTAAATGCATACGGGCGGTATTTCAGATTGGACCCCCTACTCCCGTTCAAGGTAACAATTTGTGACCTTGAACATTCGTCGTCCGTCATCTTCAGAATGTACCCCTCGGGGAATTTCTCCGCATTGCGCTTGACGGCTTGGTTGAGCGCCTTTGTCTCCACGCCGTACAGCGCAGCGACATCGCG
>JAEEGL010681068.1_pt1 | contig 12930 bp, 8 predicted proteins | sample 9134231 | NCBI WGS metagenome assembly JAEEGL01 (sample SAMN16246548, study PRJNA631951) | gut metagenome | biome: gut microbiome; feature: rumen; material: fiber-attached | host: Bos | place: Iran: Karaj | collected 2018-10 | reverse complement strand
TATTTTGTAAAAAACTTTACCAAAATTATAATATCTTTTTTTAATTTATCAAAAATTTCCAACAATTTTTTCTGATATGGGTGAACTATAAAGGTTTGGGGAATTGGTTTTTTTGAGTAGAAAACATTATTTTTATTTTTGAAGAAAAAATCAAAAATTGTTAATTCTAAATCTTTATTTTTATTTTTGAATCATTATCATAAATAAAAATATTTTTTATTTCACCTTATTTTTTTCTAATTTTTATTCCTAAATGACTATTTTTATAAAAATATAAAGAATATTTAAATTCTTTTCTAAATTAAGAAGTATTCTTTCATATATATTAATTGAAGTATTATTTGAAAAGATTTTAGAAAAGAAAGATAAATACTTAATTTTAAAATATAAAAATATAAAAATTCAAATATAATCAAATTCTTAAATTTATATATTTTTTTAATAAAAATGAATAAACTATATAATAAACTTCAAAAATTTCAATTAAGAAATAAATTAGAAAAAATATTTTTAAAATCAAATATAAATACTTGTACAGTTTATCAAGGAAATATCCATATTTCAAATTATAAAATGAATAATTATTATCACGGGAAATTTTATAGGCAACAATTAATTAATAATTCTTTAAATTTTTCTTGTTCAATGAATAATAAAGAAGAAGAAAATAAAAAAGAAAAAATTCAATTGTATAATTTTGAAAATGATATTGATTATTTAAAAGAAAGAGATTATATAATAAATTTAATACTTAAAGAATTATCTTTTGAAGAAATTAAAATAATAAATGATAATCCTGATTTTTATATAAGAAATAAGTTTATAAGGAAAATTTTAGATTTGTTCAATAATAATTATTTATATAAAACTTTAAATAATGAAGAAAATTTTGGAAAAGATGAAACTGAAGATAAAAAATTAATTCGAAGAATTAATGAAAAAAAAAAAGAAATGAAAAATAATAAGAGTAAAAAAAATATAAATGATTATAATACAGAAGGAATTGATAAAGAAATAAAAGAAGAAATTAAAATTATGAAAATTAAAAAATTTCAACTCCAAAATCAAAAAAAAGAAAAAATAAAGATTTTAAAAAAAATTTTTTCAAATACAAAAGATGATATTCAAAAAAAGTTAAAATTCAATTTTGATTTAAATAATTATTTAAAATTAGAAAAGATTAAGAATGAGCAAATAGAAAAATTAAAAAATAATAACTCTCAAAAAAATTATTCTTTAAATAATATTAATTCTTTTAATGAATTATCTGAAAAAAACAATAGAAAAATTTTTAAAACAATATCTTCACATAAATTAATTAAAAGAAAATCAACTTTAAATATAAATTCAAATCAAATGGAAAAAGAAAATTTAGAAAAAGAAAATCAAAAAATGATAAAGTATTATATAAATGAAATAAAAGGAAATTTAATTAAAAAAGAAAAAAAAATATATTTTCCAATAATAAGTGAATGAAAAAAATTTCAAATATAAATTAATAAGTTAAAATTAAATATTTTTAAGCATTTACATTCATTATGTCTATTTTGATCAATAAAAAATAAATATTCTCCCATTAAAATTTGTTTTTAAAGGGAATTATCAATTAAAAAAAAATTGCTTTAAAACTGTTTCTATCTTTTTTATATTTTAAATTTTTTTGTTGAAAATATTAATTATTAAATTAAGGTTCAAGGAAAATTATTTATTTATAATAAAAAATAGTACATTAAATTATTTTAAAATTTTTTATTTTTTTTGGAAATAAAAAAAAAAATATTTCAAAAATGTAATTTTATAGATTAAAAATAATTAAAAAGAATGAAATCCCATAAAGAAAATTATTTAAAAATAAACAGTTATGGAAATGAAAAATTGTGTGCTCAAAATTCTTTTTTAATTAATAATTCCCCTGAACTTTCAAATAATAATTTAAAAATGAATTCTGTTAATTCTCCCCCTCCCCCAAATATTAATCATTTAAATAACAAAAGATTTCATCAAAGTAATAGTTTATCTTCACCTAAAAGAAAAAATTCTATAGATGAAAATAATTTAAATTCACCTGAATTATTAAATCAAACATCATTCTTTCCACAAAATGATATTCTTTCTAATTTTCAAAAAAGTATAAGTTCAATATCAAATGAATATATGAAAATAAATAGTTTAGAAGATCAAATAACTTTCAAACAAAAAAATACTGAAGAAATAAAAAATAATACTAAAATTAAATATAGAATAGAAATTAATGATAATTCTGATAGTTCTTTAGATAAAAATAAAACATTATTAAATACTCAAACAATTCAAATTTATACTAAATTACTTTTATTAAAATTATTTCATAATTACCTAAAAGTTAAAAAACCAATAATATATGGTAAAAAAACTGAAGATAAAAAAGTAATGGGATTTGCAGCATTAAATTATGATAATAACTATAAAAATGATAATCAGATTTCAATTGATATAAATATTTGTGATGAAAATAAAAATGATTCATTAAATTATTTTTTTATGTACAATAAGAATATAAGTTTAAATCTTTTAAAATATTTCATAAGTTTAGATAATGTTAGACAAGTAGAAATGGTAGAACATTTTGAAAAAGATATTTTCATTTTAAAAATTCAAAAAAGATTTTTAACTGTTTTAAACAATTATTTCAAAGATTCATCAAATTTTCTTTCAATTATTTCTTCTTTAAATGGACAAGATATTAGAATATTAAATAAGAATACAATTATTGAGTTTAATAAAAACTTTGATTTTATTATTATTTTTAATAGTAATATTTTAAAAAATATTTCTTATGTTGAAATAAACAAAATAATATATAATACCTTAAAAAATATTATTGTTCAAGAAAAATCTTTTGATATTTTTTTGAATGAAACAATAATTAATATATGTAAAAAAGTTATTGAAAATGATGGAAAAAGTAGTATATCAATTATTTTTATTTGTATGGAAACAATTCTAACAATTTTCGAAAATAAAGATTTAGAAAAGATTGAACAAATTTTAATATTATTAGAGAATACAACCTATGAAAATGATCCTATAAACAGGAAATTAAATCAATTCAATTACTCAAATAATCAAAGTACTGCTTCAATAATCAATAATGAAGATTGTATTAATTTAACTTTTGATAAGAAATCTTTTTCAAAAGAAATAGATAATATAATAGGAAAAAATCAAAAAAAAAAGCTATCTCTTTTTAAATGCTGTGGAATTTAAGTATAATCTTTCTATTTGAATAAAGTTTATTGATGTTTAAAATCAGATATCAATTATATTTTGGTATTTTTAATAAAAATATTTTAACAAAAAAATGTAAATTTTTAACAACAATATTTTAATCAAGGAATGATTAATTTTTGAAAAATGTATATATGATTATAAAACAAATTATAAATTAATTTAGCTTAATTATAACATTTTGTAATAAAATATTTCCTTAATGAATATTGATATAGGGTGTAAATCTTTTCAAATTAATTATTAATATAATATATAATATATTATTAAGAGAATATTAATAACAATATTAATTTTATTTTTTTAAAAAAATTAAATAATAATTATTATTAAAATATAACAATGGAACAAAAAATAATTATTGAAGAACAAGTTATTATAGGAGGAGATGATTTAGAAACTAAAGAAGATATAGATGATTCACAAGAAGGAGAAATGAAATTAAAAGCAAGAAAAAAAAATAAAAAAAAATATAATGATTTTTATTCTGAAAAAGAACCAGAAAAACCTAAAGAAAAAGAATATTTTGAAAAAAATTTATCAACCTCTCAATGGAAAGAAATTGAATCATATATCAAAGATTTATTCTCAAGAAAAAAAGTACAATCATTAGAAACATTTCTTTCAAATTACCCTGATCTTAAAAAGGGGGATTCAAATATAAATCAATTAAAATCAATTTTCAATAAGGAAATATCAAATTATCCAAATGCAATAAATATATATACAGATTCTTTAAATTATATAATTGACAATTATTATATTCCAAAACCTGTTATTCAAGAAGTAGTTTTTTTTCCTAATGAACAGAATCAATTAAAAGTAATTAATATGATAACTCAAGCAAAAAATACTTTAGATGTTTGTATGTTTACAATGACAAATAATCAATTATATATTGCAGTTGAACAAGCAAAAAAAAATGGTGTTAAAGTTAGAGTTATTACAGATGATGAATGTACTAAACAAAAAGGAAGTGATATTTATAAATTAGTTATTAATGGAATTCCTGTTAAAACCGATGATAATGCTCAATTTCATATGCATCATAAATTTGTGGTTATAGATGAAAAAGTTTTATTAACTGGTTCTTTTAATTGGACTGTTCAAGCTGTTAAAAATAATAATGAAAATGTTTTAATGTTATATAATAAAGAAATTGCAAATGAATATACAAAAGAATTTAATAGATTATGGGATTCATTCACAACTCAAATAACTTTAGAATATGCTAAAAAAATGAATAATTCATAAAAATATAAAAATATTAAAAAATAAAAATTAAATATTTATTAAAAATATTAACTCGAACACGTAATAAAAAATCATTTAAAAAAAAAATAAATGTCAAAATTCAATTCCTTAATAGTTTTCTTCTTATGTTTTTTAATAATATCCTGTGATGACCAGAAAATAACAATGAAGACATTTTTTGACATAACAATAGGTGGTGAGAAAGTAGGAAGAATAGTATTTGGTCTTTTTGGTGACACAGTTCCAAAAACTGCATTAAACTTCAAAGCATTATGTACAGGAGAGAATGGAATAGGTCAAAGTGGAAAACCACTTCATTATAAAGGAAGTATATTTCATAGAATAATTCCAAACTTTATGATTCAAGGAGGTGATTTCACAAATGGTAATGGAACTGGTGGAGAAAGTATTTATGGAATGAAATTCAATGATGAAAATTTTAAAGTCCATCATGATGGTCCTGGTTATCTTTCTATGGCTAATGCTGGTCCTAATACTAATGGAAGCCAATTTTTCATCACTACTGTTGAAACTCCTTGGTTAAATGGAAGACATGTTGTTTTTGGAAAAGTTATTGAAGGAATGGATGTTGTTAAAAAAATCGAAGCTGTTGGTAGTGGAAGCGGAAAACCTAGTAAAGAAGTTGTTATTGTTGATTCTGGAGAATTACCACTTTAAATAATGCATAATATTTTTTTAAGTAAAAATTTTGTTTAAATTTTTGTTTGTTTTTTTATTTATATATATTTATATAATTATGGTTTATTACTTTTGAGGAGTTGATTTAATTTGTTTTTTGGGTGTTTTTTCTCTTTCATCTATTATTTCTTCTTCTTTAATAAACTGATCTAACAATGAACATGTTTCTGCATCAAAATCTAATGATTTAAACATTCCTACACCAAAAGAAGAATTATTTTTTCCTGGTAAAACTTTATAATCCATAACAACTTGTCCAAAAACAACATTATATCCCATATAAAAATTTTTTATATTACTTAATAAATTTTCCATTTCTGTCAATTCATAAAAATGAGTAGCAAATAAACAATAAGATTTAATAACTTGACTAATATGATATAAAATGGCACAAGAAATTCCAACTCCATCATCAGTAGAAGTTCCTCTTCCCAATTCATCGATTAATAATAAGCTTTTATCAGAAGCACTTTTAATAAGAGAACATACTTCAATCATTTCATTCATATAAGTAGAAATACCTTTTAACATTAAATCTCCAGCACCAACTCTAGTAAAAATTTGATCAATAATAGGAATTTTTGCATAAGTTGCTGGAATATAGCATCCTATATGAGCTAAAATAACACATATACCAATTTGTCGTAAAAATGTACTTTTTCCTCCCATATTTATTCCAGTTAATAAATGAATATTATCAGAATCTGCTGTTAAAGATATATCATTTGATATTACTAAATGGTCTATATTTATATATTCTAATAATATATGACGACTGTCTTTTATTTCTAATTTATTTCTTGGTTCAGTTATTATTGGCTTTGTATATGGAAATTTACTGTTTAATATTAAATAAGCAAATGAAGAAAAAATGTCTAAAGATGATAATAATGATATTAAATTTTCTAATAATGGATGATATGTTGATATTATATCAAAGACTTTTTTTAAGAAAACAAATTCACGATCTTTAAATTCACTTCTTAAACTTTTAATTTCATTTGATAATTCACTGACTTCTGTATTTGTTATTGTTATTGTTTTTTTATTTGATATCACTAAACGATAAGAATCATTTTCAGTTAAAAAATTATCTCCTTCTGCTTTTGATAATTCAAAAACATATCCTGCATTAACATATTCTTCCAATCCAACTTTTTTTGGTTTTTTAACATTTGAGTTTATTTCATATTCAATATCTTCCTTTATTTTTAATATTTGATTATAGTTTTGATTTATTTTCATTTTAATTTTTTTTAATTCTTCATCAATTTCAGGATTAATGGTATAATCTCTTGTTTCATAATCATAAACTATTGTTTTTGAAATTAATTCTTCTAATTTAGCTAAAAATTGCAAAATTTTTTGAAAATCAACAACATATTTATTATAAAATATTTCTTTATTTTCTCCATCAAACATTTTTAAAAAAGCAAATAATTCTGTACATATCCCAATACATCTTTGTAATTTTGCACAATCTACTAATTTTAAATAAGTAGTTGAATTTTTTTCTTTTTTTCTATTAGTGAATTTGGCTATTTTCATATTAATAGTTTGAATATCATCAATTTTACTTAAATAATCATTTCTTAAATTCATATTAAATGCACTTCTACTTACAAGAGCTTCTACTAAATTTAATCTTTCTTCAATTAACTTTTTGTCTTGTAAAGGTTGTATTAACCATGTTCTTAATGTTCTTGCTCCAAATTTAGTACAACAATTATTTAATATTTGAAAAACTGAGGTTTTATTACTTCCATTATTATTTCCTGAAAAAGTATTTTTTGCTAATTTCTGTAAAGTTGATGTTGATAAAAAATTTTTTCTTTCTTCTAAACTATCAAATAAATTAAGACATTTAATACATGATACATCAAAACTCATAAATTCTTTATTATTAAATTTTTCTAAATTGAAATAATTTTGAAATTCTATGTTTTGTAAAATTTTAGAATATGATAAAGTATGATATAAAGTTTCTAAAGGTAATATATATTCAATTGAATTAAAAGCAACTGTATAAGTTATAAATTGGGTTTCATCAAATAAAATCTTTATTCCAGACCAACAGTCAATTATTTTTTCTTGAAAAATTTTATCATTTGTTTCTACTTTATAATCATTAATACATCCAATACTTTTAATTATATAATTAATTTGGTTGTTAATTGTATTGTTTGGGCAATTTCCTAAAAAAAAATAATTTGTGTCTTCATGTGGCGGGATTATTTGTTTAAGAAGGGATTCTAATGAAGTAAAAAAAGATGTATCTAACATTTGTGTTAATTTTATTGATTTATTATAACTGTCAATAATTGAAATTCCAATTAACATTGATGAATCTTTTATTTGTATATTTGCTGTGCATAAAATAAATTCATTAGATATTAGATCAAATGGAGCTATAGACATTAAATTAAATAATAAAAATTATTTTTTTTTTAATTTTAAATAATTAATGTTATTAATCATATATGAAAAAATTGGATAGTAATCATTTATCTTTTTAAGATTAATTATAATTTTTATTTTGAACAACATTATTTTCGATTAATTAGGAATTATATATAAATTATAACAAATTTAATTCTATTTTCTATATATTCTATATGTTTATTGAAGTTAAAATGATTTATCATTAATCATAATATTTTCTATTTTCCTTATTAAGAAAAAATATTTTACAATAGGAAAAAATAAAATCATGAAAAAAACTTTTCATCATAATATAATAATATAATTGTATTTTCAATGATTGAATTTAATTTAACAGGAATTTAAATTTTATTAATATTTATTTTTAAAAAAAATATAATTCAACTATTATTCTAGAGCCTTCTTGAATTATTTGAATATTATAAAAAAAATAAAATAACAATTCTCCAATTTTTTGTATAAAGAATGTTATGTCAAAAAATTTTATTCATTTTTTAGAGAATTTTTTTTTAAATAAGATTTTGTAAAGAAATACATTTCCTTAATTATTTGTTTTCCATGACTTTTTGAAAATTCTAATTTCTCATTGAACAGGATAAAAAAACTTAAATTCAAAAAACCAGATATGAATAAAACAAAAAAAGGTAATCTTTAAAAAAGAAAATTAAATTCATAAAGAAACCCAATTTAATTTTTTAAATAAAGAAATAATAAATAAATAAAATTTCAAATTACTTATTTATTTTTAAAAGGAACAACTTTCAATTTTTTACTTTTGTCCTTTTCAAGGAAATTTCCCATTCCAGCTCTTTGATCTTCTGTTTCAAAGCAGTCTCCAAATAATTTTTCTTCAATAACAATAGCTTTATCCATATCAACTTGCATTCCTTCATTAATAGCTTTTTTACAATTTCTAACAGCAATAGGAGCATTTTGAGCAATAGTTTGAGCTAATTTCTTAGCAGCAGGTAATAATTCATCTTGTTTATAGACAGCATTAACTAAACCAATTCTTAAAGCTTCATCAGCTTTAATATTTCTTGCAGAATAAATCATTTGTTTTGCCATACCTTCACCGACTAATCTAGCTAATCTTTGAGTACCTCCAAATCCAGGTGTAATACCAAGACCAACTTCAGGTTGACCAAATATTGCATTATCTGAACAAATTCTTATATCACAACTCATTGATATTTCACATCCTCCTCCTAAAGCAAAACCATTAATTGCTGCTATTACTGGAATTGGGAAAGTTTCTATCTTTCTAAATACATCATTTCCTTTCTTTCCAAATGCTTCTCCTTCTTTTTTTGATAATGAACTCATTTCACCTATATCTGCACCTGCTACAAAAGATTTTTCACCTGCTCCTGTGATTATCAATGCTCTTATTTTATTTGTGTCTATACTTGAAAGAGTCTTGTCTAAGTCTTCTAATACTTTTGAATTTAAAGCATTTAAGGCTTTTGGTCTGTTTATTGTTAAAACTGCTATCATTCCATCTTCTTCATATTTTATAAAGGATTCTGCACAAGTTATTATGTTGATTAAGAGGAGTAGAGGGATTATTCTTTCGAGCTTCATTTTTTTGATATGTTATAAAAATTATTCTTTGTATATTAATAATAAAAATTTTATTTGTTATTTTAATGTTTCTTTAATTAGGATGTAAATAATTAATTTTGTTAATTATTCAATTAAATGTTAATTGAATATGTAATGAGAAAAAAATATAAGAATTAAATGAATTTTTTTGACAATATATAATATGATAATGAATAAAAGAAATTGAAATTATTTATATTGATTCTTCTTTTTCACTCCTGTGATTAAAAAAATATTAATTTCAATGATATAAAATATTTATCCAATAAATTTTCCATTAATTAATGAAATATTTCAAGATATTTAAAAAATTATAGCAAGACTTTAAACAATATCATCACAACTAAATGCATTCAAAAATTAAGTCCTTATGAAGAAAAAAATTCAAAATAAAATTAAAGAAATAAATAAATAAAAAACTATTTTTTAAATAATTTTAGTAATAAATAAAATATTTAATCTTTTTTATTAAAATAAATAATATGCTTAATGCTATTTTTTTATTATTTATTTAGTTTCTTTAATAGGCTTATAATCATCAATACAGAAAATAAACCTAAATTTTACATTTTTATAAAAATCATCAGAAAATGTTTTTAATTCTTCTTTCTTTTTCCTATATGCTCAATTAAATTACTAGAATTGTTAATTTCAGATTTAAAGTTTCTTTTTAAAACATCGATACGTTTTATAATTTGATTTAATTGATTTAAATCTTCTTGATAATTTCATATCTGATTTACATTTTTTTTTTAAAATTTTGGAAATTTTTAGTAAAAAATGAATCATTAAAATATCCATCCTTAGAAATCCTTTTATTAGGCATTCTTTTAAGTAAATTTTTTATTTCTTTATAATCTTCATTATCTTTGAAAATATCAAAATCAGTTCCTTTCTCTATTTCATTTAAGATAATATTATCTCTTCCAACTATAAAAATATATTTCCCTGATAACATAAATAAATCATAATACCAATATTCCAAATCTCATATTTAATATTAGGTTCTTTTCCTTTAAATTTCAGAAGGAGTAATCTTTCTATTTCCTTTCAAAATTTAATTTTCATCTGTATCCTTTAAATTTTTGATAAATACATTCTATATAATTTGACAAAATAATTATCAATACCTTTATAAGAAACAAATATATTTGATGATTTTACATCTATATGAATAAATTTTTATAAATTCAAAAACATTATTTAAAGGAAATAAAATTTTTTATTCTTCTCTTGGTGTTAAACTCTTTGTATGAATTTTGATAAAACTTTCTTAAGTTCCACAAAATATTCGGGTACTATATATATAAATATTTTTCATAACTATGATTATAATTAAATAAAATTCAATCTTTAAATTATAGAAGAAATAAAAAGAAATATTACTAAGAAATAACTCAGATATTTAAGAGATGATTTTATAATAATACTTCAAATCTTCTATATATTATTTTTCATTAAGAAATTTATTAAAATTTTATTCTATAATTAGATTAAAAAAGAAGAATTCAAATTCTTGAGTTTCTTTCTTTAATTTTATATTCACTGTTTCATTTGAGGCAAATAAATTATAGTTATTCTTAAATTTTTATTGTGATTGAGTAAATTGGGAGATTAGATAATTGATAATATTATTTTTGAACTGTATATTTTATTATATTTCAGAAATAAAAAATCAGAAAATAATTAAAAAAATAAAAATCTTTTCCATAATGTAAAATAGACAATAAAAATCTGATATATGAAAGTTAATAAATCCAACTATTAAAGTCAACCTTCAATAATTAGTTAAATTGTATTATTAATTATGTTGATCAAGTTAATAGATAGAGAAGAATCTTCTAAATATAATACTAATATATTTATCTTTGTAATTTACATATTTGAAAATTTAAATTTTCATCATAAACTATATAATAGCACCATTAATCATTCACCCTAATTATTTGTATAATTGTTTTAAAATATGAATTATTTATAATAATATTATAAATTTGGTTATATAATTCAAATAAAATTTATAAATTATTCTTCCCAAATAATGAAATAAAAAATTATTTTACATGTCAATAAAAAATTATATTCTAAATACATTTTTATCCAATAAAAAATTTTTTAAATACCAATTAGTAATCATAAAAACTATGGTCTATTATATTTTAATTGAAAATAACAAATTAAAGAAAAAATCAATTTTTACAATAACAAAAATAAAATGATTTAGAAATAAGTTAAAATATTTTTATATATTATTCTTAATAATTATAAATATTTAAAATTAAAATGGATGCTCCAAAGCCTAGTTATCAAACTCAAATCAAAAATAAAGAAAAAGTATTTGAATTAATTTCAAATAAAGGAAATTATTATATAATAACTTTAATGAATAAACAATCATCTTTATTTATAACAGTGGTGTTAAATCATGATATAAATAAAAGATTTTATGAAAATAATATTTCTTTAGAAAGATTAAAAGAAAATAAAGCTTTTGCTTTTTATGAATCAATTGATGAAATTTTATCAGAATTATTTCCCTTAATTGATAAAGGAAATGTTAGAATTATTGAGGAAATCAATTTTATTAGAATTACTTTTGATTTACCATTACAAAAATTTAATAATATATCATTTATTGTTAATGAAAAAAAAAAAAGTGATTCAGATAGAATTAGTGAATTATATAACATTATTGCTAATAAAAATAAAGAAATTAATGAATTAAAGAAAGATCAAAATAATTTAAGAAATGAGATAAGTGATTTAAAAATTAGAATAATTGCTTTAGAAATTGAAAATAAAGAAATATTGAAAAAAATTCAAGAAAATTCAGTAAAAAATTTTGATAGTAAAATAATAAATTCTTTGAATGAAATTGAATTTATATTTATAAGATTAAAACAAATGGAAAAATTCAAAGATAAAAAAATATTATTGAATTTATTGTTTAGAGTATCAAGAGATGGAAAATATGGAAAAGATTTTCATGAAAAATGTGATAGAAAACAAAATTTATTAGTTTTTATTCAATCAACAAAAGGAAGAATTTTTGGAGGTTTTACAGAAGTTGGATATAGAAGTAAAGGAGAATATATTTTGGATAAGAATGCTTTTGTCTTTTCTATTTCGAAAAAAAAAATATATAATATTAAAAAAGGAGAAAACTCTGTTTCTGATTTTCCAGAAAGAGGACCATGTTTTTATAATAGAAAACATTATATTATATATATTGATGAAAATATATTAGGAAAAGAAGGGAATACTTGTGAATGTTTAGATTGTGTTTATGATGGACTTACAAGTGATTTTGAAGTAAATGATGGTGAGAAAAACTTTTTTGTTCAAGAACTTGAGGTTTTTCAAATTAATTGTATTGAATAAATAAATTATATTTTTCAGTGTTATATAAATCAAATTATTCAATAAATCATTTAAATTTATAACTTTTATTTTAATATATTTTCAATAAATTAATTTTTAAGTCTTTTTAAAGTTAATTTTAATAGAAAATCATTGATTATAATTTATATTTAGAAATAAAGAAATTTTTTTATGAAAATTAATTAAAAGATAAAATTAAAAAATATATTTATATTCAAAAATTGGTAAAAAACAATGAATTTTGAGTTCTTTTAAATATCCCCAAATTAAATAATTATTATT